>WNFD01002177.1_pt1 | contig 19729 bp, 14 predicted proteins | sample 5400491 | NCBI WGS metagenome assembly WNFD01 (sample SAMN13153343, study PRJNA577476) | soil metagenome | isolation source: 120 cm saprolite under Douglas fir tree site 2 hole 2 replicate 2 | place: USA:California | collected 2015-04-18
CCTCCTAGAAGTTCGGATGTACGCACGCTGGAAACGGGAGGAAGCAGAGGAACTGCGCGCGTTAGTGTGTAAATACTCCTGTGAGCGGCGCAAGTCAACCGGCAAGGGGTGCAAGGGATGCAAGGGGTGCAAGGGAAGTCCAGAGACTCGGGAGGGGCGAGGGAGACAACTAAATGCCTCTCTGATTGACGCAGGTAGAGTAGCGAAGCGATGGTGCCGAAGAGTCCTACACAAGGGGGCCTCTCATGAAATACGAATTTCTTGTGGAAACCTATGAGACCGAGCGAATCAAAGTTGTGAGCGTGTGGAGTGAATTCCGCGACGGGGATCTTCCGTTCCGTCCGCGCGAGGGCGACCCTCGAGGGCGCAGCGTGCACGAACAGATGGTGCACCAGTGCGTGAGCGAGAATCTGTGGTTTATCAGCATGCTGGGGATTGACGTCAACGCGCCGCCCTTGCCGGCGACGGAGACTCGATTGGAATTCATGAAGCGCTATGCGGAGGACAGCGGAAAGCGGCTCGCGGCGCTGCGGGCGAAAGATGAAGTTTGGTGGGAGTCTGAAACGAAATTCTTTGACGTGCCGCGATCGTGCGCGTGGGTGATGGTTCGGAGAATCGCGCACACCGCGCATCATCGGGGCCAACAGATGGCGATGCTGCGGATGTTGGCGCGGGATTTGCACAGCAATTACGGCCCTACGGCGGACACCGGCGGGCTCATGCAGAATCATGCACCAACAATCTACGGCTATCCGAGCTTGAACGCGTTATTCGATGGAGAAGCGGCCGGCGGCACGAAGACACCGCTCCCGGGCGCCTCCGGCAAAGCGGTGACCGAGCGCCCGGACAAGAAATAGATCCAAGAAATGGTGCAGGCCGGAGTTATTGCGGCTTGGTGATGAGGCCGCAGGCGATGCGCGGCGGAGCACCGGTGCAGGTGCCGCCAGCGACGTCGTGAATGACAATATATAAATATCCTCGATCGCGGGGAGGAATGCGCCACCACAGAACAGCCAATCTCAAACGAGTTTGAGAGATTCGGAAAACGGCCGAATCGGACCCACGGAAAAGTTTTTGAGTATTAGGGTTGATAGATGGTCGGAAAATCCCTTTTCAGATTTTCCAATTTTGGCAGATCGTTGTAAACGATGTAGGGATTATCGGGATTGTTCTTCAAATAGTCTTGGTGGTAGCTCTCGGCCGCGTAAAATGCCTGGAACGGCTCGACTTTGGTGACGATGGGCCGGGAGTAGACCTTCGCAGAATCGAGCTGCGCGATATAGGCCTGAGCGATGCGTTTCTGCTCCGCGCTGGTGTAGAAGATCGCGGAGCGATATTGGGAGCCGGTGTCCGGCCCCTGGCGGTTCCATTGCGTGGGATCGTGTGTGACGGAGAAAAAAACCATCAAGAGCTGGCCGTAGGTGAGTTGAGACGGATCGTAGGTGATGCTCACGGTTTCGGCGTGGCCGGACACGCCCATGCTCACGCTTTCATACGACGGTGATTTGACGTAGCCGCCCGAATAGCCGGAGGTCACGGAAGAAACTCCCCTAAGATGTTGGAAAACAGCTTGGACGCCCCAAAAGCAGCCTCCGGCAAAAACCGCGGTTTGCTGGCTCTTGGCAGTGGCCAACGGCGCATCGATGGCCGGCGCGGGAAAAGGTAATTTCGGGGTCTCGGGAGGCCTTGAGCCAAGGGCGCGGAAAGCGGTCCAGCCGACAAGGCCAACAATCACGACAATGGCGATGCCGCGACCAATATAGGGGCTCTGCATGGTTCGTCTCCCTCAACACCTGTTTTAGTTTACTCTTACTATTCTCAATTGGATGCGGATCGATAGCAGTTGGATGAGGGAAGATTCGCCGTCATTCAGCAGCTCCTGGCTGGTTCGCCGATGCTCCGTAGAGAAGCGGCGGCAAATGGAACCGAGCGTCCGCCTGAGGCATCATAGAGTGCGAAACAATAATTCTGTTTTCCGAAAGGGTACCGCCATGCGCGCACGCAGCATTTTTGTTTTAGCCTTCACATTTTTTCTGCCTTCTCAGGCGCCGGCGCAAGTGACGCACGGCCAGAAGCCAAAGCTGCCGGTGCCGTTCGCGACCAATTCAGCGGGCAATGGACCCAACCGGGCGAAGCCTCCGGCGGGATTTCTGCCCAAAGTGCCGCCGGGATTTCGCTTGAACGTATTTGCGACAAACTTCAAACAGCCGCGCTGGCTGACGGTGGCGCCAAATGGAGATATTTTTCTGGCCGATTCAGGCGCGGGCGAAATCGTCGTGCTGCGCGACCCACAACATAGCGGCGGTGCGCAGGAACGGGAAGTTTTTGCGAGCGGCGTCAGGCGGCCGTTCGGGATCGCCTTTCGCGCAGACTACGTCTACATAGGAAACACGAACGAACTGGTGCGTTTTCGGTACGATCCGAAGACATCGAAGCGGGTCGGTGAAAAGGAGCACCTGCTGGACTTGCCAGCGGGCGGACATGACACGCGATCGCTGGCGTTTTCGCCGGATGGGAAGCATCTCTTCATTGGTGTCGGCTCCGAATCGAATATTGGCACGGGAGAGGATGCACGCCGCGCGGCAGTGACCATATGCGATCCCGACGGCAAGAACGCGCGGCTGTACGCAACGGGATTGCGGAATCCGGTGGGGCTGGCGCTGGAGCCGGTGACCGGGGAGGTGTGGACGGCCGTCAATGAACGCGACGAGTTGGGGGATGACCTTCCTCCCGATTACTTCACGGCATTGAAGGACGGAGGATTTTATGGCTGGCCGTACAGCTACATCGGCGACAACGTGGATCCACGCGTGAAGCCGCAGGGGCCGGACCTCGTTGCACGCGCGATTATTCCGGATGTATTGCTTGGTGCGCATGTAGCGCCATTGCAGTTTGCGTTTTATACCGGGAAACAATTTCCGGAGAGCTACTGGGGCGGCGCGTTTGTCGCCGAGCATGGTTCGTGGAACCGAGCGACGCGCGCGGGATACCAGATTGCATTTGTGGCGTTCAAGGACGGCAAGCCATCGGCTGATCCTGTTCCGTTCATGACCGGTCTTGTGCCGGATGCGACCAAGTCGGACGTTTACGGACGGCCGGTGGGCGTGGCGGTTGCGCCGGACGGGTCGCTGCTGGTGGCGGATGACGGGGCGGGCGTGATCTATCGTATTTCAGCAGTGAAATAGCCCGGTCGAGGGACGGAGCTGCTGGTTTCGCCACGGCCCTCCTACAAGTATGAGGACGCACCCAAGGCTAGAGTAGCCGGAATCTGCCCCCAGGGGTTGGGATACCCTCCCCCTCCCCCTAGAATTTTGCAAAACTATGATTCTATTACGGTTAGGCTATGGGGGTCGGCAAAAATTCTGATTCAAAAGGAGTTACAGGCATGCATACCCACTTCCGGAAGAGGCGCGACCCGGTGAGCGGTCAACTTTAGACAGTGCAGGATCATATAGCCCCACCCCTGGCAATTTGTATGAATATCAAAAGAAAGGACTTGCTGAGTTGCAATTCGCAAATGATTTGTTCTGAAGGGCGCGCTCTTGGTTGATGGCGACCTCTAGGTGAGGCCCTGGAGAATGAAAACCGGCAGCCCATAGACTGCAGTCAGGTAAAGCAGCTGCACCCCAAAGCTGGATTTACCCACAAGGTATGGTACGCGAAAGAAAACGAGTTGGCAAGGGAAATATAGACGCCGGATGACGTGCGTCATGGAAGATGCTGAGAAATTCGGGTTACTCGCGTCACTTCACAGTCAGCGTGAGTTGAATGGCCGGCAGCTGCAGCGGCTTGCCGGAGGAAGACATCGCTGCTGGCGTAATCGTGATCGTCGAAGTTCCGGAAGGTGTGACGATGGATGGCGGGGTGACGGGGGGTGGCGGCGTAACGGTGGAGCTTCCGCTGCCGCAGCCCGCCGCATGAATCACTGAACAAAGGAAAATTGCGGTAAGAGCACCGCTCCACGCCAAACGCCTCGAGGGGAGTGCAGTGCCGCCCATCCAGCCATTCTTAGTAGCTTTCACCAAAACCAGAGCGAGCGCCAGAAGGAGCAGCACGGGAATTCCAGCCGGAGGAACGAAGTGTCTTGGAATCGAGGGCGGCAGCATGGCACTACCACTGGTTGTCACGGTTACCGTGAACGGTGCCGGGACGCCATTCGCAATCGACACACCTGCAGGGACTTGGCACGTCGCGCCCAGCGGCGCGCCGCTGCAGGCGAGAGACACAGTACCGCTATAGCCAGCCCCGGGTGTTAATTGCAGCAGGTATTGCGCGGTCTGACCGGCCGATACGGAGGCGGTGGTCGAGCCGCCTGGAGCGGCACCTGCCGTGAATGCGGGATTGGCGGTGGCGCCAAGCGAAATTGTTTGGGGCGAACCCGGCGCATCGTCTGTAATCGTCAAATTTGCCGTACGTTGGCCAGTACCAATTGGGTTGAAGACGAGCGAAATCGTACAGTTGGCGGCGGGGGCAACGGGTGCCGTGCAATTGTTAGTGAAACTGAAATCAGAAGGGTTGGGGCCACTGAGGGAAACCGAAGAAACATGGAGAGGAGTGGTCCCCAAGCTGATGACGGTCACTGTTTGCACGGCCCCGGACGTTCCCTGCGTGATCGTTGGGAACGAGGGCGCGGCAGGAGAGAAGGCGACACCCGGACCGGCTGCTGCGACGCCCGTGCCGCTCAGGGCAAGAGTTTGCGGGCTTCCGGGAGCGTCGTCGGTGATCGTAACGGTTGCGGAGCGCACGCCGGAGGCGAGAGGCGTGAACGTGACGATTACCGTGCAGTTCGAGTTGACCGCGATGGCGGAATTGCACGCAGGACTCGAGGAGCTGTAGTCGTTGGCGTTCGCCCCTCCAAGGACCACACTCGTAATGTGCAGCGTGGCGGTGCCGGAATTCATCACAGAACTATTCAGCGATGCGCTGGTTCCCTGCGTGACGGCGCCGAAATCGAGGCTGCCCGGGACGAGTGTTACCGCGGGAGCGGGGGTCAGGCCCATGCCGTTCAACTGTGCGGATTCCGTGGGAGGAGAAGCGTTGCTCGTGATTGTCACCGCCGCCGTACGGCTGCCCGCCGCCGAAGGGGTGAAGGAGACAAGGACGGAGCACGAGTTGCCGGGTTGCAGAACGGTCGGCGCGTGGCAGGTGTCCCCGGTAATGACGAAGTCGCCGGCATTCTGGCCAGTGATAGCAATGGTGTTCAGGCTCAGCGCTTGACCGCCGTTGCTGGTGATCGTCAAAGTTTGCGCGCTGCTTGTTTGCCCGACAGACAAGCTCCCAAACGAGAGAGATGTGCTGCTCAGCAGAGCAATGGGGCCAACGACGGGCTGAGAACCGGGCGGTTGGCTGAACACTGCCGGTTTGGTGATGGGACTCGCCGAAAGGATGGGGCTTGGAATCCCGGTTTGCGGATCAACCTGATAAACCTGATCGGCGTAGAGGAGCGGCGCCGTCGGATCAACGATCCACGTGCCTGGCGAGGGGAAGCTCGAAGGCAGGGGGGAACTGGAGGTTTCTAGCAGCGTAGCCGGCGAGAAGATGTGGACACTCGTCGAGTTCGTCGGCGGTTGCGGAGAATCCACATAAAGAAATCGGCCGAAAGTGTCGAATGACATCGAGCGCGGGCCTCCGTTGACAGGGCCGGTGGTGGGATTGGGCGCGAGAGTTCCATCGGCTTGGAGTTTGTATAGAGTGAGTTGACTCGTGACGCCCAGCGCGAGGCTCTTGCCTTGAGGGTCGAGGGCGAAGCAGCACCCAAAAGTGCCGACACTTGAGGCCAAGTTGGGATTGGGAATGGTGAACTTTCCAGTGGAGCTGTCGAAAAGCAGGAAGAAAGCCTGATTGGGAATCGAAGAGAATGGAGCGTTGAGAAAGGCGTAGAACGACTGGCCGGTTGGATGTGTAGCGCCGCTGAGGAAAAAGCCAGGGAGCTGGGCGGCGCCGCTGGATGAGGGAATCAGGGCGAGGTTCACAGCATCAATTTGAAACGATTCTACCGAGCTGGCGCCGGCCTGGGAGCCGTTGAAATTGATTACGTAGAGAAACTGGCCGCTGCTTTCCGTGGAGAGAAACACGGGGTCGTTTGTGGAAAGGGACGCAAACGGTGAATTGAGAACTTCTTGAAGGGCGCCGGTATTGGGATCAACGACAAACATGGAGATGTTACTGGGATTGTAGCTGGCGGTAAATAAGAACCGGCCCTTGAAATCGAGAGCCATCACGTTCACCGGTTCCTTGCTCGGAAAAGGCGAACCGGGAACCGGCGTAAGGATTCCGGTTAAATCGTTTCGAGTGTAAACTGCGACGCTCTTAGGGTTAGCGGGATTGGCAGAGAATACGAACGGTTGTTGCAGCTGCGCGCGTGCCGGAGTGGAACTGACGAATAGACCAATCAACAAAGCAAGAGAGCGGAGTGCGTTCGAACATTCTGCGCAGCCTGTATGGGACCCTGCGGACGGGCGGGGATGGAATGCGATTTTGGTGGCCATGAGTCTTCCTTGGCCGTCAGTCGTGCGGCGCTTTCCAGGTTCCGAGAGGGAAACGAAAAACGATTGTATGTTAACGCTGGAGAATACTACCGTCAATATAAATTAAATACATAGGTAAGGCTGAAGAATATTACATCTGGAAAAGTGATAGATGCCGGAGCAAGGGGCGCAGCTCGGGATGAACTGTTATGGAATTGCAATGTATGGAGGGCATGTTTTGGGCTACCTTACATGACCTATGGAACCGACTCGTTTAGATTTGGAAAGGCAGGCGGGGTCTAACGGCAGCCGGATCGTGATCCGGCTCAATGGCAAATTGACCCTCGAGACCGTCCACAATTTCATCCCGACCTTGCGGCCGGAGCCTGCGGCTCACTTGATTCTTGATTTGGGCGGCGTGTCGTTTCTCCACTCCGCAGGTGTTGGAGCGCTGGTGCAGCTTTTTGTTCAGCGCAGAAATCACGGGCAAACCTTCGCGCTGACGTGGCTCTCGAAACAGAGCAGCGCGGTGATCCAGGTCGCGGGGCTCACAAGCTCTTACCCATTCACGCTTCGGTGCCAGAAGCACTTGCACAGCACGCTTAGTCCAGAGACTCTCTCGCCGGATGAAAATCAGCTGGGCGTCCAATGGGGATGATTGGTGAAGAGACCGCCGACGAAACCGATCTGGTAACAGACGAAAAACCCGAAACTCAAACTGAGGAGGCCCGATCCAGTCACGAAGCCTCGATTGAGCCACGCGAATCTGGAACCGGCAAAGGAAAACGGCAGGGCGAGTGCGACGGTGATCAGCATCATTCCGGCGATGGTGCCGACGCCGAAAATTAATAAATAGAGAACCGCCCATTTCGGATCGCGAATCGTGCTCAACACCAGCAGAGCCACGGCGGCGGAACCTGCCAAGCCGTGAACGATGCCGACAAGCAGAGGGCGCAGGGCGTGAAAAAGGCCCAGCCGCTCAAAAGGTCCGCGCAGCCAACGCGGCGCCGTGAGGCTGTTGCCATGATGGTCCGCCGCGAGGGCGTGAGAATGCCAGTGAAAATGCGCGTGGGAGCCGTGCTCGTGGAGGTGGGCATGTTCTCCGGTCACATGCGGGTGGGCAGGGGAAAGTTTTTCGCTGATCCATTTCATTGCGCCGGTGAGGTTGAGCACGCCGAGCAGAATCAGCATGAGACCCACGGAAAATTCCATCGTAAGGCCAACACGCGCGGGAATTGCCAGGCCAAATAAAATAATGGCCGCCCCGACGGCGACGATGGTAAGCGTGTGACCGCAGCCCCACAGGATGCCGATGAGGCCTGCTTTGGCAATCGAGCGCTCGCGGCTGACGATCGTCGACACGGCGATCACGTGGTCCGGATCAGTGGCATGCCGCATCCCCAGGAAGAATCCAATCGTCAGAATGGCGAGTCCGCTCGTCAAACAAGCTCACCTATTTTCAGAATTTCAAAACCTGCAGACCAAAGCATATCGAATATAGCGGAAATTTGCCCGGGAAACTGCGCGTTGCGAGGTTTCACTCTTCGCGAAGAATGCGCATGAGTTCACTGGCGGCATGCGGGAGGCGCGCTCCGCGCCGCGAAACAAAATAGACGTGGCGCGGCATGTTCAATTGCCGCACTTTTACTTCCTTCATCCAACCGCGTTCGATTTCCCATTGAACGCACATGCGCGGCACGATGGCCACGCCCATGCCCATTTGCACAAAGCGCTTGATGCTTTCGATGGTGGGCATTTCAATGGGCATGTTGAGTGCCGTGCGGTTTCTCGCAAAAAGCTCAATGACGCGGCGGCGAAAGGGTGATTCGACGCTGTGCGCGATGAAGTTTTCTTCTCCAAGCTCGGCGACATCGACTTCGCGCTTCTTCGCGAGAGGATGCTTGGGGGGCACGACCAGAGTCAGCTCATCTTTCAGGATTTCCGTAGCCAGAAGCTGGGCATCGCGGGGCACGAAAGAGATCGCGCCGAGATCCAGGCGGTAGTTCAGGACTTCATGCGGGATGTCCCGAGAAAGCATGCGGTGCACGCGCACTTGGACACCGGGATGCTTTTCCCGGAATTTGGCCAGGGCGGGTAGAAGAGCGTGGATGGAGCTCTCATTCACTCCCAGGGAGAGTTCGCCGCGCTTCAAGCCCTCCAGTTCGGAGAGCCCTTTTTTCACTTCATCGCGGAGGTTAATCAGGCGCTCTGCATAGTCCTTCAGAAGCGTTCCCGCATCGGTGAGGCGGACAGGGCGCGCGCCACGGACGAAGAGAGGCTGGCCAAGCGAGTCCTCGAGCTTGCGGATGGCCAGGCTGATGGCGGGCTGGGTACGATAAAGGCGCTCGGCGGCGCGCGAAAAGCTACCCTCTTTCGCCACCATCAGAAATACCTGCAATTCATGGAGATCCAAGGAATCCCCCCGCCGCCAGTATAAGACGAAATTATCAAAAGTAGAATAAAGATAAATTGGACCGCAGGGTGCCCGCCGTGCGTTACTAGAGCATGGGGGGACCTTATGGACGTCGTACGCATCTTTGACACCACGCTCCGTGACGGCGAACAGTCGCCGGGCTTCTCGATGAACACCGAAGAGAAGATTCGCCTGGCGAGGCAGCTTGCGGCCCTGAATGTGGACGTGATTGAAGCGGGTTTCCCCATTGCCTCGCGGGGTGACTTGGAAGCCGTTCAGAAAGTGGCGCAAGAAGTTCGAACCGTGCCGATTGCGGCACTCGCACGCGCCCGGAAGGATGATGTAAGCGCTGCTATTGAGGCTCTGAAACCCGCAGCCGCACCACGACTGCACATCTTTCTCGCGACTTCCGATCTGCACCTTAACGTGAAGCTGAAGATCACTCGCGAGCAGGCGCTCGAAGCCATCGGCTCGATGATTCGCTACGGCCGGCAGCAGGTGGGCGAAGTGGAGTTCTCCGCCGAAGATGCCGGGCGAACAGACATCGGTTTTCTGTGCCAAGTTTGCCGCGTGGCTGTGGATGCGGGCGCAACGGTCCTGAACCTGCCGGACACGGTGGGATACGCGGTGCCGGAAGAGTACGGAGCGATGTTCACCAAGGTCCGGGAATATCTGGGGGATGCGCAAGGGATTACTCTCAGCGCGCATTGCCACGACGACCTGGGCATGGCAGTGGCAAACTCGCTGGCGGCGATTCGCGCGGGCGTGCGGCAGATCGAGTGCACCATCAACGGCATTGGCGAACGCGCGGGAAACGCTTCCCTGGAAGAAGTCGTCGTGGCGCTGGCGGTGCGCAAGGACAGCTTCGGGGTTACGACGGGCATTCGGCTGGAAGAGCTTTTCCCCACGAGCCGCATGCTCACCGAAATCACGGGAGCACAGGTGGCGCCGAACAAAGCGATTGTAGGCGCGAACGCGTTCGCGCACGAAGCGGGGATTCACCAGGATGGAATCATCAAGAACCCGCTGACGTACGAGATCATGTCGCCGCAGTCGGTCGGCGTGCCGGCGCGCTCGCTGGTCCTCGGAAAACACTCTGGGCGCAACGCGTTGCGCATGACGTTGCGGGACCTTGGTTACGAAGCGAGCGATACCGAGCTTGCGGAAGTTTATAGCCGGGTGACGGCGCTGGCCGATCAGTCCAAGCAGGTGCGCCCTCGGGACATTGTCGCCATCGCGCACGAAGTGATTCGACGGCGTTCCGCGGCGATGGCCGCGGAATCATCACCGGCCGCCTGACCCTGCCGCGGCCAAAAAGATCGCAGCGCCGGAGACGCGCGGTTTTGTATTTTCCTGCAATGAGCGCGCGGCTTGCCAGAATTCCGTTTTTGTATGGGGCCACCATGAAGAAGACCATTGTCCTGCTACCAGGAGACGGCATCGGCCCGGAAGTGACGCGGGCGGCGGCGGCCATCCTGCGCGAATCCGCGCAAGAATTTAATCACCAGTTTGAGTTCGCGGAATTTCCGATCGGCGGCGCCGCCATCGATGCTGCAGGCACGCCGCTTCCTAACGAGACGCTGGACGCTTGCCGCAAAGCCGACGCCGTTTTTCTGGGAGCGGTCGGCGGGCCGAAGTGGGATGCGCTGCCGGTCGGGAAGCGCCCGGAGAGTGGGCTGCTCGATCTGCGAAAAGGGCTGGGGCTTTACGTCAACGTTCGTCCCGTGAAACTGCTGGAGCCGCTGAGAGGAATCTCGCCCTTGAAGGCGGACCGCCTCGGGGACCTGGATCTCGAGATTGTGCGCGAACTCGCCGGCGGAATGTATTTCGGCGAGCGCGGGAACACCACCGAAAAGGGCGTGGAGCGCGCCTGGGACACGGAGTCGTATTCGACGCCGGAGATTGAGCGCATCGCGACATTTGCTTATTCGCGCGCGGAGAACCGCTCGCGGCGGCTGTGCTCGGTAGACAAAGCGAACGTACTGACCAGCTCGCAGCTCTGGCGCCGTACCGTGACGGCCATGAACGCGGTCTATCCCGCGGTGAAACTCGAGCACATGTACGTGGACAACGCGGCGATGCAGCTGACGCTGCGGCCGACGCAATTTGACGTGATCCTGAGCAGCAACATGTTCGGCGATATTTTGAGCGATGCGGCGGCCGCGCTAGTCGGATCGATTGGTCTGATTCCATCGGCCAGCTTTGGGTCGTCCGCGCCGCTTTTTGAGCCCATTCATGGTTCGGCGCCGTCCCTGGCCGGGACAGACTCCGCTAATCCGATCGGCTCGATTCTAAGCGCAACTATGATGCTGCGAGACGCCTTCGGCCTTTCGTTGGAAGCGGACTGGGTTGAGCAGTCGGTGCAACGAGTCCTCACCGGCGGTTACCGGACGCCCGACATCAGTGAACCCGGTGCGCGCGCTGTCGGTGGCTCCGTCTTTACCGAAATCCTGCGGGAAGAGATGCAGCGCACGTTCGAACACGCCGAGCGTTACGGCTGGGGCGTTTAGAGTTACCTCCCAACCGCTGCACCATGTGCTTTTTCATCAAGATCGACCCTCGCTCCGAGCGGCACTGCCACCCTCAGCCGGGTTGCCTTGCGAGAAGCCGCTGAGAATGCTACTTTTACATTTTCCGAAGCAGCCTGCGGCCGGCTAGAGCCGGAGCCACACGGTGGTGTGGACGAGGGCGCGGGCGGCGAATCCGTTACAGGCAGCTTGACCAGAAGGTGAGAAACATCATTATTCATCGTTATTTTCTTGAGCGAACCTCGCGGCGGATCGATCGTCGTCCGTCGTAGCCCGCTATGGCGCAACCCGGAACCAATTCGAAGGGTGTCTTGCCTGCCGCGGGGACCGGCCAGGTTTCCTACTGGCGGGTGGAAGGCTCCCTGCTCGAACTTGGCGCCATGCGCCCGGTCGGCTTTTTCACCTGGAACTCGCAGAGCTTTGCCGAACGCTGGGCGCGGCGCATGGGCATGGCAGGCATGGCGCTGGCGAGGCCCTTCGCTTATTTCGCAAGCCGCACGTTTGCCACACGCTTCTTGCACATTTTGCTTCGCGGAGTCAGTCGTGATCGGCTGGATCTCCTCGGCGAAGAGTACTTTCACTATGTCTTAAAGCCGCAATTGCGCCGCGAGGCCGCCGAGAAGCTGATCGAAGCGGTCCGCAGCGGCGAGCGTGTCGTCCTGGTCGGCCAACTCTTGGAAAACGTACTTCGGCCGCTGGCGCACCATTTCGGAGTTGAGTCGATCATCTCGAATCGGCTGGAATTTCGCGACGGCAAGGCCACGGGACGGCTCCTCGATCCCATCGTGCGCCCGCGCGGACCCTTGGCGTGGATCGCGAGCGGCGGCGATGACGGCCGGATCCCGCGGGAAAAACTTCTGAGCCGGCTTGGCTGGACGGGGAAGCCCGAGCAGCTTGAAAGCGCGATGGAAACGACGGCCCGTCCAACCATTACACCGGGCAAGTCGGTCGCGCTATTCGGGGAAACTCCGCGAGTCGAGCGTCTCTCGGTGCGTGAGAGCCTGGCGAATCGGCATCTGTTGCTGATCGGTGTAACTGGATTCATCGGCAAGGTCTGGCTTGTCGACTTGCTCGAAAATATTCCCAACATCGGCAAGATCACGCTGTTGATTCGCCGCAACCGCACAACGTCCGCGCTGCGGCGCTTCGAAAAGATCGTTGAGGAGTCTCCGGCCTTCGACACGCTCCACGAACGCCATGGCCGGAAGCTCGGCGCATTTCTGGCAGAAAAAGTGGAAGTCGTGGAAGGGGATGTGAGCCTGCCGGGCCTGGGGCTCGACGAGGCGACCCAAGCGCGGCTCGCAAAATCTCTCGACCTCATCGTGAACAGCGCCGGCTTGACGGATTTCAATCCTGACTTGCGCGATGCGCTCTCTTCCAACGTCGATTCGGCGATCTACTTGCTCGACTTTCTGCGAAAGTGCAGTCACGCCGGGCTCATGCATCTTTCGACCTGCTACGTTGTCGGCATGCGTGACGGCCGTGTCACCGAAGAGCTGCAGGACAATTACAATCCCGCCAACGATTCCCAATTCGACGCCGAGCGCGAAGTCGATTCGTTGCGCGAGACCATTCGCCGCGTCGAAGAACGCGCCGAAGGTCCTGAACTCGACAGGGCGCTTCGCCGCCAGGCCCTGGGACGCGGCGGCAATGAAGCTTTCGCGCCCGCGGGAGAGCTCGACGGTGTTCTGAAGCGCAATCGAGCGCGCTGGGCGCGCAACAGGCTTGTGCGCGTCGGCCTGCGCCGCGCGCAGCATCTGGGCTGGCCGAATACCTACACGTTCACGAAGAGTCTTGGCGAATCGATCCTCGCGCGCCGCGGCCGCGATCTGCCCATCGCCATCGTGCGCCCCTCGATCGTGGAAAGCTCGGAGCGCTCTCCCTTCACAGGATGGAATGAAGGGATCAATACCTCCGGGCCGCTTTCCTATCTTCTCGGCACGAATTTCCGCCAGCTCCCTTCGAATGAGCGGAAGTGTCTCGACGTGATTCCCGTCGACATGGTTTGCCGCGGAATGACGCTCATTGCTGCTGCAGTTATCGGGCGGCGCCAAGCCCGGATGTACCAGCTTGCGACTTCCGCGATCAACCCGGTCAATATGGGGCGGAGCATCGAACTCACGGGACTGGCCCACCGCAAGCATTACCGCACGACGCAGAGCATCGACAGTTGGCTGAAGGTGAAGTTTGAGACGATCCCGGTCTCGAAGCAGCGCTATGAGCGTCTGTCGATTCCGATGCAGAAGGCCGTCATCTCTAGTATCAATCGTGTGGCCATTGCTCTTCATATGAAGAAGCCGCCGCTTGCCCGGGCGGAGCGCGACCTCATCCGCGCCGAAAAGCTGATCGAGCTCTACGAGCCCTTTATTCTTCACAATGAGCACGTCTTCGAATGCGAAAATGCGCGCTTGCTCTCCGCCTTGCTGCCGCCCGAGGAGCGTCCGCTCTTCGATTTCGCGCCGGAATCGATCGATTGGTGGGACTACTGGATCAATGTGCACATCCCGGCGCTGCGCCGCTGGTGCTATCCGCTGATGGAAGGCCGCCCGCTCGAATCGCGCGAGCCGCGTGCGCTGGATTGGTCCGGCGAATCCACCCGTGGGGCGGCGCTCTCCAAATCCGCTACACCGTCAGACCCTTTATGGCGATCTTCGTAACCGGCTCGACCGGCTACCTGGGCAGTTACCTTGCCGCCGGGCTCCTCACCGAGCACCGCGACAATCTCAACCTCCTGATTCGCGCGAAAACCGAACAGGAAGCGCGCGAGCGGCTTTGGACTTCGCTGCAACTGCATTTCGAGTTTCCCGAATTCGCCGAATACCTGAACACGCGCGTGCGCATTTTTCGCGGTGATCTGACCAGCGAGCGTTTTGGCCTCTCCGACGACGAATACCATGCGCTGGTCGATACTACGGATTCCTTGATTCACTGCGCCGCATCGCTGAACCGCAAATCGGAGAAGCAGTGCCTGAACGTCAACCTGCGGGGCACGCTCGAAGTCATTCAGCTCGCGCGCCGCGCGCAGAATCGCAACGGCCTGCGCCGTTATTCGCACGTTTCGACTGTTGCCGTTGCGGGCAAACGAAAAAACGAAGTCATAACCGAAGACGCCTCCATCGACTGGTCGCGCTCGGATTACGATCCCTACGCGCGCACCAAGAAATTCTGCGAGCACATGGCAAATCAACTCCTGCCCGACGTACCCAAGACCATTTTTCGCCCCGCGATCGTTCTGGGCGACAGCCGCCGCCCGGAGACTTCGCAATTCGATATGGTTCAAGCGTTTAGCGTTCTGGCGCAGATGCCTGTTCTTCCGCTGCGTCCTCACGATAAAATCGACATCGTACCGGCGAACTACGTCGGCAAAGCGATCGTGACGATTCACCAAAAAGAGGCGCCCGCGCACGGCATCTACCACTTGTCCTCCGGCACGGGTTCGCAGACCTATCTTGAGCTGACGGATGCCATCGCTCAGGCGGGTGGCATGCGGCGTCCGATGTTCTGGCCCTCTCTGGGCGGACCTTTTTCCAGCACCGTCAATTGGGTTGCAAATCGCAGCGGCGCGGCGGGGTATGGCGCTTCGCTGCTGAAAGTCTTCTGGCCCTATCTTGACTGGAACACCGTTTTTGACAATTCGCGCGTCGTTGCGGAACTCGGCGAAGCGCCAGCCAAATTTTCAACCTATGCTTATCCGCTTTTGAAATTCAGCCGCGAAAACAAGTTCCGGTATCCGGCAAAGCCCTGGCCATCCGGTGCAGGCGCGGAGAAAACCGCCGCGGCGGGGAGAACCGGCAGATGACGGACTTTCTTCTTGTCGCCTGGGTCAGCGCGTTGATCGAGATCACGCGCTTCGGCTGGATGCTGGGCCTCGGCGAGCGCTGGACGCCGGGTGAAAAACTAAAGCTGCTCTTTGCGGGCTACAACGGCACGCGCAACACCGGCAGCGATGTGCGCGTGCAGGAGATGTTGCGGCAGATCCGGCATGTTCTTGGCGCGGAGCACGTCGATTTCAGCGTGATGACGCAAAGCTTCGAGCGCACGAAAGGATACTTCGAAGGCACGCGTCAGGTTCACCTTCCCGACGTTTTCCCGCCGTTTCTGTATCGCGAGGTGCGGCGGAATCACGGCGTCGTCGCTTGCGAAGGTTCGATGTTCAAGAGCAAGTTTGCCAATGCCCTGACGACGATGATGATCGGTTCGCTGGGGCTGGCCTCGGCTGAAAACAAGCTCTCGCTTGCTTACGGGGGTGAGGCGGGCCACATGGACGGGATCATTCAGAAAATGTGCGAGCGCTACGTCCATGATTCGCTGGTCATCACGCGAAACGTGGAATCGCGCACGCTCTTGAGTTCGCTCGGAATCCCGACGGAGCTTGGCACGGATACGGCCTGGACGTTCGAACCGCACCCGCCGGAATATGGCCGAAAAACGCTGCGTGACGCCGGCTGGGATGAAAAGACACCTGTCCTGGTCCTGTGCCCGATTCATCCTTTTGTCTGGCCGGTGAAGGCTTCCATCGCGAAATATATCGCGCGTGCGACCACCGGCGCGTATAAGGACAGCCAGTACCGCACCGTTTATTTCTTCGAATCTGGTTCGGAAGTCGATAAAAAATACGAACACTACATCTCCGGATTCACGAAGGCGACGCAGGCGTTCGTTCAGCGCCATCGCGTGTTTCCAATCCTTGTGGCCATGGAACGGCTTGACGCGGTCGCCTGCCGGGAAATCGCTACGCGGATTCCGGGCACGCCGGTTTTCACTTCGGACGATTACGATATGTTCCAGCTTGTTTCCATTCTGCGCGCATGTACCTACATGGTTTCATCGCGCTACCACGGCATTGTGACCTGCATGCCCAGCCTCGTGGCCTCGGCGGGCGTGACCATGGACGAACGCATCCGCAATCTGATGCGCGAGCGCGGACATCAGCATCTTTTTCTTACCGTCGATGACCCCGATCTGGAGCCGAAGCTTCTCCAGATCATGGAGACGCTGGTCGCGGAAGCAGAGTCCGTCCGCGAAGGCATCGGGCAGACGGTGGTCCGCAATCTCAAAGTGATGGCCCGCATGGGCACGTTCCTTGAAGATGTTGTCCGGCGCACCTATCCTGAATTTCCGCTGCGCTCCGGCGTTTTTTCCTGGGAACAGTATCTGCCGCCGCTGAGCAAAAATTTGATTCAGCTTGCCGAGCGTTACGATTCTTCACCGGCCGCACTCGCGGCGGTTCGCTGATTCCTCATGCCCAATTTCCTTGAAACGATTCTCTCTCAACTGAAGCGTGCGGATGGCCGCGTGGTTCTTCGCGAGATCCGCGGTGACCAGTTTGTGAGTGTGACGGGCAGGGAATTGCTGGACCAGATCCAGCTTGTCCGCATGTTCATTCGAAGCTCCGGCGTCCAGCCCGGGGACCGTTGCGCCCTTCTTGCGCCCAATTCCATTCGCTGGGCGGCTTTCCATTTGGCGCTCATGGCCGAGGGCGTGATCGTCGTGCCCCTCTATTCGCGGCAGGCGCCCGCCGAACTCGCCGTCATGATGAAGGATTGCCAGCCGCGCTTGATTTTTGTGAGTGAGGCCTCACTTGGCGATGCCGTTTCCCAAACCTGGCCCGAGGCTCCGCGCCGTGTGCTCTTCGAAGAAGTCCTGCGCCAAGAAACATCGCAACTTCGGCTTCCCGATGCTCCCAATCCTCGCCAGGACAGCGATATCGTCACCATCATCTATACTTCGGGAACGTCGGGAGAGCCGAAGGGTGTTTGCCTGAACGTCGGAAACCTCACGCACATGCTTTCCTGCACGACGGAACGCCTCGATCAGTTGATGGGTGCGACCCACGAACCGGACCGCGTTTTCCATTACCTGCCGTTCAATTTTGCGGCATCCACGATATTGATGCTGTCCTGTCTTTCGCGCGAAAGCGTTCTTACTCTTTCGACGGATCTCAACCGCCTCGCGGACGAAATCCGTCTGGCATCACCGAACTATTTCCTGAATGTCCCCACGCTGCTGGAGCGTGTCCGGCGCGGCGTCGAAGACGCTATCGCAAAGCGGCCGGCGATCATTCGTTCCCTGTTTGCGAAAGCACGCACCGCCTGGCAGCGGCAGCACGTCGGGCGTGGCCGCGCCCTCGATACGTTCTGGCTCGCGCTCGGCCGCGCGCTCATCTTTCGCAAGATTCGAGAGCGCTTCGGTACGCACCTGCGCGCGCTGATCTGCGGTTCTGCGCCGCTCGCTCCGGAGACGCAGCAATTTTTCCTCATGCTTGGCATTCCCGTGCTGCAGGCGTATGGGCTCACGGAAACCACCGGCATTTGCACGCTGGATGACCCGCGCGTGCCCGTGGAGCCGGGTTACGTCGGAACTGCAATTACCGGAATCGAGATGAAACTGGCGGAAAATGAAGAGATCGTCGTGCGCGGGCCGCATATTTTCCCGGGTTACTGGAACCGCTCCGAAGAAACTGCCCGCGTTCTGCAAGAGGGATGGTTCCACACCGGCGATCAGGGCGAAGTCAACGTTCGCGGGGATTGGCGCATCATCGGCCGCATCAAGAACCTGATCATCTTGAATTCCGGACATAACATTGCTCCCGAACCGATCGAGGAAAAAATTGCGCGGCTTCTTCCGGTGGCGCAGCAGGTGGTGGTCGTCGGAAATGGGCGCGGCTATCTCTGCGCACTCGTGACCGGGGAGGTCGAACCCGCAGCCGTTCAGGCGGCGCTCGATGCCGTGAATCCTGAACTTCCGCATTACCGGCAGGTCAGAAATTTCACTATTGTCCGCGATATATTTACCCCGGAGAACGGGTCGCTCACCGCCAATGGTAAACTTCGCCGCGACGCCATCAATGCGCGCTATGCTTCCGAAATCAACGCCATGTATGAGGCAAGGAAGGGATAGATGGCAGGATTCGAGAAGCTCTTTGGGTTTGTGGCAGCCCTTTGCTGCGGGTTGTTTGCAGGTGCGGCTCTCTACCTCACTTTGGTTGAACATCCCGCCCGGATGGAGTGCGGGACGGAGCTCGCGGCCACCGAATTTCCTCCCAGCTACCGCCGGGCCACCGTTTTGCAAGTTTCGCTGGCGCTGATTGGCGCGCTGTGCGGGACTTTAGCTTGGTTTTGGGATGGATCGCTTAGCTGGCTCATCGCCGCAGGCCTTCTCCTTTCTGTCATTCCGTTCACGCTATTCTTCATTTTGCCGACAAACAAGCTGCTTCTTGACCCGTCGCTCGATCGCCGGTCGGAGAAGGCGCATTTACTTCTTACTCGTTGGGGTCGGCTCCATGCGGTTCGGACTGTAGTAAGCTTGGCAGCCTTGGTGCTCTTTTTGAGAGTTCTCGCGAACCATTGAGATGAAATCCTTCACAGGCAAAACGCTCCGATGGGAGTGGCGCGAAGGAATCATCGAGCTAACGCTCGATCACCAGCCTGCCAATGAGATTGGCACGGCCATGCTCTCGGAGCTGGAAAAGTTTGTTGTCGCGTTTGATGTGCTTGCGCCGGAGACTTCCGTCGGCATTTTTGTGAGCGCGCGCAAGTCCGTTTTCTCCGCCGGTGCGGACCTGCGCGAGCTGTATCAGGGCGCCGCGGCCCTTCCTGAAAAAGAACGACTCGCGGGCGTTCGCCATTTTCTGGAACGCATTCATGCCGTTCTCAACGCGATCGATGCGGCGCCGTTCGTGACGATTGCCGCCGTTCACGGTGTCTGCTTTGGCGGAGGACTCGAGCTCGCTTTGGCTTGCGACATTATCGTCGCCGACAAGATGGCGCGGTTCGCGTTCCCCGAGCTGCGTCTGGGACTCATCCCCGGCTTCGGCGGTATCCCGCGCTTGAAACGCGATCTTGGCAATGCTTTCGTGAGAGATTTGCTCTTTACCGGGCGAACGGTCAACGCCACTCGTGCTCAAGCTGCCGGCCTGGTGGCGCAACTTGCCGGAGAAGGCGAAGCTCTCCGCATCGCCCGCTCGACCGCCGCGCAAATCACGAAATTTGACGCTGTGACGCGTGCGGCCGCCAAGAAATTTATCAAGCCTATCCCACAAGACGAGCTTCGGCGCGAGATCGCTCTCTTTTGCGAGCTCTTTGCCCGCCCCGCCGTCATGGCCGCCTTGAAAAAATTTGTCGAAGACTCCGGCCCCATGCCGTATCTGCCTTAGTCGCGGAGATGGTGACCCTGTGAATTTTCCTTCTCGACGAAGGAATGATAAATTGACCTTTCTATGCGAACGCTAGAACAGACCACACAGGAAGTCCTCGACTTGGCGGCAAAGCATTTTCAGCTGCCAGCGGGATCACTCGCCCCGGGTGACGATTTCTTCAAGA
>WNFD01003470.1_pt1 | contig 19728 bp, 23 predicted proteins | sample 5400491 | NCBI WGS metagenome assembly WNFD01 (sample SAMN13153343, study PRJNA577476) | soil metagenome | isolation source: 120 cm saprolite under Douglas fir tree site 2 hole 2 replicate 2 | place: USA:California | collected 2015-04-18
GCGATGGTCGTCTTGCCGCCTCCCGAGGGGGCGGCGAGCACCACGACGCGCGGGAGGGGCGTCACTCCAGGTTGTCGAGCTGCTCGCGGAACTTCTCGAGCTCGCCCTTCATGGTGATCACGGTCTGCGTGATCCCTGCATCATTGGCCTTCGAGCCGATGGTGTTCACCTCGCGCAGCAGCTCCTGCGCGAGGAACCCGAGCTGCTTCCCCACCGCGCCGTCGGACGCGAGCGCCTCCCGGCACGCCGCCAGGTGGGTCCGCAACCGTACGAGCTCCTCGGTGATGTCCACGCGGTCCGCCATCAGCGCGACCTCGACGGCGAGGCGTTGCTCGTCCACCTGCACACCCGTCGCGAGCTCGGCTACCGCCTTCTTCAGCCGCGCGACCTCCGCCGTGAGGCGCTCGGGCGCCCGCCGCTCGACCGTCGCGGCACCAGTCTCGAGCGCTCGGAGCCGACCGCCGAGCTCTGCGGCCAGCGCGGCGCCCTCGCGCGCCCGCATGGCAAGCAGCTCCCGTACCGCTCGCTCGGCGATGGGCTCGACCTCGCTCCACTGCGCCGTGGCCACGCCGTCTTGATGCGGCGTCAGCACCTCCGGCTGCCGCGCCACGAACGCGAGGTCCACCTCGCCCTTGAGCTTCAGGCGCTTCTTGAGCTCCTTGGCGGCGGCCACGAGCTGGCGCGCCCGGGTGAGATCCAGCGCGATGGCCCCGTCGCGTTGCGGCGCCTCGATCCACCGAGCCGAAACCGTCACGTGCCCGCGTTCGAGCAGCTGCCGCAGCCGCTCACGCAGCGGGCCCTCGACCGCGCCCAGCTCGAACGGCAGCTTGAGCTGCGGATTGTAGTAGCGGTGGTTCACGCTGCGGATCTCGATCGAGAGCCGCCCACCGAGGACGTTCCCTTCGGCCGAACCGAAACCCGTCATGCTCCGCGGCACAGACTTTAAACCTAGTCGCGCAAAGCACTTAGGTCAACTTCAGTTGGTGAACAGCCAGCGCACGCCGTAGAACTGGAAGCGACGCGGATAGTCGAGCCCGGGGACGTAGCTGACGCGGTGCAAGGTCACGTTGCGCTGCACCCAAAAGATCGTGACACCCGCGATCCGCACCTCGACGTTCACCTCCCCGATCGTCACCTCGGGAAGGATGCGCAGCGCACCCGATGAATCGAGGCCTGCCGTCCCGCGACTCCACGCGTCAAATGCCAGCTCGCCCCGCAAAGCGAAGATCCCGCTCCGATACACGCGCCAGAATTTCGAATAGAAGGTGAGCGATAAGCGCGCATGATGCGGCGGCTCGAAGTCCTTTCCGCTGCGCACGAGCGGATCGAAGTACCAGCCGGAGAGCTGCAGGCCCGGCAGGAGCCGCAGCGCGCCGTGCGCGGTGAAGTAGCGGGTGCGCTGGGTCGGGCTCAAGCGCACGGCGGTGGAGCTGTCGATCGCCGTGATCGCCAGGGGGAACCCGATCGGCGCGAACGGATCGCGGGTCGCGCCGCCCAGCTCGACGTTGAGCCAGTCGCGGTCCCATCGCATCGCCCCGGATGCGTCCACGGTGCGCTGTCCCCCGTCGGTCGAATCGACCGGCGCCTGCAGATCGTGCGCCCACGCGAGGTCGCCGTGCAGCGAGAGCCCTGCCGGCAGAATCAGGCCCGCGGCCAGGCGGGCGCGATTGCCCGACCTCCCGCGGCTGTATACGGAGTGGCGCGCGTCGCCGGCGAGCGTGAGGCCGGGAAACGGGCTCCAGGCGCCGCTGCCCTCGAACTGCCACGGCCGCGCCTGGTCCAGCTTCCGGATCGCGAGACCGAGGTGCGCTCGGGACCAGTCGTCCACGACCTCGAGGGCGCCCAGCGACAGGTGCCGATCCGGGGCCGCGGCATCGAGGCTCACGCTCGTCGTGGCGAACGTCGCCTGGGCGCGCAGTCCGACTCCGTCGTCACGGGCGGCCGCAAACACGCGGAGAATTCCGTCGCGCCGCTGGGGATGCCAGTTCGATGTGAGGTGCCCCTCGCTGCGGTGCCAGCGTGAGCTCAAGGTTTGGTACGAGGCTCCGAAGCGCGCGCTCGGTACGTACTCGGCCTTGAGCCAGAGGTCCACCGAGTTGAACGCCGTGCTCGAGCTGCCCTCGATGCCGTCGTTGTTGTTGTAATCGGCGACCAGCGAGAGGCCGAGTCCGGAGCGCCAGCGGCGCAAGAAGGCGCCGCGGTAGTTCGCCGTCTTCACTTCTCCTGTAGCCACCCCGACTTGCGACGCGGTTTCCGTGGAGCGTTGGCGCAGCGTGACGAGATAGACGCGGAGCGACCCGGGCAGCACGATCACGTCGATGCGCTCGAGCGGCGCGAGTGGGATGCGGGCCGGGTCGAGGAACACCGAGTCGCGCCCGAGCGGCAGGTAGGGCACGCCATCCCAGTAGACTTCGAGCCCCGCCGCCCCGCGCCCCCCGTAGAACACGAGCTCCCCGGCGCCGTAGATGCCGCCGCGCGCGACGTAAACGCCCGGGATGTGCGCGAGCAGGTCCGACAGCGTCTGGACGTTCGAGAGTACGAGCGAATCGGCGTTGAACGTATAGCGCGTGCCGCGCGGTAGCGGCCCTGCGGGAATCGCCTGGGGGAGTACGGGCAGGTAGCGCGGCAGGGTGTCGCGGGCGGTCGTATCGCGCGGCGTCGTGTCTGCTGGGGTAGCGGCGGTGGAGTCGCGCCGCAGGGTGTCGCGGCGCGCCGTGCTGTCGACCTGAGCGGCGGCCCCGGCCGCGACCAGCAACAACGCGGCGGCGCCCGCGAGGCCGCGGGTCACGCCCCCGCGCGCTTGAGGATGAACTCCGTGAAGAGCCGGACGCCGACCGCCGTCGGGCCCTTGGCCTGGTGCGGCCCTTCGGCGTCGGTGTACGCGGTGCCCGCGATGTCGAGGTGCACCCAGGGATACCCTTCCACGAATTCTTTCAGGAACCACCCGCCGGCGATGGACCCCGCACCCCGCCCGCCCGAGTTCTTCACGTCCGCAATGTCGGACTTGAGCAGATCGCGGTACTCGTCCCACAGCGGCAGGGGCCAGCAGCGCTCCCCGGCGCGCTCCCCCGCCTCACGCACTTCGGCCAGCAGAGCCTCGTCGTTCCCCATCTCGCCGATCGCCACCTGGCCGAGGGCGACCACCACGGCGCCCGTGAGCGTCGCGATGTCGATCACGGCCGCCGGTTTGAAGCGCCGGACGTACGACAGCGCGTCGCACAGGATCAGGCGTCCCTCGGCGTCGGTGTTGATGATCTCGATCGTCTTGCCGAAATGGCTCTTCACGACATCGCCCGGTTTGACGGCGTGGCCGGAGGGGAGGTTCTCCGTGGCGGGGATGAGACCGACCACGTTGACCTTGGGCTTGAGCTGTCCCAGGGTTTCGAACGTGCCGAGCACGGCGGCGGCGCCGGACATGTCGAACTTCATGTCTTCCATGTTCTGCGCTGGCTTGATCGAAATGCCGCCCGAATCGAAGGTCACGCCCTTACCGACGAGTGCCACCGGGGCCGCGTCACCGGCGCCGTGATACTCCAGCACGATAAAGCGGGGGTCCTGGTCGCTGCCCTGGGCCACGGCGAGCAGCGCCCCCATTCCTTCCTGCTGCAGCTTGGCCCGGTCGAGCACCGTGAGCGTGAAGCCGTGCTGATCGGCGAGCTGCTTCGCCCGCTCCGCGAGGTAGCTGGGGGTGCAGACGTTGCCGGGCAGCATTTGCAGCTGGCGCGTGAGCCGGTGCCCGGCCGCGACGGCGTCGCCCACGCGTTGCCCGGCCGCGGTCTCTTTCATCTCCTTCTGATCGGATACGAGCGTGATGCCCTCGACCTCGGACTTCGGCTCGTCGGGCGCGGCCTTGAGCTCGGTGAACGCCCAGGCGCCTTGCACGGCCCCTTCGACCGCCGCCTGGCCCAGATCGCGCGCCGACAAGCCGTTGCGCGCTTCGGGGGCGACGGCGAAGGCGAGCTGTTTCGTGCCGAGCGCGCGCGCCCGCTTGGCGGCGACGGCGGCCGCCCGCCGGATGGAGGTGCGGGTTACCTCGCCCGGCTTCCCCAGGCCCACCAGCAGGTCGTCGCGCTTTCCTTTGAAGTCGCCGCTCGTGATGGCGCGGGCCACCACGCCCCCAGCGGCGCGGTCCAGGTCGGTGAGGGAGGCGGGCACGGCGCTTCCCTGCGCGAGGGCGACGGCGAGGAGCGGCGTATCGACCTGGGAAAGCGGCGTGCTGACGACGCCGCTGGTCATCCTAGACATGCTCGATTATGCACTCGGCAAAAGCCGAGGTCGAGACCTCGGTCGCGGCGGGCATGAGGCGCGCGAGATCGTAGGTAACGCGCCGCGCCCGGATCGCCCCACCCAGCCCGCGCACGATGGCGTCCGCCACGTCGTTCCATCCGAGCTCCTCGAACATCATCGCCCCCGACAGGATGACGCTTCCGGGGTTGACCTTGTCCTGCCCCGCGTATTTCGGCGCGGTGCCGTGGGTCGCCTCGAACACGGCGTACCCGTCGCCCACGTTGCCCCCCGGCGCGAGCCCGAGCCCGCCTACCTGGGCCGCCGCCGCATCCGAGAGCAGGTCGCCGTTCAAGTTGGGCGCGGCGATCACCGAGTACTCGTCGGGGCGCAGCACCAGCTGCGCGAACATTGCGTCGGTGATCCGGTCCTTCATGATCACCTTGTCCGTGTCCTGCTTCCCGTCTCCCGCGTCGGCCTCCGTGATGGTCTTGTCGCCGAACCGGTCTCTCGCCACCTCGTACCCCCACTCCCGGAACCCGCCCTCGGTGAACTTCATGATGTTGCCTTTGTGAACGAGCGTGACCGAGCGCCGACCAGCGCGCAGGGCGTACTCGATCGCCTTCACGACCAGACGCTGGGAGCCGAACTTGGACATCGGCTTGATCCCGATCGCGCTCCCGGGACGGATCTTGGCGCCGAACCGCTCGGTGAGGAACCCGATCACGGCATCGGCCTCGGGACTGCCCGCCCGGTATTCCACGCCGGAGTACACATCCTCGATGTTCTCGCGGAAGATCACCACGTCGAGCTTCTGGGGCTCGCGCATCGGGCTGGGCACGCCCTCGAAGTAGTGTACCGGCCGGACGCAGGCGTACAGGTCCAGCAGCTGCCGCAGCGCGACGTTGAGGGAGCGGATGCCGCCGCCCACGGGAGTGGTCAGCGGACCCTTGATGGCCACCCGGTGCGTCCGGATGGCGTCCAGCGTGGCCTCGGGGAGCCAGTTCCCCACTTGCTTGAAGGCCTTCTCGCCGGCCAGGACCTCGAGCCAATCGATGTGGCGTTTACCGCCGGACACTTTTCGGACAGTGGCGTCGAACACGCGCCGCGCGGCGCGCCAGATGTCGGGCCCGGTGCCGTCGCCTTCAATAAAAGGAATGATGGGGTGGTCGGGCACCACCCACCCACCGTCGCGGTACTCGATGCGCTCGCTCATGGCCAGGCAGTCTACACGGGCCGGGCGGGGTTGCGCCAGGCGAAACGCCGGCCGTACACTTGAGGCGATGCGCGGCACACCATGGCTCATCTTGTTCACGCTCGCGGCGGTCTGCTGGCTGGCCGCGGGGCCGGGTGGCGCGACCCTGCAGGGTACGCTGGCCTGCCGGCATCACGCGACGCACCAGTCCCACCCGGGCCATGGCGGGGCGCCGGCCGACGGCCCGTGCTTCTGCGGTGAGATGATTGGTAGCGCGGACCTCGCCCTGTCGGCGGCGGTGCCAGCCCCGCTCCCGGCGGCGCCTGCGATTGCGATGCCGGGGCAGGTCCTGATCGACCGCTCTCCCTTCCCGCTTCCCCCTTCCCCCTCTTTCAGCCCCACTACCCCACCTCCGAACGGGCTCGGCTGACCTGACGCGTTAGCCACCCACAACTCGGAGGATTGTATGCGCAGTGCGCTTTGGAGCGCTCTGCTCTGCGGCGTTGCGATCAACGCCGCCGCGCAGGAGCGGTCCGTCACATTCGAAGAGCCGTCGCCCGTCGCCATCACGGGCTTTGCGGTCGGTCGGGCCGACTACGATCGGGTCGTCCGCAGCAACACGTTTACCGCCGGGAAAGTCGGCGTGAGCTTCTTCAAGCCGGTGGGCGATGCCTACCTGTTCGCGCAGCTGACGACGGCGCTCGAAGACGGGGCCTCGTCCACCGACATCGACAACCTGCTCGTGAGCTGGACGCCGCGGCGCGCGAACCGCTGGGCGCTGGCGTTCGGTCGGTTCGACGCTCCGATCGGGTTCGAGCGCGACGACGAGCCGCTGAACCTGATTCCGACCAATTCGTTCAACTTCAAATACGCGCGTCCGACCAAGTTGACCGGCGTGCAGGTCCACTACACCGCTTCGCCGCGGTTGGAGGTGTGGGCCGTCGCCGCCAACGGGTGGGATGTTACGGTGGACAACAACCGCGGCAAGACCGCCCTGGCGCGCGCGCAGTGGATCCCGGTTCCGTGGGTGACGCTGGGAGTCACGGGCGTGTACGGGCCCGAGCACGACTCGACCGACGCCCATCAGCGGTCCCTCCTGTCGAGCGACCTCACCGTGGACCGCGGTCGCGTGATCCTCGGCGCCGAGGTCAACCTCGGTCGGGAGCAGGCAAGCGGCCGCGCGCCGACGTGGCGCGGGGCGGCGGCCACCGCGTTCGTGCGCGTGACCCGCAACGTCGGCTTCACGGCGCGGTACGACCAGCTGGAAGACACCGACGGCCTGCTCACGGGGACGCCGCAGATCCTGCGCTCCGTCACGGTCGGTCCCATGTGGTATTTCTCGAGTGCGCGGGAAGGCATCTTCAGCAACATCGAGCACACGCGGTTCCACCTCCCCCAGGTCGCGCTTCGCGCCGCCGTCCGCGCGGACTGGTCGTCCGCGCCGTTCTTTACCGATGCCACGGGGGCGCTGCAGAGCTCCAACACCAAGGGCGTGCTCGAACTCGTCTACGTGTTCTAGGGAGGGAGAGGCCATCCATGCTGTACGACTTGCGACGTGCGGACATCCGGATCAAGTGGCTCGTCACGGGGCTGCTCGCCACGTTGGGGCTGTCCTACGTGTTCGGGGCGGTGATGGTCGCGCTGTACGCGGGATTTACACCGCAGCGCGTCGCGGCGACGTACGCCGGTCCGGAAATGTCGATGACGATGCCGCCCGAGACCACGGTGGTCGTGCAGCGCCCCATGGCGATGGCCGACTTCGCCAAACCCGAGGTCCACACTGTCGACACCGGCCTCCTGATCCAGGACACCCACGTGCACGTTCCGATGTACGGTCTCATCGCGGCTGCCTTGGGCGTCGTGGTCGCCGGGCTCTCGCTGTCACGGCGTTGGGCGCTCGGGCTGATCGGGCTCCTGTTCGCCGCCCCGTGGCTCGACTTCGCCGGCATGTGGCTCACCAAGTTCGCCTCGCTGCGCTTTGCGATCGTGACCCTCGCTGGTGGTTGGGCGATGGGCGTCGCCTATCTCATCGTCGCGGCGCTCGCGGTCCACCAGATGTGGTTGTCACGTGAGAGGAGTTGACCGATGAACTTTCTGATTCGCGCGGCGGCGATCGCTGCCCTGCTGCACATCACACCCGTGGTCGTGCTGGTCAAACGTCCGGACGCCGTGCACGCGCTACTGCCGGGGGCCGATGGATACGTGGCCCGGGAGGTACACCTGAGCGCCGCGGATGCGCACCGGTTGCACGAAGCCGTGGACTGGAGTCCCGAGGACGGCGTACTGGTGTTCTACGGGGGCATGGCCGGGTCTACGTCGATGGGCGCACTCGAGTTCGTGCGCGTGGACACGCCGCACGGTCCGATCGAGGTGGCGGTGGGCTTCACGCCGCAGGGCGCGGTGCGCGGCGTCGTCGTCACGAAGGCGACGGTCGAGATGAAGCCATGGGTGCTCGAAGCCGTCGCGGCCGGACTCACCGACCAGTATCGCGGGCTCAAGCCCGGTGGCGCGGCACCGGCAGGACGTGCCGCGATTGCGGGTCGGGCCGGGAATCTGGCGGCCTACGTGGCCGGCGAGGTGGACAAAGGGGTGGCGCGCGCCCTTGCGTCTTACGGCGCGTTTTACAATCATGTGAAAGCGTAGGAGAGGATGGTTGGAAATGAGCAAGAGACTCTGGGGCGTGACCGTCGTCGTGACGGCGCTCGTCGCGGTGGCCTGTCCGTACGACGGTCGGCTCACGAGCAACCGGGGCATCGCGATCGGCGGGGGCGGCGGCGGCGGTACCGGTCCGGACGCCCTTTCCTTCCTCGTCCAGCCGAGTAGTGCCACGGCGGGCAACATCATCACCCCCGCCATTCAAGTGCTGGTGCGAGACAGCCTGGGCAGGCCGGACTCGGCCTTCGCCGGTAGCATCACCATGAGCATCAGCGTGAATCCGGTCGGCGGCCGGCTCTCGGGCACCTCGAGCATCGCGCCCGTCAACGGCATCGCGCTATTCGGCAACCTCGTGATCAACGCGTCGGGCACGGGATACGTGCTCCAAGCCACCGCTCCGGGCGCGAAGACGGCGTCGAGTAACCAGTTAACCATTTTTTCCCCGTGACACCGGCCGGCGCCCCGGTCGGCTATCCCGCGGCGCGGCCCGATTCGTTCCAGGCGATCTCGAAGGACCCGTTACACCGCTGGCAGCGCATGCTGGTGGGGTGGCCTTCGAGCTGGGCGCGGTTGCGGCAGTTGGGGCAGACGGCGTAACTCGGGCCCCAGCTGGCGGGAAAGCGGGCGGTGTGCTTGGGGCTCGGCACGACGGACCAGCGCAGGGCCGGCTCGGACGAGAGCTGCAGCTGTCCCCGCGGTACGGAGAGCGGCTTCCCTTTGACGTCGAGCACGACCTCGCTGGACGTCAGCTTCAGGATACGGTACCAGGCGCCCTTGCGGAGCGCGCACTTCACATCCGCCTTCAGACGGGCCCACTGGAACGCTGCCGGCATATGCCCATACGCTGGTACGCGGTGCGCGGGGCGTCAATCCACGCGCTCGACTGCCTCACGTTTGAGACCGGGCCACGCCGCGCACGCCCGGACCCAGGCGCGCTTGCTGGTCGCATCCAGCCGACCGGAGCTCTCCTGCTTCAACCAATCGAGTAACCTGGCCGCCGAGTCGTGCACAGAGACACGGTGCTCCTCTCTCAGGCCCTCGCCGTCCCGCAGCGACCAGCGACACTGGTGCGCCACCAGCCGCAGCCGGATCGTCAGGTAGATGTCGATGTCCACGCCGCGCGTGAGCGCGGCGGAGCCCCCGCGCTCCTCGGCGTGGCTCAGGAGCCAACCGCGGAACGCCAGATCCCGATCCCCGGTGCGGGGGATCCGGAAATCCAGGGGCTCGCCCCGGAGGTTCTCCCCGCCGTGCGGGATCATGAGCGTGTGTAAATCTCGATCCGCACCAAGCGTCGCAGCTCGGGGAACCCGGCGATCGCCTCGCTCCAGGGCTTGTGGAGCACCGCCCGGGAGGCTTCGTCGAGCTTTGCGTCGTATGTGTCGAGCGCCGCCCAGTTCGGAAATTCCAGGATCACCAGGTTCGTGTTTTCCCCGGCGCCGGTGTACTGCGCGAGCTGCACGTGGGAGACCATCGCTTTGCGCCGCACCAGCTCGTCCAAGACCGGATCGGCGATGTCGGTGAGCGCCTTGTTGTACGCCGCCGCTTTGCCTGGGAGCGCCTGGTAGAAACCGACCCAGTAGATGTGCCCGGCCGCCGCCTGGCCCGCGAGCGGCGTCGCGAGGGTACTGATGGTGAGGAGAGTTGGGAGCGGGCAGCGCATGTGCGCGGGTTCCTGTTCGCGGGATGGCACGAACATGGACCCTGCCGCGTGCGACGGCAAGGAACGGGAATCGCGCCGGTGTTGGCGCGGCCGATGTCTAGGGGGCGGTGAGGCTCAACCGGCTGTCGTCGGTAAACAACACGTCGGTGGTCTCCCACACCAGCTTCATCTTGTCCAGCGGCGTATCCCGCAGCCGCTGGTGCGCGAGCCGGAAGGGATTGACCCGAACGATCCGCGCCGGCTCGCGTCGCGTTTGTCCGGCCTTGAGAGGCAAGTCCACCTTGAGGTGGGCGCTGTAGATCGAATCCCCGAATGTGTCGAGGAAGGTCGCGTCGCCCTGGAACGCGCGGATCGCTTTCTCTCCCTTGTTGTGATACGCGAAGGCCAGCGAGATGTAGTCCTCGTATTGCTCCGAGTCGGGATCTCTCGGCAGGTAGGTCTTCTTGACCACCGTGACCACGAGCAGAGGCTCGAGCAACTTCCGGACGCTGTCCCGATGCGCCCGCTCTGCAGCGAGCGCCGCCGCATTGACCTGGGCCTTGCGGGCCTGTTCCGCCCGCGCCCACGCCAGGATATCCGTGACCGTCATGGTGTCGTGCGGCGCCTTCAGGGCAAACCCGCTGTCGGCTGCCACGTCCAGGAGGAGGCGCGCGTCAGCGAGCGGGAGCCGGACGCTGTCGGCGGCCTTGAGAACGGAGTCGAACCGGATCACGGGGACCTTGGCGGCGCGAAACGCGTCCTCGCGAGACTTGCAGCCCGAGAGCACCGCGCCAAGCAGGCCGGCGCACACGACGTTCGTGGACCACACGGATGCGTGCATCACGACTCCGATGGGAAGGGCCAGAGGAGCGAGTCGACTCTCACAGGTTTCCCCCGGAGCGCTGCCAGGGTGCCGCCGTCGATCAGAGTCTGTAGCCGACGAGCGTGCCCGCCGTGGTCCGTAAGAACAGCATGTTGGCGACGTCGTCCACCGCGTACACCGGCTCGCGCTCCTTGCCGAGATCGACGCGCGAGCGCGGTTGCCCGCTGTCCTTGTCGATCTGCAACAGCACGTTCCCGTTCCCCTCGGGTGCACGGGTCAACATGAAGACTGCCCCCGGGACGGTGAGCGAGGCCTTGAAGCGCTTGGTCGCGAGCGCGGCTGCCTGCTGCGAATAGCCCGTGAGTTGTGCCCCGCCCTGCGAATACGCGGTCGCGATCTGCCCGGTGATGCGGCGCGCGTTGGAATCGGTGGCGGTGCGCGAGGCTTGCGCGAAGGCGTCGCCGTACGCCGAGGCGGCGGCGCCGTACAGGCCGGCGCGTATGGAGTTGATCCGGTAGAGCGCGCGCAGCAGCCCGGGTAGCTGCGGCGCGGGATAATAGACCTGCTGCTTCACCTGCCCGTCGCGCGCCACGACCACCAGGTTTTGCGGCGCGATGAGGACCAGCCCCGCGGGCCGGATCTCCATGGCGGTCGGATCCTCGCCGCCCTGCAGTTTGATCTCTTCGCCGAGCGCGCGGTAGGTGCCCGCGTTGCGATCCACTGCGTACAGCCGGTGGTCGTGGCTTGCAAAGACGTAGAGGGTCGTTCCTTCGATCACGTGATGGAGGGAATAACCCGCGGCGTTGTAGTCGTCCGGATTCCCCCCCCACGGCCTCCCGCTCTCGATCGCATCCTTGAACTTCTGCTCGCCCGTGGTGAGATCGATGATGTTCACCTCGGCGTTCGTCGCCGGGTCGGGCCGCGAGATGTAGAGCAGCCCCGCGGGTGTTAGCTCCGCATAATCGAGCCGGCCCTTGATTTTCACGTCCTTTTTCAAGCGCACGCCGGCCGTGGCCACGTCCAGCACGTTCACGAAGGTGCGGGACTCGGCGTCCACCGCGAGTACGGCGGAGCCACCGGTGATCAGCGCGTCCGTTACCGTCCCGCGCATGCGCAGCGGCTTGTCGGCGATCGTCGTGCCATCGTCGTAGCGGGCCACGTTCAGCCCCGTCTGCACCACGCCGTTCACGATGCGAACGTTGCCCGTCGCCTGATTCGCGGGCGGGGATTCCGGGAGGATGATGATCCCGTTGGGGTGCTCTACGATGCCGTGCACCCAGCCTTCGACCATCGCGGGCTTGGCCCAAAGCGCCTGCCCGTCGGCGAGGCGATACGCCATGAGCCGGTCGTCGAACCCGACGTACAGACGATCGGACTTGTTGGCCGAGGGGAAGAGCCGAACGTGACGCGCGGGGTTTCCCGCGCGGGCGGTGGGTAGCGTCGCGGACCACCGCACCGCACCCGATTTCGCATCCAGCGCGCGCAGACCCATGAGCGTGTGAACCACGATCATGTCGGGCCCGGCCTGGAGCACCTCAAGCGCGGTGCCCTCGGAGGTGGCGCGCACCAGGCCCTGCATCAGCCCGCCTAGCCCTTTTTTCTTGGGCCCGGTCTGCTCGAACAGCGCGTCGTTCACCCAGCGCTGCTCGCCGGTCACGAGGTCGTACAGCGCCACGACCGAACCTCCGGACGCCGTGCGCCCGTGCACCAGCAGCGTGCCGCTCTGTGGCAGCACGCGGCGGGTGACGATTTGGGTCAGCCCCGGGCGTCGGGAATCAAACACGACGGCGCCGGTCACCGGATCGAGGATCAACAGCAGGCCGGGGCGCGCGGCTTCCATGAGCAGGGAGCCCTCGACCATGCGGACGCTGTCAGGCGGTAGCCCACCGAGCTCGGGTTTCTCCCAGGTGATCTGGCCGCGCTCGATGTCGACGCCTGCGAGTCCGGCGTCGGTCGAGACGAGCAGCGCGCCCGCCGGGGTCACCTGCTGCCAGCGCACGTCACCTTTCAGCTTGAGGGTCCACGCAGCGCTCGCACCGGACGGGCCGGCCGGGGGTCGCGCGGGTGCTGCGGCGGTCTGAGCGAGGGCGGCCGTGTGGATCACCACGACGAGCGCGGGCACGAGCGTACCACGAGCGGACAGGACGGCCATGGCGATCCCCCCGGTAGACGGTGGTGGAAGGGCGGCCCCCATATCCCCCCATCGCTCCCCGGAGCGCAAGGGCGGAGCGCACACCGGCGGCGCGGACGCCCTAGCGCCGATGCCTCAAGACCGGCCCCCCTGTGCCCGCCCGGTTGAAGGCATGGCTTTCAGTGCCCGAGGAGAGAGTCGAACTCTCACGGGGTTGCCCCCGGGGGATTTTGAGTCCCCTGCGTCTGCCATTCCGCCACTCGGGCGTGATTAGCGGGCCCTCAACTTAGCGCGGGCGCAAAGCGCGTAGAAGGGGCGGTCTATCGCAGTTCCGGATCGCAGTTAGAGTTCTCTCATGCGCCGAAAGGGTCTGCTGCTATTCCTCGCGTTGGTCCTCGTCGGCGCGATTCTCGTCGTGCTCTGGCTGCTAACGCCCGCTCCCCCAGTTGCCGAAAAGCCCGTACCCCCACCGGTCGCGAAGCCGCGTACGCCTCTTCAAGCAGATGCGGAAGGGCATTATACCCCGGGCTATGCCTTTACCGTGAGTCGCCGCCGATTCACCGGTTTCACCCTCCGTCCGGAGGCGTTTGTAACCTTTGGACAGACCGGTTCGGAGGAGCAGGTGGCCTGCATGCAGGCCCGGATCAGCGCAACTGCTTTCCACCTGCGCTGCGACGATCCTCAGCTGGGCACGGTCACAGTCGACGGAAGGTTCCTCACGCGATTCGTGACCACCCGACTCGATGCGCCGGTTGTCTCCGCGGTCGTGACGGTTCGGGATGGGGCCGGAGAGGTCCTGTACAAGGCGCAGGACTCATTCGAATGGCGCCCCGGCAATTAGCCCGAGCATGTCGCTCGACACTCCTCACCTCACACTGCTCCCTTGCGCTCCTGAGCATCTACTCACGCTCATTGACCAGCCGGAACGCTTCGAGTAGGTGGTCGGCGTGCCCGTAGCCGACGGGCTCCACGGCTTCTACGTATCGGATGATGTCTCGCCCGATTGGCTCGCGGCATTGCGGAGCTCGTCGGGCCCGGATCCGTGGCGTCACGGGTTCTTCGTCGTCCATCGGGAAGGGGCTTCCGTCATCGGCAGCGCGGGATTCAAGGGTCCGCCCGATTCCACGGGAACCGTCGAAATCGCGTACGGCATCGTCCCCCCCTTTGAAGGGCGCGGCTACGCGACCGAGGCCGCCGGGGCGCTGGTGACGTCTGCCTTTGCCAGTGGACAGGTTCGGCTGGTTCGGGCGCACACGTTGCCGGAGGCAAACGCGTCAACCCGCGTGCTGCTGAAATGCGGCTTCCACCGTGTGGGCACGGTGGTCGACCCTGAGGATGGGCCGGTATGGCGCTGGGAACGGGGCCCCTCGCTGGTCTAACTCTTCGGGGGCCCGATCCGCTCGGCGTCCCGCTGTTTGGCGAGCATCCGTTCCGCGAAATCCAGCCGCTCCTCGACATCAGCGAGCCGCCGCTGCACGTCCTCGAGCGCGTCGAGTCGGGACTGAACGTCTTCACTCCCCCCTACCCGCTTCTGCAGGTCGTCTATCACCTGCGCCAGGTGGCGCCGCGACCCCCGGGGGCCGCGCGGCCCTTCCGGAGGTCCGATCCGCCCCGCGATCGCTTTGCCGATCGAGATGGCCATGACGATGAGAGCCACGCCGAAGGCCCACTCGGGGATACCGAACATGCTCCTCCTCCCGTGAGCCCGTAACTTAGCCGCCCGCCTGCACCGGCGGGACCCTTGGCCCCCGCCCGTCCTCCGGCATCTGGACGGCGTCCCCTGTGTCCGATGTCACAGTCCCGATCCGCCGGCAGCCGACATCATATGGCACGCGCGACCGCCGGGCGCGCGGACGCCCTGGAATTCGCAAGTCGACCGCTGCTCGGAGAGCGCGCATGCCGCACGTGCAATATTGGGCTCGAGTACGGGCCGGGATGGACTGCCCGCTGCGCCGCGGCGCGTGGTATCGCGTGGTCCAACTCGCCCCCCGTGAGACGACCCTCGAGGTCAACAGCCGCCTGCTCGGTGTCCCGCGGGCCTACCTGCAGATCCTGCCGCTCCGTCCCCCCATGTGGTCGCTCGTCCGGCGGCGGCCCGACGACGCGGATCCCGTAACGGAGGACGGGGAATACGCCGTCTGCCCGAACTGCTGCGAGCGGAGTCCGCTGATCGATTCGTCGCCCACGATGCGCTGCCGACGCTGCGGGGCCATGTCGGCGATCGCGTGGTCCGACTCTCAATGGCGTGCCTTCGAAGTGCTGCCCGGCCGACCGGTGACGGGGGCGCTGGCACGGGCCCGCGCGGTCGCACTGCGCGCGCTGGCCGCGGCGTTCGGCCTCCGACCGTGAGCTAGTGGTGTCTTAGGGTTTCCTACGGACGGGTGGTTTCCGCACGCCTCCCCGCGGCTCCCGCCCCGGCATCTGCCGCCGGGCTTCGCGCCGGTGGCGCACGACTTCCGCCACCCGCTCCTGGAATTTGCGGCGCTCTTCCTGGTACCGCGCGCGCTGCACCGGGGTGAGAAACGCCTGCATCTCCCGGTCTTCGCCGCGATTGAGCTCCTGCAGCTTGCGCTGGTTCTCCTGGCGCTCGTTGATGAGCTGCTTCACGCGCTCCTGGTTCGGCGTTCCAGCCGCCAGCTCGCCGTTCAGGGTCTGGTTGATCTCACGCTGCCGCGCGCGCAGCGGCTGGCGCTGCTCCTCGAAGCGCTGCTCGGTGCCCTGCAGCTTGGTCGCCTGCTCGTCGCTCAGCGCCAGCGTGGTGCGCACGTGCTCGTACCAGCGCTGCCGGATCTGCTTCCGCAGCTGCTGCGCCTCGGCCCCGTTCGACGGGGTCGCGGCGCTGTCCTCGGGTTCTTGCGCGACGAGCGGAAGCGTCGTCGCGAGCATCAAGACCCACACGAGTGACTTCATCAACCCTCCAGCGCCTCGAGCAGGGCACGCAACTGGGGCGCGCTCAAGTCGTCGAGACTCACGTCCTGCGAGGACACCGTCTCATGGTCCCCACCGGCTTGACCCACGGCCTCGAGTACCTGCCGCAGCTGGTTGGCCGAGAGCTCGCTCAGCTCGGCTCCGGCAGGCGCGGCCAGCGCCGTCGCCACAGGCGGTTTGTGCAACAGGCTCCGCGCGATGACCCCCGCGCCGGCCGCTAGGACGAGCAGGGCGGCGATGCGCAGCCACACCGGCTGGATCCGTCCCAACACGCGGACGTCGGCGCGCGGCTCCGTTCGCAGGCGTGTCACCACGGCCTGCGCCGTGCGCTCCACGTCGAGTCGCTCCGCGGCGCGAGCCCCCAGACGTTGCGCCACTTCGCGCAGCTCGTCGTCGTGCAACCGGGTGTCGTCGTTCATTGCATGTGCTCCTTCAATCGTCTCACCGCATGATGGTAATGCACGCGCGCCGCGCCGGGAGTCGTCCCGAGGGCCGCGGCAATCTCGTCGTACCCGAGCCCCTGTTGGGCCCGCAGCAGGAACACTTCCCGCTGCATGCGGGGCAGCTGCGCGAGCCCCGCCGCGAGTCGCCGCTCCGCTTCACCGGCGACCGCCCGCTCGTGGGGGTCGCCGTCGGTGGCCCGCACGTCGTCGCCCAGCGGCACCACTCGCGACCGCTGGGAGCGCCGGTGCGCGTCTTTCAAGACGTTGCCACCGATCGTCATCAACCAGGTACGAAACTGACACTGGCCACGAAACCGCCCCAGGCCGTGGAACGCCCGAATGAACGTTTCCTGCACCAGGTCGTCCACGTCCGCCGCGAGGGCCCCCGCCCCGGCCAGGAAGCGGGCGAGGGCGCGCGCGTGCCGGCGGACCAGTTCGGCGGCCGCCGGCTCGTCGCCACCACGCCAGGCGGCGATCAGCGCCGCATCGGTCGGAGCTGCGGCGACGGGCTCGGCGGGAGTCATGCTCGGTACCGTGGACGTTGCAATGACGGAAATATTAAGGGTGGTGGAGGGTGTGGAGGATGGTGCAGGTTGCGCCGATGCTCCCCAGCCTTTACGTTGAGAGTTCGAACGATCGTTCGAACCCATGCGCCCCTACGACGAGCGGCTCGACCACTTCCTCTCCCGGGCGGCGAAGGTATTCGCCGACCAGGGCTACCACTCGACCACGATGCGCGACCTGGCTGCGGCGACCGACATGTCGCTCGCCGGCATGTACTACTACGTGCGGGGCAAAGAGGAGCTGCTGTTCCGTATCCAGGAGCGCTGCTTCCTCCGGGTGCTCGCCGGTGCGGAGCGCGCGCTCGCGGCGCATGGCCACGCCGAGCCGGGCGAGCGGCTGCACGCCTTCATCCGCCACCACGTGACCTTCTTCGCCGCCCACATGGCCGAAATGAAAGTGCTGTCGCACGAAGCGAACTCCCTCACCGGCGAGCGCCAGCGCAAGGTCAACGCGATCAAACGGCGCTACGTGGACCTGCTCGAGGGGCTGCTCAAGGATGTGGCGCCGGACGAATCCGCGACGGACCGCAGCGCCGCCACGTACATGTTGTTCGGCATGATGAACTGGATCTACAACTGGTACGACCCCGCGGGCGAGATCGATCCCGAGCGCTTGGCGGAGCTCATCGCGCGCACGTTCAGCGGCGGGTTCGCCGAGGCGCGTTCCACGGTTCACGGAGGCTGACGGCTCATGGCTACGATGACGGAACCCAAGGTCGAGCAGAAGAAGCTGGTTCACTATATGGTCGAAGGCGGCGTCGCGATCCTCGAGCTCGACGACCCCCCGGCCAACACCTACACCCACGAAATGATGCGCCAGCTCGACGACGCGATCCTCAAGGCGCGCTTCGACGACGCGGCGCACGTGATCGTGCTGCGGGGCCACGGCGACAAGTTCTTCTCGGCCGGGGCGAACATCAGCATGCTCAACAGCGTGACCCCGCGCTTCAAGTACTATTTCTGCCTGCACGCGAACGAGACCCTCAACCGGCTCGAGCACACGCCCAAGCTCACGATCGCCGCGCTCAACGGGCACACCGTGGGTGGCGGGCTCGAGGTCGCGATGGCGTGCGACATCCGGCTTGCCAAGGAAAACGCCGGCAAGATCGGCCTCCCCGAGGTGAACCTCGGCGTGCTGCCTGGCACGGGGGGTACGCAACGGCTGGCACGCATCGTCGGCAAGACGCTCGCGATTGAGATGATGGTGAAGGGCGAGACCTTCTCCTTCGACAAGGCGAAGGAGCTCGGCCTCGTGAACGAAGTGTTCCCCGCCGACGACTTTTGGGATCAGGTGATGCTGTACGCCAAGCAGTTCACACCGCCTCATAAGGCGTCGAAGGCGGTCGGGTTGATCAAGCGGTCCGTCCAATCGGGCGCCGAGGTGCCGTTCGAGTCGGGGCTGACCATCGAGCGGGAGCTGCAGCAGCAGCTGTTCCAGTCCGAGGACGCGAAGGAAGGGATTGCGGCGTACGTCGAGAAGCGGGTGGCGGAGTTCAAAGGGCGGTGAAGACCGACCTGTTGATCGGCAACGAATGGCGTAACACGGCCAAGCGCTACGGTCTCACCAATCCCGCCACCGAGGAGCCCCTCGCCGAGGTAGCCGAGGCGGGCGAGGCCGAGATCGACGCGGCGGTGCGGGCGGCGCGCGCCTGCCTCGATTCGAAGGAGTGGCGCGAGCTGCCGGCGCGCCGGCGCGGCCAGCTGTTGTATCGGATGTCCGAGCTTCTGGAGCAGCGCTCTCCCGAGATCGCCGAAATCGAGACAAAGAACAACGGCAAGCCGCTGTTCGAGTCGAAGATCGACGTCGCCATGGCCGTCGACACGTTCCGCTACTACGCCGGCTGGGCCGACAAGCTCACGGGCGACACCCTGCCGGTGAGCGGCAACTTCTTCACCTACACGTTGCGCGAGCCGGTGGGCGTGGTGGGCGCGATCGTGCCGTGGAACTTCCCGCTGAACCTCGCCTCGTGGAAGGTGGCCCCCGCGCTTGCGGCCGGGTGCACCGTGGTCTTGAAGCCGGCGCACGAGACACCGCTCACCGCCCTGCTGCTCGGAGAGATCGCGGTGGCGGCGGGCCTGCCGGCGGGCGCGCTCAACGTGGTGCCGGGGCCGGGCTCGACCGCAGGCGCCGCACTGGTACGTCATCCCCTGGTGGACAAGATCGCTTTCACCGGGTCGACCGAAGTCGGCCAGTGGATCATGCGCGAGGCCGCGGCGACCGTGAAACGCGTGACCCTCGAACTCGGCGGCAAGAGTCCCAACATCATCTTTGCCGATGCCGATCTGCCGGCGGCGGTGCGCGGCGCCCAGAACGGGATCTTCTATGGAAAGGGCGAGGTGTGCGCGGCGGGATCGCGGCTGCTGGTCGAGCAGGCAGTGCACGATCAGGTGGTCGAGCAGCTCGCCGAGCGGGCCAAGAAGCTCACGCCCGGCGACCCGTTCGACAAGAACACGCGACTGGGCGCGATCGTGTCGCAGCGGCAGCAGCAGACGGTGTTGTCCTACATCGCGGCGGGAGAGAAGGAAGGCGCCCGGCTCGTGGCGGGCGGCAAGCCGGCGAAGGTGAACGGGAAAGGCTACTACGTCGAGGCGACCGTGTTCGACGGCGCCAAGCCCGGCATGAAGATCGTGGATGAGGAGATCTTCGGGCCGGTGCTCTCCGTGTTGACGTTCGCGAACGAGGCCGAGGGCGTTCAGCTCGCCAACCGTTCCATGTACGGCCTCGCTGCGGGGATCTGGACCAAGGACGTCCAGAAGGCGCACCGCGTGGCCCGCGCTATCAAGGCCGGGACCGTCTGGATCAACACCTACAACTTCTACGATCCCGCCGCGCCATTCGGAGGCTACAAGTTCTCCGGGTTCGGCCGGGATCTCGGGAAAGAGGCGTTGGACAACTACACCGAGACGAAGACGGTGTGGGTCGGTCTGTGACCGAAGCCTACATCTGCGCCGCGCTGCGAACGCCCGTCGGTAAGCACGGCGGGTCGCTCGCAAACGTGCGCGCGGATGACCTGGCGGCGATTCCTATCAAAGCGGTCGTCGAGCGCTCCGGTGTCGACCCCCGCTCCATCGACGACGTGATCCTCGGCTGCACCAATCAAGCGGGGGAAGACAACCGCAACGTGGC
>WNFD01002465.1_pt1 | contig 19724 bp, 13 predicted proteins | sample 5400491 | NCBI WGS metagenome assembly WNFD01 (sample SAMN13153343, study PRJNA577476) | soil metagenome | isolation source: 120 cm saprolite under Douglas fir tree site 2 hole 2 replicate 2 | place: USA:California | collected 2015-04-18
CGATCTGATTCGGGGACTGGAAGGCGACCACCGACCAGCCGAAGTCACGGGAGCGGCGGTGGCGCTTGCTGATGAACAGCGCCAGCCGCATCCGCGCGTAGCTCCTGATCTTCTCGAAGCGGGCCGTTGAGTTGCCGAACCGGAAGTAGGCGGCCCAGCCGCCCAGGAACCGGTTGACGTCCTCCACGATCCACTTCACCGGAAGCAGCAGCCGGGACCGGCGGGTCAGTTCCCTGATCCGGTCGCGGGCATGCTGCATCGCCTTGTCCGCGGGCCAGCGGGCAAGGAACGTCACCGGCTTCTTCCCGTTCAGCCCCCGCGAGCGCACCAGCCGGTGGTGAAAGCCGAGGAAATCAAACCCTCCGCTTCCTTCCTGCAGGTGCACGATGCGGGTCTTGGCCGCCTTCGGCTCCAGGCCGAGACCAGCCAGCAGGGCCGTCAGGCGCTCCAGCGCCCGCTCGGCCTGGCTCCGGGACCAGCACATCACGGCCGCGTCGTCGGCATAGCGCACCAGAACCCCATCACCGTCGTCCCACGCCCGGTCCAGCCGGTGCAGGTAGACGTTGCACATGACGGGTGAAATCACGCCGCCTTGCGGGGTTCCGGTGACCGGCCGCCGAAGCTGCCCGTCCTCCATCACCCCGGCGCGCAGCATCGCGCGCAGGAGTTTCAGGACCGGCTGGTCGCAGACGCGTTCCTCCACCGCCTGCATCAACTTGTCATGCGGAATCGCCGAAAAACAGTTCGCGATGTCCGTCTCCACCACCCACCGGCGGCCCCGCCAGCACTCATCGATAAGCACCTGCAGGGCGTCGTGCGCCGACCGCCTCGGGCGGAACCCGAAACTGGCCGGCAGGAAGTCCGCCTCGAAGACCGGCTCGAGCACGATCTTCAACGCAGCCTGCACGATCCGGTCACGAACCGGAGGAATCGACAACGGCCTCTGCTCAGTCGTTCCCGGCTTGGGTATGAGCACCCGCCGGGCAGGCAGCGGACGATACCGGCCTTCCCTCAGCTCGCAGGCCAGCTCGCCGAGCAGCCGGGTAACCCCGTACTCCTCGACACCGGCCAGGGTGACCTTGTCAATGCCCGGCGCGCCATTGTTTGCGCGCACCGCGACCCACGCGCGCCACAGAACGTCACTGCGGCAGACCTTGTCATACAGCGCATGGAACCTTCGCCCGGGATCGGCCTTGGCCGCCCGGTACAGCGCATGCTGCAAGGCACGGACCGGATCAGCCGGGAACCGGATCAGCCGGGACACCCCGGACCGATCCCTTCGCGGCGGGACTAGCCGAAACAGCACTCACCGGGCCCCTCCAAGACAGACGCTGCGCACCGACGAAGCAGCGGCCCTTCCCATCACCGGCGGTTATGTTGTCCGCCCGGCTCAACCGGTACTACGGCCGCCTCCGACGCCCACCCGGCCAGCAATCCACTTCCCGAGGTCATCGGTTATAGGACGCCGCGCTCCGGCAGCACAATCCGCAGGCCACCGGGCCGGGGAGGGCCTCCCCAGTTCCCGCCGCCACCATCGATACGTTCCGCGCCCCATACGCCGGGGAGTCCCTCACGGCTGCGCTTCCAGGCTCTACACCGCTTCCATGGCCTTCACCCTGAATTCGGGGGCTCGGCACTCCCTGCTCCCGCCCTTGCAGGCAGGACCTCTAACGACGCCGCAGGCTTCGCGTCATGCTACGGACCGCATCGTCGCTCCCCCTCACAGGGCTCTTGACGCTGGGCTCCGACCCGGCCCGTTTCCAGACCGAGCCGCCAGCCTGCTACCGGGCCTCCTGGCAGCTACCCGGACCGGACTTGCACCGGCAGGCGACGACGAGCTTACGAACAGCAAGATCCGCTGCTAAGTCACAGCGTCACCTCCCGTTCTGCTGGGCGCACGAAGGATCGAGGCTAACGCCAACGCACCCACACTGACCTGCCGAAAACGGCGCAACTGGGGGGCAGGGTCCAGGTATGGGCCATTCGATTCGATGGCCGTCCTGTCGTGACGTTCGCCAAAATTGCGGATCGTGGCTGGTTTCGGATGCAAGTTACCCGGAAACAACATAGAGACGCGTTGGTAAAGCACTCAATGCAAGACCCGGCGCCAGCCAGCTTCTGCGACCTCGCCAGCGGCTTGCTTGCTGCGCTCTAAATTTATCCTAGCTTGGGAAAGTGCTGCGACTATGTCCGGCTATGTGACCTGCCATTGGATGATCCGATGCTAGTCAGTCAACCTCGAACGGTCCGGCTGGCCGTTTACGTCGGGACTGTTGTCCTCACAATGCTCACCGTCAACGGCTCTGGCGAAATGTCCGCCCGGGGATCGGCCAGTTACGTCGTAGACAACACGTCCGCATCGTGTTCGGATACGGGCCAGGGGACCGCGGCTCAGCCGTTCTGCACGATCGCGGCAGCCGCGAAGAAGGCCCTTGCTGGCGACACCGTCGAGGTTGACGCTGGCACGTATACCGGTACGTCCGTCAACCCGACGAACTCGGGTACCGCGGGCAGCCCCATCACTTTCATGGCCGGTCCCGGTGTGACGGTGACTGGAGGCACGAAGGCATTCTCCCTGTCCAACCGGAGCTACATCGTAATCTCCGGGTTCACTATCAGCGGTACCTCGTCGGCAGGCATATCCATTTCGGGCGGCGCGAGCGATACGGTGTCCCGCAACGTGATCACGCGCACTGGTTCCTACGGCATCTCCGTGTCGGGCGGCAGCGACGATACCATCTCCGACAACACCGAATCGTTCGCTGGGACGCCCGTATCGAGCCCGGCTAGCGGCATCTACCTGAGTAACCTGAAGGGCGGGCTAGTTCATGGCAACCGCACCCATGACAACTCAGCCCACGGCATCTACCTCACCGGATCCACGACCGGCATGCTGGTTACCGGGAACACCTCTTATCACAATGCTTACCAGTATGAGCGCAATGCCAACGGCATCGACGATGTAGCGCCGGGCAACTCCATCATTGGCAACATCACCTACGCCAACGAAGACACCGGGATCAATATCTACCCGGGCGCCAATAACACACTCGTGGCGAACAATGTCACCTATGACAACGGCGATCACGGCATCGATGACTACAACGTGACTGGCGGGCGGATCATCAACAACACCGTGTACGGCAACTGCACTGATGGCATCAACGTCGAGGGGACGAGCGGCGACTACACCATCGTCGACAACATCTCGATGAACAACGCGACCGGTGCCGTCATCAATCCGACGCCAATCGCCCAGACTGACGGCCAGCCAGACTACACCAACCTCTGCAACCGGCGGGTGGGGAATATCGGTGTCTATGATTCCGCGCCGGCGACGACAACGGCTGACTACAACCTTGTGTGGCAGAGCGGCTCAGGCACCGAGTACACCTGGGCGGGCACGCACTACAGCACGCACCAGGCTCTCTACGCCGCCACCGGCCAGGAGCAGCACGGGAAATTCCAGAACCCGGAGTTCGCGAACGCCGCGGCAGCTGACTTCCAGCTGACCGCTGGGTCCCCGGCCAGCGACGCGGCGAACACCTCGGTCTCTGGCCATCAGCCGACAGACATCGTAGGCGTTTCTCCGTTCGACGACATGGGCGCTTACGAGTTTCAGTCCGGGGGCGGCGGGCCTGCCACCGGTCCGACCGCCGCGCTGACCGTCAGCCCGGCCTCCGGCACCGCTCCGCTGGCCGTCACCGCTAACGCTTCCGGCTCGATCGCCGGCAGCTCGCCGATCAGCACCTACACCTTCAGTTTCGGCGACGGCACCACCGTCGGCCCCCAGCCCGGCGCCACCGCCAGCCACACCTACCAGTCCGCCGGCAGCTACCAGGTCACGGTGACCGCGACCGACGGCAACGGGCTCACCTCACAGGCCACCCAGAGCGTCACGGTCAGCTCGTCTGGCACTAGCCAGGCGAAGTACGTCAACCAGATCGCGACAAACTACTCGACGTCCTCGCACACGTCCGGGTACGTCACCGTCTGGCGTTCCGGCGGTGTCGCTGCCGGAGATCTGATCATCGCAACTGTGCAGCTCACGGGCACCTCGGCAACCGGAGCGGTCACCGGCACCGACACGTTGGGTGACACTCTCAACGTGGTCAGTGACATATCCGATGGCAGCGGCGATCGCCTCGTCACTCTGGCCGGGATAGCGGCCGGCGGCCTGCCGGTGAACGACCAGGTGATGTTGAAGTTCCCGACAGCGTCGACCTACCGGATCACCGCCGACGAGGTCTCCGGAGTCAGTGCCGTGGACCAGGCGGCAGCAGCCAGCGGGAGCGGGAGCACCTTCTCGTCCGGTGCGACGGGCACGACGGCCCGGTCTGGGGAGTTTGACTACGCGACGGTTGCGACCTTCGGCGGCACGTCACTCGGCTGGAGCTCCGGCTGGACCAGTCTGACGACATACAGCGTCGGCTCCAACTCCCTGGGTCGCGCCTACCAGATAGCCAGCGCCCCAGGCACCTTCACCGCCACTGGCAGCGCGAGCGGAACATGGCTGGCCCAGGTCATCACGTTCCAGTGAGCGCCGCCGCGACGAGCCCTGGCCGCGCTGCCCCCGCCGCGGCGGGCTAACTTGTCGGCAGAAGCGCTCACGGCCGCGTGTGGAATGCCGGCGGCATCGGCTGCGGCTCCGGCCCGGCGCCACGCTAGCCCCGCCAGGTAGAGCCCGGTGCCGACCAGCCATCTGACGGTCACTACAAGCGTCGGGTTGCTCAGGTAGCTCAGATCGGTAGCGACTCGGTGCGGGACGAGTTCACTAAGGTAGTACGCCTCCACGTCGCCGACGTCGCCGAGCACCTTCTCGTCCCGCACGAGCACCTGACTGGGGCCGGTGACCCCTGGACGGTATCGGAATATGAACTGGAAATCGCCCGGATACCGCGCCGCCAGGGCCACCGACTCGGGCCGCGGGCCAACAAGCGTCACGTGCCCGAGCAGCACGTTCACCATCTGCGGTAGCTCATCGATGCTGGTTTTGCGCAGCAGGCCGCCGAGGCGCGTCACCCGGAGGTCGTCGGGAGCCGTCACCTCGGGGCCGGATAGGCCGAGGCGCATTGTACGGAATTTGTACAGCGTGAACGGAATGCCGCCTTGACCCACTCTGAGCTGCCGGAAGATCGGCGAGCCGCCTGTGCTCAAGCCTGCGGCGACCGCGATGACGAGCAAGAGCGGAAGCGACAGTCCGAGGAGCAGTACCGCGACCACGACATCCAGGCACCTGCGGCCAGGGCTCGGGCCGATTCCCGGCTGCCGCGCCGCCAGGCCCTGCCGCGGTTCCGGCACCGGAACATCGGCCGTGCCCGCGTGGGCCTGCCCAGCGCTCGGCGGGCTAATGAACCCATCTGCTGACGGCATAAGAACGCCTCCAGTTCCGGTGAATCGATCGATGCACGGGGAACGGGCCCGAGCGTGCGAGTGGCCAGCGGGTCGCAGCGGGCGTTGAGGCAACTGCCGGTAGCGAGATCGAACTCCAGGTTGTGCCCGAGGCAGCGGATCACGCCGTCGGCGATGGTGCTGCTCATCGCCAGATCCTCGCCCGCGTGCGGGCAGTACCGGCTGACCTGGTATCGGACGCCAGCGGACTCGACCACCACCTTCTCGTCGGCCGTTCGGCCCCGCTCGTACGCTTCGACGCACGCGAGGGCATCCGGCTCGGCGTGTTTGAGCAGGCCGACCAGGTAGTCGTTGTATATATCCGGGTTCCGCCACGCCGAGAAGCGCATCGACAACAGGAGGTCCTCCCAGCCGATCTGGCCGAACACGATCGGCGCGAGCCAGCGCGAGTCCAGCCGGAATCGGTACTCAGGTCGGCTGGCCCGGCCCTTGAGGTCGACGCGCACCCCCTCGGGGCGCAAGTCGACGTCCCAGCGTCCTTCGACGGCTCCGGTTACCTCGAATCGCACCGTCATGTCGATGCGCTCGAGGAAATACGGACTCAGCTCGCCAAGGCGCCGGAAGTGCTCTACAAAGGCATCGCGAAGGTCCGCTCCCGGCTCTGGGAAAGCGGAACGGACTGCCTCGATCTCGGGACGCCGCGCGCGGGCGTATGCGTCCAGGTACTCGTCGCAGTCGCTGAAGTCAAAGTCGCGCCAGAGGCTGTCAGCTACATGCCGACCGGATAGCGGGTCGAACATGTCACCGGGCAGCCACAGGGCGACTTGCTGGCCACGCAGCCGCGGACGCAGGTAATCCACTGCCTGCTTCTGGTCGGGGAACAACCCGGGAGCTTTGAGCCAGCGGTTGTGCCGCCTGATCTCGGGATCGAGGAAACACATCGGGCCTGCGAAGGGGACCGTGAGTCCTGGCCTGACGACGCTGGCCAATCGTCCCGCCGCCTTGAACTTCGCCGCGCGCTTGGCCGCGGAGATCTCCGCGATCTGCGCCGGCGGGTATTCGTAGCAGATCGGATGCCAGGTGGCGCTGGACATCTGCAGGGCCAGCACATCCACATGGCCACCGCACTCGGCGACCGCCCGACGCGCCTGACCCGCGGTCAGCCTCGCGTCATTGCAGTGCAGCAGGGATGCCGCTCCTGCACGCACCAGGACGGCCGCATCATGGCACATGGGCGACTGCTCGGGAATGAAAGCCAGCCAGTCTCCGCGCTCGTTGAGTGGGTACCTGCTCCAGGCAGGTACTTCCTGTACGTTGCGGATCCCCGCGGCGCTGAGACGGTTCCGGAAGTTTGATCCCGGATACCGCGGGATGAGCACGGTCGTACTGGCTCCGAGGCCGGACAGGACGGACAGGTCCATGTGATCAAGGTGCTCGTGCGAGACAGTGACGTAGTCGCTGTCCAGCAGGGCAGGCCTGCTGAGGTGCGAGTTAGCCGGGAACTGAAACCAGGCAGCTTGGAATGCACCCCGCTCGGACAGCCACGGATCCATCAGCAGCCGTAGGTCCTCGCCGTCGACGCGCAAGCCGGCGTGGCCGAGATACGTGATCCGCATCGATTCTCCGCTCACCGTCGCCCTCCCGCGTGCGGAGCGCGCCTCGCTCCCGGCGCCGCGGGCCAGGTAATGTGGCATGACGACACCACTCGCTGCCGGTCATCCGGTACCTGCCGGCAGGAAGACGTCGGTGAACGCGGTGGCAATCACAGCAAGATCGCTGCTCATCCCTGACTCGACGGAGTGCGGGCTCATGTGGGTGAAGAGCACATCGCCCGCACGGCGCAGCTGCGCAAGCTGATCCCACAACGCGTTCGGCCGCATGCCCGGATTCATCAGCTGGTACATCCGCCCGTCGTACTCCTGATGCCACGTCCAGATGTCGACAGCCTGGGCGCCGTTGGCCAGGGGAATATCGACGAACACCTGTATCTCGGCGGCAGCCTGAGCGGCCGTGCCCGCGTAGTCGCCCGGGTGGGCGAGGGCCTTACGGGCTTGCAGCCGCACCAGGCCGGCCCAGCCGCGCCGCCTGACCTCCCGCCAGGCCGCCTCCTGCGCCGCGACCACCGCTGTGCCCCACGCCGCGTAGGTGCTGTTCGCCAGCAAGCCGGTACTGAGGTCAAGCACGTCGATCGCGCGCAACCGCAGGTAGCTATCCACCGCGGCCAGCGTCAGCTGCGGATAAGCCGACCGGGCCCGGGCGGCGCAATCCGCGGCACCGGAGCCCGGCGCCTGGTGGCCCGGCAGGCAGCCCAGCTCGGGCACCACCATGTCGACGAGAATCAGCTTCCCCGGCGCTGCGGCGTGCAAGGCGCGGGCCGTGTCGGACAGGAACCGCCGGATCTCCGCGGCGCTGTCCATCCCGTCGCGATACCCGAGTTCGTCCGCGACCTTGATGCCGACGACGCCAGGCCTGTGCGCTAGCGCGGCCACTCGGTCGACCGCGGTGCGAAACCACCGTGGCCCTTCCTTCCAGCGCTTCACCAGATCGGCTTCAATCCAGACACGAAGATGATCGGCGAGCGCCGTCGTCACCGCCGCCTGATACGAGGCGATCGGCGCCAGCGCAGGGGAACCGGGCGGGGTAGCCTTCGCCCGTGCGGACGCGGGTCCAGCGCTAGCGCGTTGAAGTCCGCTCAGTTCGCACCCGGCCGCCGCTATTGCTACGGCGACGATGGCGATTACGGCGATGACGTGCCTTGCGCCGAGGCTGAGGCGGAACCTCCCGGTCATGACGCACGCACTGCCGCGGCCTGGTGCCGGGAATGCCGGACTGATCTGCGTACGGCGAAATAGCACCACAGCAGGGCACCGCTGCTGGTCAGGTATGCCGCGGCGGACGCGATGGCAGCACCGATCGCGCCATGGTGCGGGATGAGCAGGATATCAAGCACGATCGTGACGACGACGGATACGCCGAGTGCGAGAGAATTCGCGCCCGGCCGCCCGACGCCGTAGAGGTAGGCGCTGACCAGGCCGGCCACACCTTCACCGATGAGGCCGAACAGCAGGATGTACGCAGGGACCACGGCTCCGGCGAACGCATGGCCGTAGATGAGGGGTAGCAGCGGAACGGCGGCCGCAAGCGGGATTGCGGCTAGCGCGGTGATGATGAATGCGCGCGGCAGCAGATTAGCGACCTGCCGGGCCGCGTACTGCCGGTCGCGCATGGCGAGGCGCGGGTACAGCACGTACGTGATCGCCAGTCCTGGCAGGCGGAGGAGCTCGGCGTACTTCGACGCTACGGCATAGACACCGAGCGTGCCTGGCCCCATCAGCGCCCCGAGTATGGCGACGTCGAGGCGGAGGTTAATTAGCGACAGCATCCCCCCGACCTGACCACGAATGCCGTATCGGCAGATCTCCCAGCCGAGCCGGAGGTCAGGCTTGCCCCAGCCGTGCAGGTATCCGCGCTGCGCGAGCCTGGCTGCGATCCCGCTGGCGACCACTACATCGGCCCCGACCAGGGCAGACATCAGCAACGCCGTGCCACTGAGGAACGGCAGCAGGGCTACGTATACCGGCAGGAACGCGGCTTCTTCGGCGGCAATTGCCCAGTTGGCGCCGCGCATGTCATTCTCGCCCTGCAGAAACGACTTGCCAGACGCTACCCACAGCTGAGAGAAAACCGGCACTGCCGCCGCCAGTACCACGCCGATATGCCATGGGCGAAAGAAGATCCCATGCAACAGCGGGCTCGCTGCCAGCCAGCACAAGCTCGCTGCGAGCGATCCTGCGAACGTTAGCCCGACGATTGTCGTCCGCAACCGCGGCTTGGCGTCACCGCGGCGGCCCGCCAGGAAGAAGGGAATAGCGCTGGGCAGGCCGGCTCCGACGAGCACCCCGACCAGGCCCGGCAGCACGCGTAGCAAGGTCAGCTCGCCCAGTAGCTTGGGTCCGCCTGCGTGCGCGACCAGGATGGTGGCCAGCGTCAGGGATGCCAGTGCGACAACCCGCGCGAGCACGTTGGCGGTCAGTACGGCCGGCACGATCTTCGCGCACCGGCCAGCGACTCCTCTCATCGGATCCCCGCGTTCCTGTTCGGCCCCTTTTCCGGCACCAGGCCAGGCCGTGCCGAGAGCGAAGGGGGCACGTCAGCGGCCGGATGACCGCGGTTACTGCCGCGCCGGCCCCAGAGGTCGGCGGCAGCCACCACTGCGAGCAAGGCCCACAGGTGCCGGAAGTGCAGTACCTGGTAGAGGGTCGCGGATAGAAACATGCCGATCACGGCGGCTGCGAGCAGCTCTGGGCGGGGGAAGATGGCGGCATAGTCAGGCCGCAGCGGCCGCGCTGCGATCCGGCGGCATCGCGCGGCGACGATGACCAGCAGGCAGACGAGTGCAAACCCGCCGAGCAGACCGCGCTCCACGAGCGAAGCCGTGTAGTCGTCGTGCGCCATCTTGACGTACGGATACATGTGTGCCTGGAACGCGTTTTTCGTACCTCCAGGCCCGATGCCGAAGGGCGTGTCGCTCGTCAGGTACAGCTGCATGGTCTCGGCCAGAATCGTGCTGCGAGACCCGCTGCTTTCCGTCTGACGACCGATCGAGTCCTGTAGCAGCGCGGAGCTGGTCTGAGCGTTCTGGATAATGCTCGCCACGTGCACTTGAGGCGCGATGACCGCCGCGGCCAGCATGAGCGCCGAGACGGCGATGATTGCCCGCACTGCGCCGTGCCGGCGCGCGATGCCGAAGATCGCGCCAGCAACCGTTGACGCGACCAGAACAAGCGCGCCGCCGTTGGAGCCGGTCAGCACGACAGCGGTCACGATCAGCGCGCAGCACGCCCAGCGAAGCACACGGCGCCTCGGGTACTGCATCGCGCGCAGCACCAGCAGCGCGCAAATGAAGTAGTTGGCAGCCAGGTTGGGGTCGCCGAGGGTGAATGCGGCCCGCACCCCGTTCCTGGCCGTCTCGCCGGATAGCAAGGAAACGTGGCCGACAACGCCAATGATCATCAGCAGCGCCCAGCATGTGGCGCTGGCGGCCCATGCACGAGTCATCGACCGGAGCAACGCCGGGTCGCGGCCGATGTTTGCGATCGCGATTCCCCATGCCAGCAAGAAGCTGTCCTGCACCAGCGAGACGAGGCCGCCCCCCACGCTGTTGCCCGCGCCGGCGTAGGCGACGGTGCTGGCTAGGGCGCCAGCCAGAACCGACAACCCGATCGGGAACATGTACGGGAATCGCATGGCGTGGCGCCGCCGAGCGAGCCATAGCGCCGAGACGACGATGGCGACCGACAGGAACACGTCGGCGGGCGCAGTGTTGCCCGGTCCCGCGGGGACCAGCAGCGGCATGGCCCAGATAGCGGAGACCATCACCGCCTTGACCACGTTCGGGCGCCCGGCCCGCCTGGAGGCACGCTGGAGCAGAAGCTGCTGGCCCTGGCTAACCGGTCTGGCCAGTGCGGGCGTCTGCACAACTGGCAGGTAGGTCACGACTGCACCTCGCTCATGAGGCGGAGCAGCAGATCGCGGTGCTGCGCGGCGAAATCGGGATGGTCGGCGACGACAGCGATTTCCGCCAGCCCGGCCAGCAGCACCTCGCGCCAGAGCCCGGCCGGCGCGCCCAAGCGGACCAGCGCGCCTGTCACGAAGTCGCGTACGAGCCGGCCGAACCACTGCTGGCCGGCGAGCGCGTAGCGGATCCCTGCCCCCCAGCCGTCCGCGCGCAGTCCTGGATGCCCGACCACGGCACGGCCCGGCCGGGTGTGCCGGTCGAGGTAGAGCGCGTAGCTGAGAGCGAACCGCGCGACGTCGCCGAGCGGCTCTCCGGACAGTTGTCCGCTCGCCCAATCGACAACCCCGGTGACGACCCGGTCGGTGACAAGCACGTTGCCGGCCCAGAAATCGCCGTGCACCACGGTGCGCGGAGTACGGCCGGCGGCTAGCCGGGCAGCGACGCACTCCAGTCCTTGCGCCACGGCGCTCGCCACCGGATCATTCGGCCAGCGCGCGGTAACCAGTTCGGGCACACCGGTCAGCAGCGAGATCGGCGCCGTCTCCGCCATGCTGTCGGCGTGCAAGCCGGCGAGCCAGCGACTGGCAGCGGCAAAGTCCGCCTTTACCAGGTCACGGCGTGCTACGTGGCGGAACTCGTGATACGCAGTCCGGATAGGGATGCCTGGAACCACTGTCGTGGCGACCGCCGGCATCCCGTCGAGGTCGAATACGCCGGCGAGCCGTGGCAGTGTCGGATCGACGTGGCCCATCTGACGGCACTCCAGATCGGCCAGGAGCCGCGATTCGCGCACGATCAGGTCGGCCGTGACGCGGTTGGTGGCCAGCTTCACCGCCAGCCGGGGCTGGTCCGCCTCGCCTGGAATCAGAAAGATGGTCAGGCCGGCGTTCGGGTCGCGCGAAGCGTCCAGCATGATCGCACGGTTGCCCGGCGTCTCGAAGAGTGCGCGCAGGCTAGTCGTGCCCGGCGCGGCCGCGGGCTCGGCGGGCACGCGCAGTACGTGTGCAGCGGAGACTGGGGCGGTCATGCGGTCCGCCCGACGAGTACCCGGCCCGCCGCGAGCCGCGCGGCAAGCCTCGGATATCGGCGCAGCAGCTCGATGACCCCGGACACGGGCCCGTGCGCCCAGGTGACGGCCGGTGGCGGAGCCACCAGTGACCGGCAGGCCCAGCGCAGCGCGTTCGCTGAGTCCTCGGCCACCACGATCGCCCTGCGCAGCGAGGGCAGGGCGACGTACTCCCGATCGACAGCCACTCCAGCGGAGGCCGCGATCCTGCGCGCCCGCAGCGAGCCGCGCCGTTGGTCCAGCAAGATGACAGTTGACCCGGCCGGCAGCGCGCGCACGCGGGCGGCGGCGTCACGAACTGCCAGCGGCCTGGATGGGATTTCGATTACCACGGCCGCAGCGGGTGCGAGTAGCCGCCATCGCTCGCCCGGAGTCGTCCACGTCGCGTTCACCCGTGCTCCTCAGTGCAACACCGCGATCGGGCGCATCCTCGCCACGGGTCGGACCAAGCCGCCCCGGACAAGGACGCCAAGGACCTCGTTCACGCCCGCATCGTCGAGCTGCTCAGCGTCCGTTGGTGCCGCGCCGTCGTAGCGGAATCTCAGCGTGCTGCGGCACCGCGGATCCGCTCGGGACACGCCCCGCCTGGCGAAGTCGCTGACAACGGTCCCGGCGCCATGACAGGCGGAGTTCAGGGCCGCGGCCGAGCCGGCGCCCACGCACAGGTACGACGACGTCCGGTGGGTGCCAGGAACCAGGACAGCCTGGCCGGTCTCGGCGAAGGTCGTTCCTGGCGGCATCTGCTCAGCCGGGTAGGCACGACACGAGTTGTGCCTGTGCACGATCGCCGACTGCCCGGCGACATGCTCCTCGTAGATCGAGTTGTGCGGGGAATCTACTATCAGAGCTGGCGGTGAGCCGCCGAACACGTCGGAAGCGATCTGCCGGAGACCGGCGTAGATCGCCAGCCGAAAGGCGAAGCCGTAATTCATCGCCGCGGCGTTGGCGAGCATGAGGCGCCGTCCTTCGTCGGTGTTCAGCGCCACAGGCGGGCATCCGCCGGCGAAGAACAGCCGGTACCGCTCTTTGAGCTGCGCCAGATTACGAGCAGACAAGCCGTGGTAGAGCGGCTTGACGACCGACATCGCCATCCGGATCTCGCGTGGATGGTGCTTTCTGCGGCCGAACATGGCTCCGACAGCACCTGGCAGAACTCCACCGCCTGCGTGGTAGTGCAAGGTCAGCTGGCCCTGGGCGACGCCTAGCTTTGCCGCCTTGTCAGGGTCGAGTATCTCTTCCACCTCTTGCATCTCGATGAAGTGGTTGGTGGGGCCGACAGTGCCGAATCGCAACCGGGCGAGTTGCAGCACCAGCGCGGGTAGCTCACGCCTGAGCCGGTCCGCGCCGTCCCAGCGGTCCAGATCCAGCGCGCCGTATTCCTCGACCCGCTCGAGGTTCGGCGCCTCGATCCCGAACCGCCGCGCAGCGAATGGAGCGCCTTCCGTCGCGCAGCTGAGCACGTCATGAGCGGACAGCTCCGTGCGTCTCCCGGGCGGGTAGGGGAAGCGCTCACGGACGCGACGGTAGAACTGCTCGATCGCGGCTCGAGACGGGCGGTCCGTGTCGAACGCCATCAGGGTCATGCCGCAGTTCACCGAGGCGCTAGTCAGGGTCGGCCGGATGGAACCGCGGGTGGCCACAGCCACCGACGATGGGATTTCCATAGTGGACTTGTGGTGGAAGTCCGGCAGCACGACTGGCGGCGCCGCCAGGTCGGCCCCGTCGACCGCGCCGCACAGGTCCGCCAGCGCTTCCGGCGCAACAGGTATCTGCGCGCTGTCGAATACGTGCGGATCCAGGTCGGTCCCATGAATGTCCCTGGCGATGATCGTGATGTCCATGGAGTCCTCGGGGATCTTCATGCGGATTCCGGCAGGGCGGCAATCCGGCGGGGCCGCGCTAGGCCGGCACCGCCCTCGTAGCTGTCTTCCAGAACCGCGGCCAGGGCCTCAGGCGCGAAGTTGTCGGTGATGAGGCGCCGGCCAGCGACGGCCATCCGAGCGGCCTCGCCCGGGTGATCAAGCATGTAGCGGATGGCCGCCGCGAGCTGCCGCGGCCGCTCCGGACCGGCCAGCAGGCCCGTTTCTCCCGGCAAGACGACGCCGGGGACGGCGTTGACGGCCGTGGCCACCACCGGCAAGCCGGCTGCCATCGCCTCGGCGACTGCACATGGCAGGCCCTCGTATCTGCTCGCCATCACGAAGACATCGAGGCCTGGCAGCAGGCTAGGTACATCGTCGCGGTGACCAGTGCAGAGGAAGCGGCCAGCTAGGCCGCGCCGCACTGCCAGCCTTTCCATCCTCTGCCGCATGGGACCGTCGCCGATCCAGACCGCATAAACGTCGCGCCGACGGAGGGCAGCGATGGCCTCGACAAAGCCGTCCGGTGACTTCTGGTAGTCAACCCGGCCCACCGTGCCGACGACCTTGCAGCCAACCGGGGCCCGAAGCGCTACCCGCGCTGCGACCCTAATCGCAGGCGTCGAGGCCGAGCCGACGGTGCTGATCGCCGGATTGATGACCCGCACTCGCTCTGGTGGCGCGATGCCCCGGCGCACAGCCTCGGCGGCCACTGCGCCGCCGACGGCCAGCATGACGTCGGTGCGCTGGCCGAGGTAGCGCTCGATGCCGATATAGGCGCCTCGGCGAAACCTGGACTGGAACTCGTGGAACGGGAAGCCATGGTAGGTGTGCACGACTCGAGGCGTTCCAGCCCGCTCGGCGGCTAGCCGCCCCAGCGCTCCCGCCTTCGCGCTGTGCGTATGCGCGACCTGGTAGCCGCCAGCTGCCAGTTGCTCGGTCAGTCTATGCAGGGCGCGGACGTCGTTGGCTGGCGAGATCTGCGATACCAGTTCCCGCACCCTGACCACACGCAACCCTGCCTCGGCGGCCCGTACGAGCATGCTGTCGCTGCTCCCGTCGGAGTCGGCGTCGCCGCCCGAGTCGCCCGCGATGATCGTGATCTCGAAGCGCAGCGGGTCCAGCGCGAGCGCTCCGCGCAGTGCCACGCCGCCCGCGCCCGCTTGCAGCCGTGTTATGACTACGGCCACCCGGAGCCGGCTCACAGCGCGCCCGCCGGACTGACTAGCTGCCCGAGATGCCTCGGCGAGCCATGCGCGACGCTCACCTCGAAGCATGGCAACCGGCCTGCGATCACGGCGGCGATGCCTGATATGTCCGGATGTGCGGGTCCGATACCGGTTGCCAGAGCCAGTGTCGCCGCAAACGGCCAGAAACGCCGCAACTCGCCCGCCATGTAGGTGCCTGCCACCAAGGCACGGGCTGCCGCAGCCGGCGAGAGTGGCCCGACTCTGTCCTTGCTACCTGCGGTTAGCCGGCTGAGCACGACAAGCCGGTCCGGATCAAGCGAGGCAACTCGGCCGGGCAATTGCCGCTCGATGCGACCGTGCATGGTGGAGGGCCGGCGAGTATCGGCCGTCACTCTGAGCGGTTCGGCCAGCCCGTATGCACTGCGTTCATCGCACGCGCAGACGTTGTCCGCTGTGGCGATCTCGCCGTGCTTAAGACCGGCTGACAACAGGGTCGACTTTCCGACTCCCCCTGGGCCGGCGATCATGGTGACGCTTGCCGCGCGAGCGGTAACCGACACGTGCAACGGGACCCGGCCGCGCACCGACGCCCACCACAAGGCTGGGTAATGCAGCAGGGTCTGGGTTGCTAGCAGCTTGAATCGCGTCGGCAACAGTACATTTGCGGCCCGAGTGCGTGCTGCGGGCCGATACCGCGCCGCGACCCAGAGCGTCTCGCCGCGCGGCTCGATGCGCAGGTCGAAGCCAGACGAGCATGCGTCGGTCAGCAGCGCTGATGGCGGCGACGCCCAGCTCCCGCGACCTACCAGCGCCCAGCCGTCGTGATCGAATGGCTGGCGGCTGCGCTCAATTTCCAGGCGCACCGTCGCACCCCCGTCTGTGGCCCCGGAGAGTTCGCCGCCTGTGCCGTCGGTGAGCAACCTCATGAGCCACGGCAACGGGCAATCGACAACCACAAGCTCGCCCGCGGTGGCAACCGCGCGCATCAGAAGTCGTCCGGATACGGCGCGCCGACGCCGACGGGAGCTTCCAGTCGGTCAGACGGCTCGTATTCAGGGACAAGCTGCCGCAGCAACTGACGCGCCAGGGACCCGTCGCCTTCGCCGGCCACGGTATACAGGCTCTGCAGAAGCGGCGCGAAGTCGCCTGCGGGTTCCGGGCAGCGAGTCGCCCAGATCTTGGGGTGAGCGCTCGGTACCCGCTGCTCGGCGTCCGAGAACACCTTCTCCGTCAGCTTCTCGCCCGGCCGCAGCCCGGTGTACCGGATCTCGACATTCGCGAGCTTCAGTTGCTCGGCATAATTGCGAACGAGCCTGACGATCTCCACAGGCCGCCCCATGTCGAGGACGAACGTCTCGGCGTACTCCGCCATCGCGGCCGCCTCCAGTACCAGGCCCACCGCCTCCTCCACGGTCATGAAGAACCGGGAGACGTCTGGGTGGGTCACCGTGACCGGCTGATCGTGGGCTATCTGGTCGGCCAGCACCGACAGGAACGAACCGCGGCTGCCGAGTACGTTGCCGAAGCGGACTGAGGCCAGCGTGACCGGACCGCCCGCCGCCCGGCGGACGACAAGCTCGGCCAGCCTCTTGGTGGCACCGAGCACGGACGTGGGGTCCGCCGCCTTGTCAGTCGAGATGAGGACGAAGCGGCTCGTGCTGTGCCGGACGGCCGCATCGACAACGTTCTGCGTTCCCTGCACATTCGACTTGATCGCTTCGCACGGATGCCGTTCGAGCAGCGGCAGGTGCTTGTGCGCGGCCGCATGGAAGACCAACTCGGGCTTGGTGGCGGCGAAGACCTGCTCGATCCTGCGCTGGTCCCGTATGTCAGCGATGATGATCTCATCAGCATCGAGCAGGCCACTGCCCGTCAGTTCCAGCTGCAGCCGATGCAGGTTCGATTCGTCATGATCGAGCAGATAGAGCGCCTCGGGCCCGAAGCTGCGGATCTGGCGACACAGCTCGCTGCCAATCGAGCCACCCGCACCGGTGACCAGCACTCTCCGGCCAGCGATCAGGGCTGCGGCCTTCTGGCTGACCACGTGCAGCTCGCGCCGGCCCAGGAGATCCTCTACGCGCAGCTGACGCAGGTCGGAAAGCCGAGCATCGCGCTCGACGGCGGCCAGGAAGGACGGCAGATACCGCACGTGCAGCCCGGCGGCCCTAGCCGTCTCGATGATGTCGGCGACGCGCGCGGCGGGCAGCGACGGAATCGCGACGATGCAGGCCTCGGCCTCGTGCGCGCGCGCGATCTCAGCCAGCGCGTCAATGGGCCGGTACACCGGCAGCCCCACCGCCCGAACCAGGCCGAGGGCGTCGTCAACGAGTCCGATCGGCGCAAGGCCGTAGTTTGGGCTGCGACGCAACGAGCGAACCAGCGTCCGTCCGGCTTCGCCCGCACCGACCACCAGGGTGCGCAGTCCCGCCGAACTCCCACTAGGCCGTGTGCCCTGCCAGCTCAACACGTTCTCCTCCGTTCTTCAGCACATGCTTGCCGCGGCGGGGACGGGCTGCGACCGCCGCGAGAGCCGCAGCAACGTGATCGACGTCGCCGTCGGCCAGGGCCGGGTACATCGGGAGCGACAGGAGTTCAGCTGCCACCTGATCGGTGACCGGCACCGAGGCGATCTCCTCTGGACCCAAGATGCGGCGATATGCAGATAGCTGGTGCACCGGAATGAAGTGCACGGACGTGCCGATTCCGAGGCTGCGCAGCTCGTCAATGGCGTCGTCCCGCGAGACCCCGAACTCTGCGGTGACGCGCACTTGGTAGAGGTGCCAGGCATGCCGGGCGTCGGCTGGCCGCGATGGCAGCACCAGGCCGGGTATGCCGGTCAGCGCGTCCTCATACTGCCTGGCGAGTTCCTCCCGGCGCGCCTGCCATGCGGTGAGTCTCGTTAGCTGTGCACGGCCGATCGCCGCCTGGACGTCGGTCATGTTGGCTTTGAGACCGGGCTCGGCCACGTCGTACCGCCAGCTGCCACCTGGTAGATACCGGCGCCAGGCGTCCCGGCTGAGACCGTGCAGCCGTACCGTCCGGGCATAGTCGGCCAGCTCAGCATCCACTGTCGCGATCGCTCCGCCTTCGCCGATGGGAAGGTTCTTGGTCGCGTAGAAGCTGAAGCACGCCGCGTAGGATGTCCCGCCTAGCGGTATCCCGCGCAATTCGGCTCCGAGGCCGTGGGCCGAATCTTCCACCACCCGGTTCGCGGGGAGGTCAGCCGCAGCAGCGAGCAACTCAACGTCTGCGGGCCGCCCGGCCATGTGCTGAACGATCATGGCGGCGGGCTTGCCCACCCGGAGGACTGCCGCCGCTATCGAAGCGGGCGTGGGCTGCAGGGTATCCGCTGCCACGTCAACGAGGACCGGGCGCAGCCCAGCCTGCACGATAGGAGCGACCGCTCCGCAGAACGTTAGGCTCGGCGTGAGGACAACAGCTCCTGGCGGAAGCCGCAGGCTGCGGATAGCAATCTCAATCGCTGCGGTGCACGACGCTACCGCCACGACGTGGCGTGCGCCGAGATACCTTGCCAGGTCCGCCTCGAACCCGGCGGTCTCCGGGCCCATCGTGATCCAGCCCGATCGCATCGCCTGCACGGCGGCTCGCTGCGCCTCCGGAACGATGTCCGCTCTGGCGAAGGGCACTGCACGGGATGTTGTCGTACGCTGCGGCCTCATTCGACGCGGTTCCCTGCCAATGAGTCCCCAGCACCACGTGCGGACCGGTCGGCCACCTTGGCACGAATGCCGCGTCGGGTTGCCGACCGCTTGCTCAGCCGCGGGACATCGACCACCCCGAGTATCGGCCAGCCGGACGAAACCACGAGGTCATCGAGGGCAGCTATGCGTGACACCCTGGCAACCGGGCCAGCCAGAACCACGATCCCGACTCCACTCAGGTCCGACTGTCGCTGGATCTGCGCGATCGGGCACACGCGAATCGCCGGCATCTGCGCTGCCGGGAGCTTGTCCATCACCAGCGTGGACGCGGTCGACCCGGCACCACTGACGGCGTCCGCGTGGCCGTTCTGCTTCTCCGCCGCGCTTCCGGCCGGCCCGCCGGCCGGAAGCTGGGAGGCCAGCGGCATCGACTGCTCAAGCCCGTGGGCGAACTGATCGAGATCACGGTCGCCATCGATGTCAACGAGCGCGACCGTGGAAACTGCCGTGCGCGATGCGGCCAGCCGAAGCCGCAGGACGAGGCTGTCAACGGCAGGCGAGCGGCGCCCGCCCAGGTCATCGTCGGTTAGCCGGCCGAGGGTCGGTGCGCTGAGCCGACGGCTCAACCGCCGCGAGCCGGACACAGTAGGCCGGATTGTCTCGGCGATTGATGCCAGCAGGATGCCAAGGACGAGGCCGAGGAGTCCGGCCAGGCTCAGCTTCTGCGCGAGCGCCTTGGACTCGGGCTGGACCGCCAGCCCTGGCTCATCAATAACGGACGCAAGTATCTGCGTACTCGCCTGGATGAGGATCCGCCCTCGATCACCGGTGAAATTGGCGATTACCTGGTCCAGTCCAGCTAGCTTGGCCTGCAACTGCTGGCTCGTCGGGTTGGCCGCAACCTGAGCCGCCAGCGTGGCGCGGCTCTGTGTGAGCCGGACGATCTCCGAGTCAATCGCCTTCAGCGCGGCAGGCAGACCGCTGGCATCGACCCTGTTCAGCGCGGACACAACCTGTCTGGCGAGCGCGCGGCTCACTGCCTGCGCGACTCGCGGATTCGTGTCGGTCACAGTGAGA
>WNFD01002181.1_pt1 | contig 19717 bp, 21 predicted proteins | sample 5400491 | NCBI WGS metagenome assembly WNFD01 (sample SAMN13153343, study PRJNA577476) | soil metagenome | isolation source: 120 cm saprolite under Douglas fir tree site 2 hole 2 replicate 2 | place: USA:California | collected 2015-04-18
GCAGATCTATCTCGAAGCCACACTCGCAATGAAGGAGCGGGCCCTTGCGAAAACCCTACCCCCGCACGGCAGACCGGGGCGCTATCAACCTGGAGACCAACTGCTTGGATTCCTCAACAGTCTGTAGAGCAGACAAAACCGAGAAAACTATGTCGGGTGATTGATCGACCTCGATTTGCGTTGCGAGCCGTCATTGTTGAACGATCGCCAGGACCCCTTCATATCACTCGACATAGTCAGGGAGGGCATTGTTCACGATCGTGCAAACCGCTCGGTGCCCTTGGAATCCGTTATGCGGAGCTGGGGCTCGCAGGAAAACACTCTTGCTAAGAACTGATGGTCGGTCCTTGCGCAGGTAAGCAGCGATGGCTTGCCCGACATCATGATGCAGTGGCAGTTTGCATATCTTCGCGCCTTTGCCAGAAATGGTGAGAGTTCCTGCCGTCCAATCAATATCCTCCAGCCTGAGAGCAGCTATCTCCCGGCACGAAGCCCGAGACGAACTAACAGGAGAAGTATGGCGTAGTCCCTTCTCCCAATCGTCGTCTTCCGGTTACAGCTGGCCAACACGCGGGTCACCTGTTTGCGCGTCATGGCTTTCGGAATGCCAGTCAGCGACCAGCTGCGCACAGTCGGGATCGATCCAGAAAGGTCTCTGTCGATAACGTTGGTGGAGAACAAATACGTTGCGAATGAACGCAAGACAGTCGACACATTCTTAGCGCTCATGGGAGTTCGCCGAGCGGCCTCTCTTTGCACAAAGGTGACGAAATCCTTGGCCTCGATTTTTGATAAGTCGATTGCTCCGTTGGGAAATCGATCACCAAGGAACATTGTCACGTAATTGCGGTGATTGTTGATCGTCCCGGAAGCCAAACCGCGCTGCTGCCTGAGGTAATCCGAAAAGTTCGTGACCATGCTTGCGGCCCCGTTGTCATCAGCGGGTGCTTGAACTGCTTGAGGCACAAGACCATTTCGAGAAAGAAGATCAAGAAGCATCCGTAAAACTTTTCCATCACCATTTCTTACTGAACCATGACGGTATACGTAGGACTCGATGAGCGCCGACGTCACATTTTGCAAGGGAATGCGACATTTCTTGAGCCAACGGCCAAAGCGACCGAGTGCCTGGATGCGTACCCGAATCGAGTGGCGGGTGTAGCCATGATGGAAAAGCTCATCGGCGAGTTGCTGAATGTTGAGATCTAACGGTCCGGTGCGAAACTTCTTGATTGTCCTTGAGTCCTTAAAGAATCGTTCCAATGGAATTTCCTCCGACCAAGTCTTTCACGGAGGCACTCCATGACTATGCCGAGCGGAACATCACGACTACTGGAGCAGGCCCCGCTGAACAGCCGCCGCAATCGGGTCTTGCAACACGAACCTCCGCGACTGTCGGCGTCCACTCGGCATAGGACTGAACTCGGCATTCTGGCAGGATTTGTTGTCCGAGAGTGGGTTCCAGGGCGGCTATCAGACGGTCAAACGCTTCGTTCGCAAGCTGGGCGGAAACCAGCCACCGCAGCCACGCGCGGTGATTCTCACCGCGCCGGGAGAAGAAGCTCAAGTCGATTACGGCCAGGGCGCGATGGTTCGCGACCCGCAAACCGGCAAATATCGACGCACCCGATTGTTTGTGATGACGCTCACCTGCAAAGCCGCTGTTCAGGCGGGCATCGAATGCATTGCTTTTGGCGATCTCTTCTTGACCGACATACGGGCATACCGCGAGAAGCAACTGGAAAATTCTGGATTGCAGCCAATTTTCCCCGTGTGGGGCATGCCCACGAAGGAGCTTGCACGTTCTATGATCAAGGCATGCGTGCCAAGCTGACCTGCGTTGACCCCAGACTCCTAGCGCCGGAATTCGTGGGCAGAGAATTTGATGAGCAACTGCTCTCAGAGTTCCAACCCGACATCGACCCCTGTGGCGAGAACGGAGAATTTCACACCTTCGCATACGCAGGCCCGATGTTCCGGCACAACCTGTCAGTCGAGGTAGGAGAAATCGTGTCTCGCGACGGTTTTGTGTTCGCTGACCTGAGCCTTAGTCAAAAGAGAGTGAGCAGCGGGTAGAAAGGGGGGTGACTGATGCGTCCGATCGCTGAATTCGTTGCCGTGCTCGCCTGCGGCTTGTTCGCGGGAGCCTCCGTCTACATCAGTCTCGTTGAACACCCGGCTAGAATGGCATGCGGGGTGGAAATAGCTGCGGCAGAGTTTCCGCCCACCTATCGGCGGGCCAGCATCATGCAGGCGACCTTGGCAGCCGTTTGCTTGCTGTCCTCCATTGCAGCGTGGCTTGCCGGGGCAACGTTCTGGTTGGCTTTTGCCGGAGTCCTGATGGGTTCTGTCATCCCATTCACGCTGATTGTGATGCTGCCGACCAACAAGCAGTTGCTAAGCCATGCGCTGGACAGACGGTCACCACTGACAGGTCAGCTACTCGCACGCTGGGGCAGATTGCATGCCGTCAGAAGCGTTCTCAGCGGTCTGGCGCTCTTGCTACTGCTGTATCTTCTGATTTTCGCGAAGTCTTAATGTGCAATGCTGACGGACTCTCCACCGCGCAAGGCAAATCGTGCGGAGTTTCTCGAAAGTGATCGGATCAAGACACTCGACCTGCCGCATGACGGGCATTTGCCGAGGATTGCGCAATCCATCGAATCGGCAAGGAGGGCTGGGGCCACTGCGGATGTCCGCCGCGCCTGCGCGGAGTTTCTTGGAGCCGCATCGGAGTTCTACAAGGTCTCACAGTGCGGTATCCGCGTGCTCGCGGCCCGACCGCTGAGAATGCGCGAAAACTGGTCTACGGAGCTTTTCGGCGACTACGATCCGAAAACCATGCTGATCCGGCTGTGGATGCGCACGGCTGTGCGCAAAGAGATCACATCCTATAAAGCGGCTGTTCTGGGTACCTGTAGCAGGAGGGCGCTGGCGGATCGACTGGCCGAGGACGAATCGGGGTGCATGACCTCGGCATATATCCCCACGTTGCCCCATCGGATTCACGGGCTACGAAGAATTTTGTCGGCCTTCTAGCGCGGGGCGCTGCTCACGAGGTTCTTCTGTGATGACCGTGATCTGCTTCCATTTGCGATAAACGCTGATGACCGCCATCGTCCAAAAAGGAACCAAATCGACTCCCGGCGCGAGTTCGGCAAGGAATGCTGGCAGAAATTCCCAGTGCCACCCGAGCAGGTTCACCAGCACGGCTGCAATACCAAAATCTAGTATGTCTTCGGCGGGCGATAGAGCGCCTTCGACGAATAAGGGGAAAACGACAATTTGGAGTACATCCGCAATGATGGCCAGTATCATGGCGGCTCGAAGGCGCGAACCCGGTGAGATAGTGACGGTGTCCTGAGTCACGGCAGTGCTGCTTCGTAGTGCATGCCTATTTTAAACCGATGCTCCGAGAGGTCAGTGCGTATACCAGTCGGAATGCGGCGACCAGCGGTTGCAAGAAAGGCACTTGTTGAGGTCCAGTGTAGAGGCACGCCGGGCACACTCTTCCGGTGTCGAACGTGTTCCACTGATGGCCGCAGCTACAGGACCAGCGGTCGTCCGTGCGAGGTGACCAACCGCATAGTGGACATCGTATGCGAGGGCCGGACGGGTCGAGGCTTTTCGCCTGATCAAGCTCGCGATCCAAAACTACGGCGGTTTGGCGGGGCCATCCGGAGGGCGCACATGCCCCGGTATTATGACTCAGTTCGGCTGAATTGGCGGAATGCGGGCCTGCCGCTCGAAGACAAGACCAGATGGCGTAACCACTGCACCATCAGGGCGCATCCACCTTCACGGTAGCGGTATTTGCGCTCGGCCTCGCCCCCGAGGCGGCGAACGTCTCCTCCACTGCGATAATGTTGATCACGACGGCGAGGCGTTATTCCGGCTGGCTTGTCAGCACATTCAAGCAGCTACTCCGGCAGTTCGATTCGGTCGGAGTGCTTCCTATCGCGTTCGTGCTCTTCCGCCAAAACTCTTTCAAGCCACCTTGCCTGCTTTTCTGCAACCCGCTTATCCACTGATTGTAGATTGTGTCGAAGAAAGAACTCCTCGCCGCAACCGTCACACCTGAGTGTTCCCATCTCTTGGAAGCCTGTCGTTTTCTCGCGGCTGCCCTTTTCTATTGCTACGGCTCGCATGTTCTGATTTTCCGGAGCCTTACAACTTAAATAGTGATCGCAAAGAATCGTCATCAATACGGCTCTCAGCCGCTAGCCAACGAATAAACGGCTGTTGCGATAGAGGTATGCCGGTGTTGCCCGATACCATGACCATCGTGGATTAAGTGGATTCGCAGGCGAAACAGGCGATGGACAGGTACATGAATGTCGTGCGGAGCCCTCTTTTCTCTCAAGGCCAGACTCAAGGTCTGCTTGTTTGCCCGTGTTGGTGATCACCGATCGCTACCATATCGTCTCGCGCTCCGACATCGCGGAAGCGGCGCGGAAAGTTGAGGCGAGCCAGGAGAGCGACGCGGCGGCTCAGAAAAACTCCGATGCGTCGACTTTCGGGCAGAACTCGGGCAGAGCTGCACCAAAAACGGGAAATGCTCTTCTCCCGCTTCCCTTCCTAACTAGCTTTCCTTCGTGTGGGTTGGACTGGTGCCGGGAGGGGGAGTTGAACCCCCAAGGGCCGAAGCCCGGCGGATTTTGAGTTCACGGGAGGGTTCTGAACCGTTTGGAAAATTTTCTACTCTACTCCTCTTTTCAACCGCGCTCCGGGCTTGCTCCGGCGTAATCGCCACATCGCTGCCTTCCCAGACTGGCGGGGAGCCATCCAAGATCGGTCCGGCCGTGTAAATAGTCGGGCCGATCAGGACTCCCCTTTTCACCCGGTCACGCAGAGCGGACATCTCGGGTCCACCCGCCATGTTGCGGACGGTTGTGATCCCGTTGGCAAGAAAAAGCGGAAAGTAGACCTCGCCTTCCACAAGGTGGACATGCATGTCTGCAAGTCCTGGTAGTAGGAAAAGCCCCTGGGCGTCTATGCGGTGCGCTCCCGGTGGCACGCGGACCACCTTGGAAGATCCAATCTCTAGAATGCGGCCCTCTCCCACCAGCACAATTTGGTCCCGCAACACGCGTTCAGAATCCATCGGAACTACCGTCACGTCAACAAATGCGCTGATGTTATCCGGGGATGTTTTCGCATGAGCAAGCACAGGCCAGACCGGGTGAGGAAGAGGTGCCACACACAGGAATGCGGCGGCAAGGAGAACGAGAGGGATTACGTGGTGCTCAAAAATCGCACCGCCTAGGTCCCCCGACTTTCGCATCGTGCTACGCCGGAACATCTCGTTTGTCTCCCACTTCGGCCACTTGCGCTTCTAGTACGCCGCCGTGATTTATCCATGAGTCGCGAAGTGGACGATTGCGTGGGTGATAAGGATCATCCCAGCTGCCAGAATGCCGAGCGCCATGGACTTTCTCTGACGCCAGAGCGCGACCGCGCTGACCACGTAGACAGCCTCGGGAACTACGACCACCAACAGTCGTTCGGCTAGTCTCCCCTGCGTAGGCTCAAACCAGGAGGCGTGTATCAAGCTCGACAGAGCCAGGATGCAGAGGGTTAAGACAACGGCCGCGACGGCTATCCCCGAGAGTATTGCAGGCATCCTCCGTGCCATGTCTTTCAGCGACAGTGCCTCACGGCAGCCATCGAAGCCCATCCTCAGTCGCTGGGAGATAGAATGTCTGCACAAAGCGGTTGCGCTTCCAAGCGCCCAGAACAAAGCGGTCCCGTCGCTCTCCACGAAATCCATTTCCCGCAGCATGGCATTTGCCCAGCTCCGGCTCTCGGCGGACGAGTGCCGAACGATGGCGGTCAATAGCCACGAAGCCACCCTTCGAATCGCGAACATTAGCTTTCCACCTCGCCGAAATCTGCTCGCTGTAGGCGACGCATCGCGTAGGAACGCACTTGTTCTCTTGCCGACCGCAAACCATCCCGCGTCAATCGGTACATGTGACGAGGTGGCTTGCCGGCTTCCGTGGTCTCCCAGCAAGTCTCGAGGAGACCATGGTCGGCTAGGCGCATGAGAATTGGATATAACGTACCGGACTTCAACCCCGTGTCCCGGCTGATGTCGTATCCGTATCTCCAGTCCTTGGGTTCTTCCAGAAAGGCATCGAACACCTGAATGGTTTGAGGCGATAGGCGCAGGCGCGAACTCATGATAAAAATCTACATATATAGAGTTATGCTGTCAAGCCCTTTCATCTGCACGGGTTAGGCCAGCGCAACCGATAGCTCAAGAAACCGACCTTGTTTCCTAATTGGACCTGCAAGGCATACGACAGCACCGCCGGGGTGCCGGACCAGAAACGGAGCAACGCTCCATGGCCCTGGAGACGGCAAGCAGGAAGTAGCCGAATTACTTCCTGTTTGCCAGTTACACGTGAGCAACTAATAGGAGGTGGCACAATAACAGCGGGAGCCTCTGTTGGCGGCATCCAGCAGAACCACGATGAACGACAACATCAAACGATCGATTCGCGAAAGCTACGATCAACTCGCGGGCGAATATGCACGCCGAATTTTCAACGAACTTCAGCACAAGCCGCTTGATCGAGAACTCCTCAATCGCTTCGCAGCTCAAGTCTCCGGGCGCGGCGAAGTGTGTGACATGGGCTGTGGTCCCGGTCAGGTGGCTCGCTACCTGCACGATATGGGCACCACCGTCTTCGGTCTGGACCTTTCTCCGCGAATGTTAGAACAGGCTCGCCAACTGAGCCCTGACGTTCGCTTCCGAGAAGGGAACATGCTGGCTCTCGACCTTCCGGATGGAACGCTCGCCGGCATCACGGCTTTTTACGCCATCGTGAATATTCCCAAGGAGTCGCTGCCTTTGTTGTTCCGGGAAATGGAGCGAGTACTGCAACCGGGTGGCCTTCTGTTGCTTGCGTTTCATAACGGCGACGAAGTCCTTCATGAGGATGAGTTGTGGGGCCTGACTATCTCCATGGATTTCTTCCTCTTTCCGCCATTGAAAATCCGACGGTATGTAGAAGCTGCGGGGCTTGTCATTGAAGAGATCATCGAGCGCGAGCCCTATCCTCCGGAAGTGGAGTACCAGAGCCGAAGGGCGTACTTTTTTGCCCGGAAGCCGGGCTTGGTTTAGCAGAACGGCAGGCCACAACGGTCCCGCAAGAGGCACGAGATGAAGGCTCGCCACCGCCGCCGCTTATAATTGCGCACATGCCCAGGCCGCACGATCCGCGATTTCAATTCGCCGTCGTTATGGTTCGCGACCAGGACCGAAGTGTGCGGTTTTATGTCGACCAGCTCGGGTTTCGCTTGGTGGCCGACCAGCAGGTGCCGTTGGGGGATCGCTGGATCGTTGTTGAACCTCCGGACCGGTCGGTACAGCTGGCGTTGGTGAGACCTCCGGAGAACTCCGATGCCTGCCGGAGAATCGGTCAGGATACCGGCTTGGTTTTGGTCACAAGCGATGTAGAGGCTTTGCATGAGGAATGGTCAGGGCGCGGCATTTCCTTTCCCCAATCTCCTGCAGATACTCCCTGGAAGGGACGGCAGGCGGTTTTTCAGGACAGCGACGGAAACCGATTCAGCTTGGTCGAATATGGCCCTATTACTGAGGCCCTGGAAGCCGAACGACGCGCCGCCGCGGAGAAGGAGGAGGCCGAGCGGCTCCTCGCCCATGAATTAGAGATTGCCAAGGAGGTGCAAGCGAGACTCCTCCCGCAGAAGATGCCTTCGCTCCAGACGCTTGAGTACGCTGGTGTGTGCATTCCGGCCCGGCAGGTAGGTGGCGATTACTACGACTTTCTTGAACTACGGCCCGGCCGGGCGGCCCTGGTCCTGGCCGATATCGCCGGCAAGGGAATATCTGGCGCTCTGCTCATGGCCAACTTGCAGGCCAACTTTCGCAGTCACTACGCGACTCTGGCCGCGCTCAAAGAATACTTTCCCCTTGCCCTGGACGATTTTCGACACTTGCTGGTATCAGTGAACCGACTTTTCTATGAGAACTCTGGCAACAGCGATTACGCTACGCTTTTCTTCGGCAATTACGACGACGCGACTCGACGATTGTGCTATGTGAATTGCGGACATCCCCCTCCGCTGCTACTGCGCGGCGGTGAACAATTTATTGTGGAACACCTTGACTCTACTTCTACCGTGATCGGGCTATTCAGCGGCTTTGAATGCCAGGTCCTCGAAAAGCAATTTGCCGCTGGCGATATTCTCATAATGTATAGCGATGGGGTCACAGAAGCAGCGAATATGGAAGGGGAGGAGTTTGGCGAGCATCGTTTGCTGGAAATCGCGAGGGCACACCGCCACCTCTCCACCCCATTTCTTCTGGAGAAAATTGTTGAAGCTGCGAGGCGGTTCTCTCAGCTTGAGCAGGCGGATGACATCACGCTGGTTGTGGCGCGATGCTGTGCGTAGCAGAGGTTCTGATGCCGCCGCGAGAATCTCGTTGCTCCGTCCTTCTCACCCGCGCGTCAAGAAAAATTGAAGGCGCCGGCGGAGGTAATCCACCGGCACCTGGAAGTGACGCTCTCTCCTGCGCTGCCGTGCGCAGCCAAAGCACTCGAGCGCAGCAGCTCACGGCAAAATGCTCCGCAATAACTCCTGGTTTGTCGGCAAACGACAAGTAAATCAGGCCGGGTCAAGGTGAGTCCGTCCCCTGAGGGACACAGCTCTCGCCGTCGCTGTCAGGGTTTGACCTCAGGCGTATACTGCCCTGCTGGTAGGCAAAACGCGGGTACGCTTCATGATGGTGAGTAGTGCAGAGGAAGCTAGCGTGACAATGGAACCCGAATCAACCGATTCAAATTTTGACCGGGGCCTGAGGAAGGCAGCCGATATCGCCGCGCTATCGGGAGCGACTCTCCTAGGTGCATACTTCTTCGTGTGGCTCATTTACCATTCTGCAAGCACGAAGAGTTCCGCAGGCTGGTTTACTCAGACCATTGAAGAACATTATGCTGCCACGATCGGTGTCCCCCTGTCGGCGGTTTCAGCCCTGTGCGTTGTCGTTGCCCTAAGGGCAACTGCTGGGCCAGTCGAGTTCGAGGCATTCGGCTTCAAATTCCGCGGTGCCTCGGGCCCGCTGGTATTTTGGTTGATCTGCTTTGTGGCAATGGTCTGGGGAGAATGGCTCCTTTGGACATTGGTATGATTAAGAGGAAGTAGCCCAATTTGTGCAGCCGCTGCCTGTTGTAGCTGACTCCGGTTTCCATCAACAGACCCGAGGTCACGCATCCGTGAAGAAGCGAGGCGGATGCTGGGTGTCATGCACGTTTTGAACGTGAGGACTGCACAAGCAATTCCGGGGACGCTATGTTCCTGTCGCCTTATCGCTCGGCGCTGCAATGGCTGCAATCAATAGCTGACGCTAGCCTCTGCGCGATCTCCCATGTGGGCTCCTCGACCTAGAGGCGTTGGGAGACAAATTAATGGGAGAGGGGCGGGAAAAATATATCGTCAACCGGGTCAACGGCCTACATGACTTTTGGAGAGACTTGAGCGGCGCACCTCCCTCGGATGCGAACCGGGCAATGTTCGCCAAGCTCTTTACAAAACAGGTTAAGAATTGAGTTTAATAACGCTTGGGATACGCTCCTAAGAAGGGAAAAAGCACCTTCGACGACGGTCCTGTTTCTTTCTGTGTGTGGTGTCTAAGAAGGTATGGGTATGTGCGTTATCTCCGCGCTGCTGGTTGTAATCCTTTTGTTTAGCTCATCTCCGACGCGCGTCATGCTTCCAGTCTTCTTGCAACTCCAGCCTTCGATCAAAGGATATGGAGATAGTCCGCGGCCCAACCCCATATCACGGTTACACATATCAGCGGATGCCTCTGCGAAATTCTTGTTAAAAGAAGTTGAACAGTTGAACCGGAGTACCCGCATGAAGCCAAAGGTGCGGGTGTTGAAGGTGACGTTGTCTTCAGAATCATAGTCGGAACGGATGGCAGGGTAGAGGAAATTCATCTGCGGCGCGGGAAGCCCTTTCTGATAGAAGCGGCCGCGAAAGCCGTTTCAAAGTGGCAGGACCAGCCTTATATGTTCAACGGCAACGCCGTGGAATTCGAAACTTCGGCCACAGTCCAAGTTCGGCTACCCAGCAAACATCAGTGACGTGCCGACAAGGGCGTGCAAGCTTCTTCACGGCGTGGTCTGCGGGTGCATTAGATTACCTTAGACGACCACGGAGTTTTGACTCTGGCTGCGGACTCAACCTGTCAATCGTGTGCTTCCTCTGACGTTTACCGTCCGACTCAACGATCATGGCAATTGCCGGTCACGTTAGCCGACGCATGCTGGAGCGGTATAGCAACGTGCGGATGGAAGCCAAACGAAATGCGATCGGCTTGGGCTTCGTAGGGCTGATCATGGCTGTCGCCCTGGTTGTGAGGGTGTTCGGGATGCTCACCGATGGCACGGTGCAGGAAAGCATGGGACTCGTGCGCGCGGAAGCGATCATGCTAGTCGTTTTCATTGTTGGTGTTTTCATCGAGCGCGGCAGGCGTAATCAGCTAAAACAGGCGGCATGAACCCGCAATTCGCCTTGGGATTGCTGTCATAACGGTCGGGCCGTCGCTGTAAAAGTGCCGGCGAGATCCGGAGCACACGGCTGCAAACCCCTACCCACAATGCAACGAGAGAGCAGTGGCGCGTAAGTCTCGAGCCGCCTCGACCATGGTTGCCAACGCAGGCCGTACCTCTTCCCATTTTCTGGTCTTCAAGCCGCAGTCCGGATTGACCCACAATTGTTCCACCGAAAGAAACCGTAGCGCCTTGCGAAGCAGGCCCTCGATTTCCTGTTTTTTGGGAATGCGGGGTGAATGAATGTCGTAAACTCCGGGTCCAATGTCATTGGGATAGCGATAGCGAGCGAATGCGCTGAGCAGTTCCATCTGTGAACGTGAGGTTTCAATTGAGATCACGTCCGCATCCATCTCTCCCACAGCTTCAATGATGTCGTTGAACTCCGAGTAACACATGTGGGTATGAATTTGGGTCGCGTCTGCTGCGCCGCACGAGGCCGTGCGAAACGCGGCCACGGCCCAGCCCAGATAGCTCTGCCAGTCGGCCTTCCGCAACGGAAGCCCTTCGCGAATGGCAGGCTCGTCAATTTGGATAACGCCGATGCCAGCTTGCTCAAGGTCCCTAACCTCATCCCGGATCGCCAGCGCGATTTGCCGGCAAGTTTCGGCGCGAGGCTGGTCGTCTCTCACCAGGGACCATTGCAAGATGGTGACTGGACCGGTGAGCATGCCTTTCATCGGCTTCTGGGTGAGTGATTGAGCAAAGCGCGACCACTCCACCGTCATGGGCTCGAGACGGGCAACATCGCCGTAAATGATTGGAGGCTTCACGCAACGCGAGCCGTAGCTCTGAATCCATCCGTTCTCGGTAACCATGAAACCAGAGAGTTGCTCACCGAAAAACTCCACCATATCATTACGTTCAAATTCACCATGCACCAGAACGTCAATTCCGATTTGCTCCTGGAAGCGGATCGCCTTCTCCGTTTCCGCTCTCAAGAATGCGTTATAGTCTTTACGCTCGCGTTTTCCGGTCTTGTATTGGGACCGGGCAGTTCGTATCTCCGCCGTCTGGGGGAACGAGCCAATCGTGGTTGTGGGAAATAACGGAAGCTTGAGTTTTTCACGCTGCGCTTCGCGGCGAACAGGATATTCACTTGTCCTGCGGAGCATTTCTGGAGTAACCTGCGCGGCACGCACTTTGACCGCCTGATCGTGAACCAGGGGAGATTCCCTGCGCCTGGCCATCGCTTGCTCATTCGCCGCAAATGCTTCCCTCACGTCCGCGCTCCCTTGGTTGATGGCACGGGCGATTAGAACGACTTCTTCCACTTTCTGTTTGGCAAATGCCAGCCATTCTCTGAGATCGCCGCGGAGGTGAACTTCGAGGTCCAGGTCCACCGGGGAATGCAGCAGCGAGCACGAAGGGGCAATGAGGACGCGATCCGATCCAAGTTTGTTGACCGCCTGCTCCGCTAGAGTGAGGGCGCGCTGTAGATCAGTTTTCCAGATATTGCGCCCATCGATCACTCCCAGAGACAGCATAAGGTCCGATGGGGCGTTTTCGAGCAGAGGCTCAAGTTGATCGGGCGCCCGAACCAGGTCCACGTGCAGCGCAGCAACGGGCAGCCCAAGGACGATGTTGACATTGTCGCGCAGTCCCTCGAAATAGGTCGCTACCAGCAAACGCAGCTTGGTGGCGTCGCTCAACTGAGAGTAGGCAGAAGCGAAGGCCCTTGGGGCCTCAGCGGTCAGATCGAGAACAAGGCAGGGCTCGTCCATTTGTACCCACTCTGCGCCAGCGTTTTCTAATCGCTGGAGGATGTCTGCGTAGACGGGAAGGAGTGTCTCCAGCAGGGACAACGGCCGCAAATTGGGGTCTTTGCTTTTTCCGAGGAGCAGAAGCGAAACGGGACCGAGCAGTACCGGGCGAGTTTGGATGCCAAGTGCTTTCGCCTCCAGAAATTCTTCAACTGGCTTCAGCGAGGACACCTGAAAACGCTGGCCGTGCTCGAATTCTGGAACAATGTAGTGATAGTTGGTGTCCAACCACTTCGTCATTTCCATGGCCGGGACGTCGGCAGGACGCGACGAAGTTCCGGGCGCGCTGTTTTCCTGAAGGCCGCGCGCCATGGCGAAATAAGTGCGTAGATCAACCTTTCCCGCGTCGGCCCCATAACGGGAAGGCACGGCGCCGACCATGGCGGCGGTGTCCAGCACAGAGTCGTACAGTGAAAAGTCGTTGGACGGAATGTGCTCCAGCCCACTCTGCTTTTGCAACGTCCAGTGTTGCTGGCGGAGCGCCTTGCCCACTGCCAGCAATCCTGACTCGTGCCCGTTCCCCGACCAATAGTCTTCTAAGGCTTTCTTCAGTTCACGGCGAGCGCCGACACGCGGAAATCCAAGGTTTGAAGCAATGGCCATCCCATCTCCTTTTTATAAACGAGTCTGCCTAGCTCTTCTTTCCCAGACCCGTTTCCGCCACTGTCGTAGGCTTTCCTTGTTCGTCGAGGGCCACCAGGACAAAGCGTCCGTTGGCACAGAGCTGCCTCTGGCCCGAAAGAAGATCCTCCGAGAAAAGATCTACTGAAACCGTCATCGACGTGTGGCCGGTTGCGATCACCGAGGCAATGAGTTCAACCAGGCTTCCGTGATGGACAGCCGTTTTGAAATCGACGCGCTCCGAGCACGCGGTGACAACCGTGCGGCGCGCATAACGAGAGGCGGCAACGAAGGCCGCCTTGTCCATTAAGCGCAGGGCATGCCCACCAAACAGCGTGCCGTAGTGGTTTGTTTGGTCCGGAAAGACGATTTCGATCATGGATATCGGGTCTTGCAAACGCTCGTTCATGGCATTGATCGCCCGCTAGAATTCGTTGTGAAATTCCACTTCTCCCGGCACCGCCACCTGGTAGGCGGAAACCCTGCGTTCGAAGAAGTTCGTTAGCTCCTGTACATCTTGAAGTTCCATGAAGGAGAACGGATTCTTCGAGCCATACACCTTCTTCATGCCCAAGCGCCTAAGGCGCGAATCGGCAACGTATTCCAGGTACTGCCTCATGTCACGGACGGAGAGGCCGGCCACACCGCCGGAGAGCAGGTCCTGGGCAAATTGAGTTTCGCAGCCCACGGCCTCTTCAATCATCTGGACCACGTTCGTTTCCGTTTCCTGATCGAAGAGCTCTGGCTCCTGCTGCCGAACCACGTTGACGACTTCAAAAGCGAATTCGAGATGGCAGCTCTCGTCGCGAAATACCCAGTTGGTGCCGGACGCCAGACCATGTAGCAGCCCACGGGAGCGCAGAAAATAAACGTAGGCAAAGGCGGCAAAGAAGAAGAGCCCTTCAATGATGGCGGCGAAACATATCAGGTTCAGGAGAAACTGCTTCCGATGTTCCACTGTCCGCAGCGCGTTCAATTCCTGGATGGAGTCCATCCACTTTGTGCAGAACTGGGCTTTCTTGGTAATGGACGGGATATTTTCCACCGCGGCAAACGCCGCCGCGCGGTCGGTGGGATCGGGAACGTAGTTGTCGAGCAGCGTCAAATAAAACTGCACATGCACGGCTTCTTCGTAGAGCTGGCGGGAGAGATAGAGCCGGGCTTCCGGGGAGTTGATGTGCCGATAAAGATTAAGCACCAAGTTGTTAGAAACGATGGAATCGCCCGTGGCGAAGAAGGCTACCAACCGCCGAATCAGGTGTCTTTCTGCTGGAGTCAGCCGTAACTTTAGGTCCGCAAGATCAGTCGCGAAATCTACCTCCTCGACCGTCCAGGTGTTGCGGATGCCATTCTGGAACATCTCGTAGAACGTCGGGTAGCGCATCGGCCGCAGCGTTAGGCAGAGCCCCGGATTGAGAATGGAATCAGGAATATGGATGGACATTGAATCTCCTTTGCGCGTTACTGGCAGGCCTCGCAGGCGTCGGGGTTATCGAGCGAACAGGCTAGCGCGGTCGTCACAGATGTCTCCTCAACCGGCGACGCAACTGTGGTCTTGGCGATTCTGGTGGCCGGTCGGGAGCGCAGATAATACGTTGTCTTGATGCCCTTCCTCCAGGCATACATGTACATGGAGCTGAGGCGTCCGATATTAGGCGATTCGGTAAAGAGGTTCAGTGACTGGCTCTGATCGATCCAAGCTCCGCGTTCCGCCGCCATATCAATGATGGAGCGCATGGGGATCTCCCACACAGTGCGATAGATGGCTTTCACACTGTCTGGCAGTTCCGCGATGGATTGTACTGAGCCCTCGGCCAGCTTAATGCGCGAGCGCATCTCTTCCGACCAGAGGCCAAGCTGCTTGAGCTCCGTGACCAGATAGCGGTTGATCTGCATGAATTCGCCGGAGAGGGTTTCACGCTTGAACATGTTGGAGACTTGCGGCTCAATGCATTCGTAGCATCCGGCGATGGATGCGATGGTCGCGGTAGGCGCAATGGCGATCACGAGCGAGTTACGAAGTCCGATTTTACGAATGCGTTCGCGCAATTTGTCCCAGCGTTCCGGGATCTGTGGCGTAAAGCCCCATAGGTCGAATTGCAAAACACCCTGCGCCGCGCGGGTTTCCTGGAAGGCCACGTGCGGCCCGGCTCTTTCGGCGAGATCACAGGAGGCCGTGAGCGCATGAAAATAGATCTCTTCCTGAACCTGCGCCGACAGCCGGCGGGCTTCTTCGCAATCAAAGGGCAACCGAAGGTGAAAGAAAACGTCCTGCAGTCCCATGATGCCCAGCCCAACGGGACGCCAGCGGTTGTTGGCAGCTGCCGCCTGCGGCGCTGGGTAGTAGTTGATGTCGATCACCCGGTCGAGCATGGGCACCGCCGTTCGGACCGTTGCTGCCAGCTTGTCGAAATCAAAGCCACCCTCGCCGATATGCCGTCCCAGATTGATGGAGCCAAGATTGCAAACCGCAGTCTCCGTGGACGACGTCACCTCCGTGATCTCCGTGCAAAGATTCGAGAGGTGGATGACGTTCTTTGATTCGCCGGTTTGGTTGCACTTCAGGTTGGTCGAATCTTTAAAGACCATCCAGCCATTACCGGTTTCAGCCAGCGTGCGCATCATGCGGGCGTAAAGATCGCGGGCCCGGATCTGAGAGGTAAAGATCCGCTGCTGCTCAGCCTCCATGTAGGCTCTTTCAAACTCTTCACCATACAGGTCGCACAGATGGGGGACAACTTTGGGATCAAACAGTGACCAGGTCCCATCCGCTTCAACCCGGCGCATAAAGAGGTCGGGCACCCAATTGGCAAGATTGAGGTTGTAAGTCCGGCGCGCGTGGTCGCCGGTGTTGTCACGCATCTCGAGGAATTGCTCAATGTCCGCGTGCCAGGATTCCAGGTAGACACAGCAGGCGCCTTTGCGTTTGCCGCCCTGGTTCACTGCCGCTACCGACGAATCCAAAGTTCGCAACCAGGGCACAATTCCACTGGAGAGACCATTGGTGGCCCGAATAAGCGAGCCCTGTGAGCGTATCCGGTGGAACGCCAAGCCAATGCCCCCGGAAAATTTCGACAACATGGCAATCTGCTTGTACGCGTCGTAAATGGACTCCAGGTTGTCCGCCGGCGAGTCTACAAGGTAACAAGAGGACATCTGCGCATGGCGGGTGCCGGAGTTGAAGAGCGTTGGAGAACTCGGCAAGTAGTCGAGCGAAGCAAGAAGCCTGTAAAACTCAAGGGCCTCGGCAACAGTTGTGGCGAGCCCGCAGGCAACGCGAAGAAAGAAATATTGCGGCGTCTCAATCACCTGGCGCGTGATGGGATGGCGCAGCAGATAGCGGTCATAGACCGTGCGCAGGCCGAAGTATTCGAAGCGATCGGAAAAACTGTCGTCGATGGCGTCGTTGAGTTTGCGCGCGTTCGGAAGCACAAACTCGGCAAGAGATCTTGCGGCGACCCCTTCACTTTGTCCCAGGTCAACGGACTGGGTGAAAGAATAGATGTTTTGTCCGCTCACTTCTTTCGCGATCGTGGCCAGCAGAAGCCGGGCGGCGAGTTTCGAATACTCCGGCTCCTCTGCGATGAGCGAGGCGGCGGTTTGAATAGAGATGGAATCGAGTTCGCGGGTGGTGGCGCCATCGTATAGCCCGCCGATCGTGCGGCTGGCCACGCGCATTGGATCGACTTGCGACAGGCCGTGACAACAACGCTGCACAGCGCGGACGATCTTGTTGACGTCGACAGGCTCCCAAGAGCCATTGCGCTTGCGGACCTGCATTTGGGGTGGGGCTTCGTTCACGGGAAATCCCGGAACAATTTCGGCAAGAGTTGTTTGTGAGACCGCCACGAAGAAACCTCTCCTGCTCCGAGCGGGAGATTTTTGGTACAGAGCGGAAACGCCAGCGGCCGACAATGACCGCCATCGCCCAGCCCTCCCCTCGGAGCGCATGTGCATTCATGCCCGTAGGCATTCTTCACGGCAGGTCTTCGGACTTGCAGGCTTCCTACTAACTCCAGCTTCCCAGTTCGTGGCCGAACCAGTGCTTAATGAGGAGCGTTCGTTCCTGCTCACCGCTGCGGGGCAGTTCCGGATTCACACCGGATTTCCTTTTCAGCTGATCGAAAACGACCAGCCACCGTCAAGCAAAACAACAATATCCCGTATAGACGCGGCTGTCAACCACAATTCATTGTGGTGCCTGTGTGAAACCGATTGCTGACCATTGGCCTCCGCTCGCATTTCGTCGCCAAATATCATGCCGCGCCGCTGCTGATCGCCAACGGTAAGGGGCTGATCGTTAACACCGGCCATCAGCTGTGCGGAGCATGGCCTCAACGGAACTCCTGGGATCGAGAAAGGTTGCGACCCCGATGCTAAAGCTGATCTGCCACTGTTCAATGGCCATTTTGCTTCGTAAATGCTGTTGGACTTTTTCCAACACAACCCCTGCAGCTGTTGCCGACGTTTCCGGCAATAAGATGGAAAACTCGTCCCCTCCTAAACGCGCCACCAGATACCAGGTGTGCGGAACTTTAGCGAATGCGTATGCTGATGGCTCGTGCTAACTGCCTTCGGGCGAGTCCGTCTATTTCCTCGTGAGCGTGCTCTCGAACCAATCTGCCCAAAGAATACTGATCATCCGAACCCTCGTTCTCAGTATTCTTGCTCTGCTGCCAAAACTAGCGTCCGCGCAATCAGCAAACTACAAGGTTCGTCTCGATCTTGAGCAGCCACTGCACGCCAGTGTTGAAGCTGAACTGGACGTCGGAGACGGCTCAGTATTCACAGCGCAACATGCTGGGGGATACGCGTGGTGGGACTACATTAAGAACCTTCGCGAGATTGGCGAGGACGGCAGCTCAGTTCCGCTCGTCTTGGCGGCAGCGGGGCACTGGAGGTTGCCGCAGGCCACCAGCGGGCGTGTGCGGCTGGCCTACAATGTTGATCTATCGTTCGCTGAAGAGGTGAGGAACGGCGATCTTCGTGGCGGCTTGTTTTTCGTCGACTCGCTCTATGTGGTCAACCGGGCGCTGTTTGTGATGACCAACGCGGCCGGACCGAAGAACATTGAGTTCGAGGTTCCACCTACATGCGCGATCGCCTCGCCGTGGCAGAAAATTGCTGGTCATGCTTTTCGTGCTGCCGATAACCGTGAACTCACGGAGAATTGGACGATTTTGGGCCAATTTCCCGTCGTGGGTTTTAGCGAAGGAAAGTTTCAGGTGACATTCGCGTTTCCCGGTGTAAACACCACCGAGGCATCACTCCTACAACCAATATTCAAGCCAGTGCTGCATGAGTACTTGCGCGTTTTTCCACAGACGCCGGCAACGCACATGTTTTTCGCTTTTTTTCACGGAGCCGAAGAGAACGGTGAAGGATTTCTGAATTCGACAACCCTCACTATGGTGGATCCGATTACTCCGAAAGACCGGATCTTGTGGACGAGTCTATTGGCGCACGAAATCTTTCATCACTGGAATGGCGGCTTGCTTGTGCCTCGCGATGACGAGAAGACATCATGGTTTTCAGAGGGCATGACCGAGTATATGGCGAATCGCACTATCAGCCGCACGGGTCTGATCAGTCAGGAGCTTTTCCTCAAGAAGTTAGAAATTCACGTCGCTATGTACGATTATTGGATGTGGGCGCCACCATTTCAGAAGACCACCTTGGAAACTGCTGGGGGTGATAAAGACTTGAATCGTCCGGCAGTTTACGGCGGCGGCGTGGTGGCAGCGTTTTGTCTGGACACAATGATCCAAAAGCAGAGCGCCGGTCGCAAAACCATAGAAGATCTGCTTCGACTCATGATGAATCAATACGGTCTTACGGGAAAGCAGTGGACGAGTGACGATCTTGTTCGTGACGTGTCGGAGGTTGCCGGAACGGATTTGAGGGAATTCTTCTCGCGCTACATTGCCAACCGAGGAATCTTGCCCGCAAAAGAATGCTTAGCAGAAGCAGGGTTCGATGTGGCGTTGTCAGATTATGCCGGCGAGGCGTTCATAACCCTTCAAGAACGTCCGTCACCGGCGGCGCGTGCCATGCGCGAGAGGCTCACACGTCAGTAGCAAGACTTCAGTTTTGTGTCTTTCCGTCGATCTCGATTCTAGGTCTAGGGCGGTGATTGGCGATAAATTCCATCATTACGCGCACACCCATCAATCCATATCGGATTTCGGATTACGCTGGGCAGGTAGTGCTAAAAGGCCAATCTCACTCCGTGCCGATGTAAACAATCTAAAACCCGTAGCGCGTCTCCGCATAGACATTGAGACTGGCACTGATCTCGGATGCACCCGAATTCGGTGAGTGCGCGAGTTTTCATCCTTTCTCTTTTATGTGCCGCTAGGGTGATTCATGTCATAGGCATGCGGCGCAAGGCCGGTTCTGCCAATAACTCCAGTTGAGAAATGTGTTGGTATGCTGTCCCTGCCTCGGTTGGACCTTTGACCGAGTTTTCGACTTGGCCCAATCTACTAGGAATCCAGTTTGCTCTCGGCCGTGAGAGCTTCTCTTGTAGGAGGTCTGGGTGAGTTTCGCAATCAAAACCGGGAATTGATCTTGACGAGGCTCCAGGCGATCAATACAGAAAGCTTGAAGTTGGAGTTTCGCGCAGAATTTTTCAATGTCTTCAATCACGCCCAATTTGAGAATCCTCGCGGTGACATCAATGGTAGTGACTTCGGCAAGATTACCAATGCGCGAGACGCCCGGATCGGACAGGGTGCGCTGAAGTTG
>WNFD01007230.1_pt1 | contig 19717 bp, 21 predicted proteins | sample 5400491 | NCBI WGS metagenome assembly WNFD01 (sample SAMN13153343, study PRJNA577476) | soil metagenome | isolation source: 120 cm saprolite under Douglas fir tree site 2 hole 2 replicate 2 | place: USA:California | collected 2015-04-18
ACTCGGTCTCGATCCGGCCTTTGATCACAATCACCACTTCGCCCTTTAGCTCCTCCCTGGAGCTAACCTGTGAAATCAAGCTGCTCAGATCTCCGCGTAGGAACTCCTCATGCACCTTGGTCAGCTCACGCGCGAGGCATGCGCTGCGGTCGCCCAAAACCTCAAGACAGTCCTTGAGCGCGTCGAGCGCGCGGCGAGGAGACTCGTAGAGAACCAGGGTGGCCGAGAGTGCCGCCACTTCCTCGAGCATCGTCCTTCGCTCCCCGCTTTTGCGCGGAAGAAAACCGATGAAGTGAAAGCGGCTCGTCGGGAGCCCGGAAGCGGAAAGCGCAGCAACCAGCGCGCTGGGTCCCGGAATGGGAACGACCTCGACGTTTCGCGACAGGGCTTCGACGACCAGCTTCTCGCCCGGATCGCTAATCCCCGGACTCCCGGCGTCGGTGATCAACGCGCAGTCCTCGCCGCCTGCGATCCGCTCCGCGAGGGCCTGTGCCCTTCGACTTTCGTCAAAAGCTGGCAGGCTGACCAATTCGCGGGAGATCCCATAGTGCTGCAACAGGATCCGCGAATGGCGGGTGTCTTCACAGGCGATGAACGAGACCTCGCGCAGGATCTGAAGCGCTCTCTCGGTGATGTCCGAGAGATTTCCGATCGGCGTGGCCACCAGAAAGAGCTTGCCTAGGGGCAACTTTCACATTCCTGCATCGAACGCGTCGGGAATGTACTCCAAAGAGGCGTTGGGCCCACTACCCACCACCGAGGCAACGTCGAACCGGATCATCTTCCCGACGATACGGTTCACAAAGAGATAGCGCAGCGCGGCCTTCACCACTCGGCGCTGCTTGGCGCCTGAGACGGTGTGCGACGGGTCGCCCCAAGCGGCGGTCGAGCGCATTCGCACTTCAACGAAACAGAGCGTCTGCCCGCGTTCCGCCACCACATCGAGCTCGCCGTCCCGACAAGTGAAGTTGCGGCTTCGCACTTCGTAGCCCTGCTGAATCAGGTACCGGACGACGGCTTCTTCTGCCTGATCGCCGGCTTCGCGCGCTCCAGTCCGCATCCGACCCAACGCCTCCACGCGTCGGATCGCCTAGACGTTGACCGACGCGTCTGCCAGTTGCTCCAGGCCAGGCTGGCTGGCCGCGTGGAGCACTTGGGTGACCTGCCCTAGCTGCTTCAACATTCGCCCAAGCAGAAACAGCTTCGCCTCATCGAACCCCACCAGAACATCGTCCATCAGGCACGCCACCCGGCTGCGCGCGCAGTACCTTTCAATCACTGCAAACCGCGCCGCCAGATAAAGCAAGTCGAGGTCCATGCCCGGCAACGCAACCGCAGCCAGCGGCTGTCCGTTGCAGGTCAGCTGGGCTTTGCCATCCTTCTCCAGGCGGAGGTTCTGGTATTTCTGCTCGGTCAGGCCGGCGAAGAACTGGAACCAACGCTCTTTGATCAGCGCTCCTGCAGACTGGAGGTCTGTTCCGAAAAGGTCCGCGCCCACCGACAACAGCGCGGGAAATGGATCCTCCGGCTGGCTCGGCGCCTGGGCGGATACCGATTCGATTGCCGGCGCCGGAGCCGCGGGCTGCCTGCTGCCGGCGATCGACGCTCGTAGCCGATCGGCTTCTCGCTCCACCTCGCGCCCCTCACGAACGTAGGCACCCTTTTCTGTCAGCTGCTTATTGAGCTGATCCTGCTCGCGCTTGAGCACAGCCACCTGGGACTTGGCCGAAGCGTATTCTGGCTTTCGCTCATAATCCGCCAGCTGCCGGCGAAGATCCCCCAGTTCCGCCGTCAGCTTCGCTCTTTGGCCGAGCGCTTCGATGATCTCCGCCGGAGACTCGAGCTGCAGCGCGGCCGTCGCGGCTTTGATCACCCGCGCCTCGGACTCATACTCCACCTGAATTCTCTTCTCTCGGGTCGCGAAGCGCTCTCCCTTTCGGCTCGCCACTTTCGAGTGGCGGACATCATCGATGTAGTTGATCGCCAGGATCGCGGCCAACCCGAAGGCTGGGATGTCCAACAGGGCAAGGTAGCGCCAGCTGCCGCCGATGATCATTCCAAGAATGATGCATGCGACTCCGAAGCCGATCGCTGCCCAGAACGACGGCCTTCGGTGGACGGGCTCAAGCAGCCGAGGCAAGGTGTCATATTCGTCGTCGCGCTCCGATCCGAGCTTGGCGACCGACTGCTGGTACTTGTCGGTGATTGCTGCAAACCGCTCGACTCGCTCGATGATGTCGGGGGGCAATTTCAAGGATTCCACCGTCGGCGCCTGACGGCACGCCTGTTCCACTTCGCGAATCTTCTCCTTCAGAGCCTCGGTGCCTTTCACCTTTTCCTCTACCTCGAACAACTTGGATGAGACGCCATCGACTCGGTACTGAATCTTTTCGACTTCCTTGGAGAGCATCAACTCTCTCTCGAGCTCAGCCAGCTTCGCTTCCGCCGTGCTGAGGTCCTTCGGCGGCTCGACCCCTCGAAGTCCGGGCTTGGGCGAGAGGAGACCGTGAGCACTCGGAGTCTTGTGAGCGGACTTCTGTCGACGGCTGGGAAGGTTGTGGGCCGCCAAGGCAAGTACCGATTCGAACGCCTTGCGCGTCGGAAGCCCCAAGTGAGATCGCAGAAACTGTGCGATCTCCGTTGGATCCTCGGACAACAACTCGAACTGGTTGCTCGTCTTGTTGAGCTGCTGCAGAGCGCCTGCGCACAGTAACCCGAGCGCAGCGCTGCCCGGACCGCGGGCGAAAAGCCGCGAACCCCCTGAAGGGAAAGCTCGAGGAATTGCATCGGAGCTTGCAGTCTATCGCCATCCGACGCGCTCCCCGAAAAAGTCAGACGGCGGCCAAAAAGTCTTCGCGCACCTTAACGGTGGAGGGCCTACTCGCGAGCACCTGCAGCGGGCTTGGACTTGGACTTCTTTCCCTTGCCCGCCTTCTTCTCATCACCCGCGTCGACTTTGCCCTTCTTCGGTTCGGCATCCGTTGCCGCTTCGGCCGGAGCCGGGGCGCTCTCGGGTGTTGGAGAAGTCGGCGCAATCGGCCTAGCCGCTCCGTCCGTTTGCGTCTCATCCTGAGTCTGCAGTCGCGATGCCTTGCCGCGAAGGTTTCTTAGGAAAAATAGGCGGTTGCGATGCACGTTGCCGTGCGAGACCACCTCGATTTTCTCGTAGCGCGGGCTATGAAGCGGGAAGATGCGCTCGACTCCGACGCCATAGGAGACCTTGCGCACGGTAAAGGTCGCGCGGATTTGGCCACGAGTCTTGCGGATCACCACTCCTTCGAAGGGCTGCACCCTCTCCTTGTCGCCCTCTTTCACCTTCCAGTGGACGCGCACGGTGTCGCCGGTTCGAAAATCGGTAATGTCCTTGCGCATTTGCTTGGACTCAACGTGTTCAATTGCGCTGCGGCGCATGACCGGAACTCCCATTCATTTGCAAGGAGAGGCTGGCTAATTATCAAAGCGTAGTAACGGGTACAAGTCCGCCAAGTCCTCTAATTTACGGCGGACGAACAAGTCGAGCCTACAGTTGCTCTTCGCTCAGCTCAAGTAGGGTGCGATCCGCATCGTTTAGCGCCAAGTCAGCAAAGAGGTCTGGCCGGCGGCTGCGCGTCGCATGGAGCTGATGCCATCGCCGCCACCTGGCGATTCGAGCATGGTCGCCTGAGACGAGAACGTCAGGAACCTTCAGCCCACGAAAGTCCGGCGGTCGCGTGTATTGAGGATACTCGAGCACTCCTCCCTCAAAGCTCTCGCTGCTGGGCGAAGCCTCGTTCCCAAGCACTCCCGGATGAAGCCGCGCCACGCCGTCGATCAGGGCGAGTGCCGCAAGCTCGCCGCCCGTAATCACAAAATCCCCAAGCGAGACCTCCGCGTCGACGAAGCCGAGCACCCTTTCGTCGATCCCCTCGTATCGCCCGCAGATGAGAATCAATCCACCCTGATGCGCTGCAAATTCTCGCAGGAGCGACTGGGTGAGTCGAACACCCCTGGGGCTCATCAGCACCGTGCGGCCGGCAGGAAGGCGCCGCTTGGCCTCCTCGATCCCCGCGACCACCGGTCCAACCTTCATCACCATCCCGCCGCCACCCCCGTAAGGGACATCATCCGCAGTGCGGTGTTTGCCCTCCGCATGGTCGCGGATGTCGATGGTCTGAACGGAGATCAGCCCGGTCTTGAGCGCTTTGCCAAGGATGCTTTCCTCGAGGTAGCCGGAAATCATCCGGGGAAAGAGAGTGAGCACCTCTACCCGAAGCGGCATCCGTCACTCCTCGAGGTCGAGAGGGCGAATGACAATCCGGCCTTCAGCAAGGTCAAGGTGCGGGACGAACTCGTCTGCGAAAGGGACCAAAAGCTCGAGCTCATCCTCGCCGCGAATCACCAGGTTGGGTACCGGTCCGGTGTTCCAGACTTCGGCAACGTTTCCCAGCACCTTTCCTGCCTCATTGACCGCCGTCAGGCCGATCAGATCCCCCTGAAAGAACTCTCCTTCGCGCGGAGGCTCTAGATCCGCACGAAAAACCGAGACTCGGCTTCCGATCAGATGTTCAGCCTCTGAGCGCGTCTCGATCTGTGCAAAAGCGAGCACCCATCGATTGCCCGTCTGCTGGCGAGACGCAATCCTGAGCTCTCGCTCGTCGGCATCCTTCAATTTCAGGTGCACCCTCTGCACCTGGTCTAAGGCCGCGGACTGCGGATCAAACGTGCGGATAACCACCTTTCCTTGAACTCCGTGTGCGGCCGCAATGTAGCCCAGCTCGAGAAGCGGCGAAGCCGTCACGGGACGTCTGACGGAGGGGACCCCGCGGGACCGGCCGGCGTCGTATTTCGAGCGGCCAGACGGCGGTCGTCCAGAATCTCCAACCGCGCTTTCTCGCCTTTTCGCTGAGCGGCCGCGGCCAGCAAAGTGCGCATCGCGTTGACGGTTCGGCCGTCTCGGCCGATGACCTTCCCGACGTCCTCCGGCGCCACCTGCAACTCGTAAATCCGCCCATTCTCCGCCGGAGTGGGACGGACCACCACTTGATCAGGACGGTCCACCAGCGACTTCGCCAGATAGGTAATCAGCGCTTCGAACTGCGTCGAATCCGACAAATCCAGCGACCCCCATTACTGAGTGGGTTTTCGCAAGGCCCGCTTGATCAACCCCGCCACGGTCTCGGACGGCTTGGCGCCCGCTCGCAGCCAGTGCTCGAGCCGATCCTGTTTGAACTCCACTTTGGGTGGCTCATCATTTGGATCGTAGGAGCCAATGGCCTCGATAAACTTGCCGTCCCGCGGGTTGCGCGAGTCCGTGGCAACCACGTGGTAAAAGGGCATTTTTTTCGCGCCCGCGCGCGAAAGACGAAGGACAACGGCCATTTACTGCTCCAGTTCGAGGAAGGCCCCAGTCTTTATGTTCCGGTCAGTGGGGTTGTCAAGGACGTCACATTGGCCAACTGTCCGCAGGCCGCCGCGATGTCCCGACCGCGGTTCTTGCGGACGAAGGCGGCGACGTGCCCGTTGGCCAGGATCTGGCGAAATTCATCCGCTCGGGCCTCTCCGCTGCTCTCAAAGCCCAGTCCCGGGTTCTCGTTGTAGGGAATCAGATTCACCTTGGCCGGAATGCCCTTGAGCAGCTCGACCAGCCGGCGGGCATCGTCATCCGCATCGTTGATGCCTTTCATCAGCACATATTCGAAGGTGATCCGCCGACCCTGGCGAAGGGGGAACTTTCGACAGGCCTCGAGCAAAGTGGCGATGTTCCACTTTCGGTTGATCGGCATGATTTCGGACCGCTGCGCGTCGTGGCTCGCGTTGAGCGAGATGGCAAGCTTCACGTCCGTTTCCTGGCCAAACCGCTCGATCATCGGCACCAGCCCGACCGTGGAGACCGTGATGTGGCGATGGGAGAAGTTGAGGCCCTCTTCCGACTGCAATATCTGCAGGGAGGTCTTGAGGTTTTCGAAATTATGGAGCGGCTCTCCCATTCCCATGAACACCAGGTTCGTGATCGGCCGTTGAGTGGCGGTGGGGTTCTGCCCGGCAACCTCGAAATTGACCGCGTGCACCTGACCGACAATCTCCGCGGGGGTGAGATTTCGCTGCAAGCCCATGGTCGCGGTCATGCAGAATGTGCACCCCATGGCGCAACCGGCCTGAGTGGAGACGCACAGGGTTCTGCGATCTTCCGCAGGCATGTAGACCGTCTCGATTCGCCGATCGTCCGCGGTCCGGAAGCGATACTTGATCGTCCCATCGATCGATCTCTGTTCCAGATCCTTGACCAGGGATCGCATCGTCGCTACTTCGCCGAGACGCTGGCGAAGCGGCTTCGACAAGTTGGTCATTTGATCGAAGCTGGTGGCGCCGCGCTGGTGAATCCAACGGAAGATCTGCCGAGCGCGATAACCCTGCTCCCCCAGCTCCTCGGTAACGAACCGGGTCAGCTCGTCCAGCGTCAGTCCGGTCTACTCCCATGCGGTCCAGCGGCGTGCAGCCAGCGCTTTCAGGGCTCGCTCCAGCTCTCGGCGGACTCTCTCCGCGGCGGCAGCGGCGTTCCCATGCGCCTCGCTGAGAAGCTGGTCTGGATAGAGCGTCGGAAGGAACTGAAGGTCCATGCGGGTAGGATTCGGCACAATGGCAAACATCAGACCCAATAACACCCAGGGCCATGAGATCCAGCCCACCAAGATCCAGCCCACCAGCCAGGCGACAAGAGCCGCCAAGGGCCCGAGGAGGCCCAAGGGCAATGGCAAGCGCTGAAGGACCATCGCGTATTGCGCGTGGCTCCCACAATTGGCGATCGGGACGATCGGAACGCCGCTTTCGGCCGCGACGCGCAAGAACCCTGAGCGACCTCCCCAGCGAACCTCATATCGCGCTGTGAACGGCCGCATCGCGTCCAGGAACCCTCCCGGAAAGACCAGAACATCGATTCCGCGCGCCAAAAGCTCCCTGGCTGCGGTCGGCGTGGCGCGTACGCCGCCAATTGCCTCCACCGGCCAGCGCAGCGGAGCCATCATTCCCAAGTCGTGCGAAAGGCCCGCCACGGGCCGTGCTGGTCCAAAATGGCGATGCCAGATCGTGAGCATTACCAGCACTTCGAAGACTCCATAGGCACTGTGATTCGCAACGAACAGACAGGGCGCAGGCGGGATCTGTTGCAGACCCTCGACCCGCGGCCTGAACCACACCCGCGCGAATGGCCAAAACAACCGAGTGAATACGGCGATGAATTTGGCGGAGTAACGCGGGCTGGGTGACGGCACGCCGGAAACGCTCAGTCCGCAGTTCTAGCGCTTCCAGCCGTAATTCACGATCTCCGTTTGACGGAAGAAATAGGCAATCTCCACTTTCGCATTCTCTTCGCTATCCGATCCGTGAACCGTATTCTTCTCCACATCGGTGGCGAAATCCTTGCGAATCGTCCCTGGTGCCGCCTTAGCGGGATTGGTCGCTCCCATGATTTCGCGATTTTTCGCGATCGCGTCCTCACCCTCGAGAACCATTAGGACGACCGGCCCAGAGGTCATGAAGTTCACCAAGTCCTTGAAGAACGAGCGCTCCTTGTGAACCGCATAGAAGCCCTCCGCCTCCCTGCGCGACAAAAATTGCATCCGCATCGCCACCGGCTTTAACCCGCGGTCCTCAAAGCGAGTCAGGACTTTGCCGATGATTCCCTTTTCCAACCCGTCTGGCTTGATGATCGACAGGGTCCGTTGCAATGCCATTCGCTACTCCGTGGTTAAGTGTTTCTCCGGGGCGGCCCGCGCCGCAGCGCGGCCTGTAGAGTGGTGCCGAGCTCGGCTGGGGAAGGCGCGATCAGCACTCCGGCGCGCTCCAGCGCCTTGATCTTTTCCGCAGCCGTGCCTTTGCCGCCGGCGATGATTGCCCCGGCGTGGCCCATTCGCTTTCCGGGCGGCGCGGACTGCCCGGCGATAAAGCCTGCGATCGGCTTGGTAAACTCGCGCCCGATGTATTCCGCTGCTCTCTCTTCCGCGCTTCCGCCGATCTCGCCGATCAGGATCACCCCGTCGGTCTCGGAATCCGCATTGAAGCGTTTGAGGCAATCGACAAAGTCGGTCCCGTTCACCGGATCGCCTCCAATCCCCACCGCGGTCGATTGGCCGAGCCCCAACTGAGTCAACTGAAACACCGCTTCATAGGTCAATGTGCCGGAACGCGAGACAACACCGATCCGCCCGGACCGGTGGATGTTCCCCGGCATGATTCCAATTTTGCATCGGGCTCCAGGGCTGATCACCCCTGGACAGTTAGGCCCAAGCAATCGCGCAGCGGGTAGGTCCTGCAAATACCGCTTGGCGCGAACCATGTCGTAAACCGGAATGCCTTCGGTAATCACCACGATCAAAGGCACGCCAGTGTCCGCCGCTTCCATGATTGCGTCGGCCGCGAATGGCGGCGGCACGAAGACCACGCTCGCATTGGCGCCCGTTGACTTCATCGCCTCCGAGACGGTGTTGAACAGCGGCACCTTCTGCTCGAAAAGCCCTCCGCCCTTCCCCGGCACGACGCCGGCCACCACCTGCGTGCCGTACTCCATCATCTGCCGGGCATGGAAGGATCCAGTCGAGCCGGTAATGCCCTGCACGAGCACGCGGGTGTGGCTGTCCACGAAAATGCTCATGCGGCCCCTCGCGCCGCAGCGACCGCTTTCTCCGCGGCATCGCGCAGATTTTCGGCGGGGATGATCTTCAGGCCGGACTTGCGAAGAATTTCCTTCCCCTGCTCGACGTTGGTTCCTTCCAGCCGGACTACCAGCGGCACGCGCAAATCCAGCTCCTTCGCTGCCGCCACCACCCCTTCCGCGATCACGTCGTTGCGCATGATCCCGCCGAAGATGTTGACCAGGATCGCCTTCACCTTGGGATCTGCGAGGATTAACTTGAAGGCGACGGCTACCTTTTCCTTCGAGGCGCCCCCTCCCACGTCGAGAAAGTTGGCCGGGTTGCCTCCGACCAGCTTGATCGTGTCCATCGTCGCCATCGCGAGCCCGGCTCCATTCACCAGACACCCGATGTTCCCATCCAGATGGATGTAGGCCAGATCGTACTCTTTGGCCTTGGCCTCGGTCGGATCCTCTTCGTCAACGTCTCGGTAAGCGGCAATCTCGGGGTGCCGATAGAGGGCATTGTCGTCGAAGTTCATCTTCGCATCGAGCGCCACCACCGAACCGTCTTTCAAGACGACCAGCGGATTGATCTCCACGAGCGAGGCGTCACTCTCGGTATAGGCGCGATGCAACCCGCGGCCAAAGGCGGTGAACTTGTTGCTCGTGTCCGCCGGCAGTCCGAGCGCAAAGGCCATCCTCCGGCCCTGAAAGTCCAAAAAACCCACCGCCGGGTCCACCGTTTCGCGAAGGATCCTCTCCGGATGTTTCGCGGCCGTCTCCTCGATCTCCACGCCGCCCTCGGCGGACGCGATGAAGCTAAGGCGTGAGCTTTCGCGGTCGAGCGTCACCCCAAGGTAGAGCTCCCGGGCGATGTCCAGTCCTTCTTCGACGTACACCTTGCGGACCCTTTTTCCGTCCGGTCCAGTCTGGGGCGTCTTCAAAATCATCCCCAACATCCGAGAAGCGATCTCCTTGGCCTCAGCGGGCGACTTCGCCAGCTTGACGCCCCCGGCCTTTCCCCGTCCACCGGCATGCACTTGGGCTTTGACCACCACGACCTTCGTGCCAATCGCTCGGGCCGCCTGCTCCGCCTCGTCCGGGCTCAACACGAGATATCCGCGCGGCACCGGCACCCGGTATTTCCGTAGGATTTCCTTCGCCTGATATTCGTGGATGTTCATACTCACGCGGGACCGGCAGCGTCTTCGCGATCCTCGTCCTTGAAGAAGATGTCCTTGAACAGCTGTTTGGTGACTTCGCGATTCATCTCGGCGATCGAGGTGGTGAGCGGAATCTCTTTCGGACAGACCTGAACGCAGTTTTGGGCTTTCCCGCAATCCTGGATCCCGCCCTCTGCCATCAGTCCGCGGAGCCGATCTTCAGCGTTGAGCTTTCCGGTTGGATTCATGTTGAACAACCGCGCCTGACTGATCGCCGCGGCGCCAATGAATTGGTTGTCGACCTGCACCTGAGGACACGCTTCGAGGCAACAAGCGCACGTCATGCAGGTCGAGAGGACGTACATCGCCGCCTGGTCCTTCGGAGACTGACGGGGGCCGGGCCCGAGGTTGTAGGTGCCGTCGATCGGGATCCACCCTCTTATTTTCTTGAGTGCGTCGAACATCCGTTGGCGATCGACCGCCAAATCTCGAACCAAGGGGAACTTTCGCAACGGCTCGAGGGTGATCGGTTCCTTGAGCTTGTCGACCAAGGACGAGCAGGCCATCAGGACTCGTCCATTGATGTTCATCGTGCAGCTTCCGCAAACCTCTTCCAGGCAGCTGGAGTCCCAAACCACCGGCGTGGTGGGTCGTCCCTCCGCATTCACCGGATTGCGCTGGATGGCCATCAAGCAAGCGATCACGTTCGCCTTTGGGTAATACGGGACTTTGAATTCCTCGAATCGACCCTCGTGATCCGGCGATTCCTGGCGCCAGATTCGAAAGCTGATCAATCGCGAAGTGCTGGGCGTCGGTTCCATTGTGTCACCCGTACCAACGAGGTTCCGGGGCCATCACCGGTGTGGCAAGAGGTTCGTAGCTGATTTGGGGGCCGTTTGGCGAGTAGCTCGCGAGGGTCACCTTGCCCCACTTTTCATTCCTCGCCGCCCAAGCCTTCATCCAGTCCGGGTCCTCGCGCGGGTCTTTGGTTTTCGGCTCGGGAAGCTGGAAGTCCGGCTTGTAATGAGCGCCTCGCGATTCGTCACGCAGCAGCGCGCCCACCGTGATGACCTGCGCCAGTTCCAACATGTTCCACAGCTGGTTCATGAACGAGAGTGATCGATTGAAGTTGTTGCTAACATCGAGCACGTTGCAGCGCTCCCAGCGCTGCTTGAACACCTGGATCCGCTCAAGCGTTTTCTGAAGTCGGTCGTTGTAGCGAATCACCGTCACATTCTCGGTCATGATCTCGCCCAGTTCTCGACTGACCTGGTACGGATTCTCTTTTCCCGCCATCTTGCGAATTTTTTCGAAGCGCTCCATCCACTCCTTCTTGGCGTCGTCAAACGGCTTTTGCCCGACGGCGGCGGTGCCCTTCGGATTGTTCTTGGCATACGAAATCATCGCCGGGCCGCCGATCTGCCCAGCGTAGATGCAAGAGAGCAAGGAGTTGGCTCCGAGCCGGTTGGCTCCGTGGTAAGCCCAATCCACCTCTCCGCTAGCGTACAGCCCGGGCACGTTGGTCGCCTGATTCTTCGGACTGCCGACCAGCGGCTCGTTGTTCGACCCCGGTTCGAAGGTGACCCACAATCCTCCCATCGAGTAGTGCATTCCCGGGAAAATCAGCATCGGGGTGGTGCGCGGATCGTCGCCCACGAATTTTTCGTAAATCTCCATCACGCCCTTGATCTTCCGATCCAGCACCGCCGCCGGGATGTGGGTGACATCGAGGTAGACGGCGTCCTTGCCTCCCACCCCCAATCCCAGATCTCGGCAGACATGGAAGATCTCCCGAGTCGCCATGTCGCGCGGCACCAGGTTTCCGTACTTGGGATACTTCTCCTCGAGAAAGTACCAGCGCTCGGATTCCGGAATTTCCTTCGCGGGCCGGGTATCGCCTTTCTTTCTCGCTACCCAGATCCGGCCTCCCTCGCCGCGTACCGATTCGCTCATCAGCCGAAGCTTGTCTTCGCCTGGAATCGAGGTGGGATGAACCTGGATGAATTCGCCATTGGCGTAGATCGCGCCTTCGATGTAGGCGCGGCCTGCCGCGGATCCGGTATTGATCAGCGAGTTGGTGGAGCGACCGAAGACGATTCCAGGGCCACCGGTGGCGAGCATCACCGCATCGGCTGGGATGGTTCGAATCTCGGCAGTTCGCAAATCCATCGCGACGCTGCCGACGCATCGCCCTTGCTCATCCTTCACCATTCCGAGCCATTCCCAATACTCGTATTTGGTGACGCGCCCATCGACCTCGTGGCGCCGGACCTGTTCGTCGAGAGCGTAGAGAAGCTGTTGGCCGGTGGTTGCTCCTGCGAACGCGGTGCGGTTGTACAGCGTGCCGCCGAAGCGGCGGAAGTCTAACAGTCCCTCGGCAGTCCGGTTGAAAGTCACCCCCATCCGATCCAGCAGGTAGATGATTCCGGGCGCCGCGTAGCACATTCCCTTGACCGAAGTTTGCTCGGCCAGAAAGTCTCCGCCCCGGAGGGTGTCTTTGACGTGGATGTCGGGACTGTCCCCTTCCCCCTTGGTGTTGACAGCGCCGTTGATTCCGCCCTGGGCACAAACCGAGTGAGAGCGCTTCACCGGGACGATCGAGAGGATGTCGACCGAGTGCCCCGATTCGGCGAGCTTGATCGCGGTCATCAGCCCCGCCAGGCCTCCTCCCACTACCGTGAACCTTGCTTCTGCCATCGAGGTGCTTCCTCCTAGCCGAAGCGCATCTTGAACAGAATGTTGAGCGTGCCGACGGATAAGAGTGCGAAGAGTATCCAGGCGACGGCCTTGACGCGCTTTTGCGCCACCCGGCCGACTGCGATTCCCCACGTCCAAGCGAAGCCATTCAGGCCGTTGGTGAAGTGGTAGATGGTGAGCAGCGTTCCAACCAAGTAGAGGGCAAAAATGTGATTGCCCGCGGCCCAGGTGCGCACCGCAAGTAGGTCCGAATTACCGAGGTGCGCCGCGACATCGTTGTAGGTCACCAGATCCAAGCCACCCGGCGCAGGGCCGTTGTACTGGGCCAGATGGTGTCCCATCAGCGTTACTGCAAACCTGAGAACCCCCACGTGCACGAGGATGTAGATAAAAGCGACATAGCCGCTGACTCGTTGCGCCCAATACGCCCAATTCGTGGCGTAGGGGTAGCTCGAAGTATTCGAGCGGCCGGTGGACGCGATGTAGAAGCCATAAAGCGAGTGAAACAGCAGCGGGATGAGGATGACAGCCAGCTCGACCCCATAGAAGTATGGCCGAGGAAGGAGGCTGTTCACCTTGTTCACCGACTCGTTGTAGGCCTCCGGACCGCGCAGCGCGGTCATGTTCTCGTAGATGTGGTAGCAGAGAAACAAGCCCACCGGCAGCAGCCCCGAGAGCGAGTGAAGTCGCCGCCAAATAAACGAGGAGCTCGGTCCGGAAACTCCGGAAACCCTTTCGTGCTCGGTTAGCGCGACAGCATCAGCCATATTCCGCTCGAAACCTTTCTCTGAGGTGCCTCTTACAGACCACTCCCACGGACGCAACAAGGAAGCGGCCACCGTGGATTAGGAGGCTCCATTTACGACATAAGGGTCGATCGCCAAAGCCGAATCCTCTGCGGCTCGGAGGCGGCAGACGCAAAGCTGCGCTGGGCTAAAAGAGGGCTACAGCTTGACCGAATCGACTGTCTTTTTCACCGATTGGAAGGATTTACTCATCAGCGCCTTCTCATCCGGATCAAGGTCCAGCTCGATGATCTTCTCGACGCCGCCTGCTCCAATCTGCACCGGGACACCCATGAAGTAGCCGTTGATGCCGTACTGACCAGTCAGATAGGCAGCGCAGGGTAGCACCCGTTTTCGGTCCAGCAAGTAGCTTTCCCCCATCGCGATCGCCGCCGCCGCGGGGGCGAAGTACGCGGAACCGGTCTTGTACAGCGCGACCAACTCTGCTCCCCCCTCACGGGTCCGCTTTACGATCGCATCGATCCGGTCCTTCGACAGAAGCCGAGCAAGCGGAACGCCGCCTACGGTGGCGGAGCGAATGATCGGCACCATGTCGTCCCCATGGCCGCCGAGGACCAAGGCTTCGATATCCCGGATCGAGCAACCGAGCGCCTCGGCCACGAAGAACTTGAATCGCGAGGCGTCGAGGACCCCCGCCATTCCCACCACCTGGTTGTTTTTGAAGCCGGTGATCTTGTGGAGCGCGTAAACCATCGCGTCGAGGGGATTGGCGATGTTGATCACAAATGCATTCGGGCAATGCTGTTTGATGTTGCTCGCCACGTCTCGCATGATTTTCAAATTCACGTCGAGCAAGTCTTCGCGGCTCATTCCCGGCTTTCGCGCGACACCCGCCGTGACGATCAACAGATCCGATCCCGCAACGTCCTTCCACTCGCTGGTCCCGGTGATCCGGCAGTCGTAACCCTCGACTGCGGTAAGCTGATTGATATCGAGCGCTTTGCCCTTCACCATCCCCTCGACTTGAGGGATGTCGTAAATCAGCACGTCGCCCAGCTGCTTCTGAGCTGCGAGAAGTGCCAGGTTGCCCCCGATTTGACCACCGCCGATTAGCCCGATTTTCTTTTTCATCGCCGCCTCCTTGGGGTCCCCGGATCACATGTTGCGGACTATTTCCTGGCCAAATTCGGAGGTCTTCACCTCCACCACCCCGCTCTGCCCTTCCTGCTTCATCAGGCGCGCGAAGTCATAGGTAACCTTTTTGCTGGCAATCGTTTTCTCGATCCCTCGCAGAATCAGATCTGCCGCCTCGCTCCATCCCAGGTAGCGGAACATCATCTCTCCGGAGAGGATCACCGAGCCCGGGTTCACTTTGTCCTGGTTCGCGTACTTCGGAGCCGTACCATGGGTCGCCTCAAATACCGCATGGCCGCTGACGTAATTGATGTTGCCGCCCGGGGCGATTCCGATGCCGCCCACCTGGGCCGCCAGCGCATCGGAAAGATAGTCGCCATTGAGGTTGAGCGTGGCGATCACGTCGAACTCGTCCGGGCGAGTCAAAACCTGCTGCAAGGTGATGTCGGCGATCGCGTCCTTGATCAGCAAGCGGCCGCTCGAGAGCGCCTGCTTCTGCTCCGCATTGGCCGCTTCCTCGCCCTGCTTCGACTTGGTCGCCTCCCACTGTTCCCAGCTGTAGACCTTCGGGCCAAATTCCCGCGCAGCCAGCTCGTAGCCCCAGTTGCGAAAGGCGCCTTCGGTGTACTTCATGATGTTGCCCTTGTGGACCAGGGTGACGCTCTTCCTCTTGTGTGTAAGCGCGTAGTTGATCGCCGCTCGGACCAGGCGCTCCGATCCTTCGCGGGAGACCGGCTTGATCCCAATCCCGGACGTGTTCGGAAATCGGACCTTCGCGAACTCCTTGGGATGGGCCTGCTTGAGCCATGACAGAAGGCTTTGGGCCCGCTCTCCGATTTCGAACTCGATGCCCGCGTAGATGTCCTCGGTATTCTCCCGGAAGATCACCATGTCCACCTTCTCGGGAGCCCGAACCGGGGAAGGAACTCCCCTGAAGTAGCGCACGGGTCGCAGGCAGACATACAAATCCAGCTGCTGGCGGAGAGCGACGTTGAGCGAGCGAATTCCGCCGCCGACCGGCGTGGTCAGCGGCCCTTTGATTCCGACCAGGTAAGTCCGAAACGCGTCGACCGTCTCGGGCGGCAACCAGTTGTTGACGGCGCGGTAGGCTTTTTCCCCGGCCAGCACCTCGGCCCAGGCGACTTTCTTCTTGCCGCCGTAAGCTTTCTGCACCGCCGCATCGAACACCATTTGGGAGGCACGCCAGATATCCGGACCCGTTCCATCGCCTTCGATGAAAGGGATGATCGGACGGTCTGGAACGGAAAGCGTGCCACCCTGAACTCCAATTCGTTCCCCAGACAAAGCCGGCATGTGGAATCTCGCTCGAGTCGAAGAGGTTGCGACTGATAGTATGGAACGGTGGCCAGCGCTTCAAGCGAAACTAATTGCCGGTCCAGAATAAGACGACGCTGGCCAGGCTCGCCGTATCCCCGACGAAGTCCCAGTATCGTCGAACCGCCGCGTAGTTGATCGCAATCGAAATCGCCACGATCGCAACCAACAGCAAGCGACTGGGTCGGTTCTGGAAAAACCGGAGGCCTGGGACCATCACCAAACCCAAACCCAACAACGGCAGAATTGGAACAATCAATCTGGGCCCGAAACAATATCCACCATCCCAGTACGCCCACCAAGAAGTCAAAGCGAAGATGATTAAGAATCCAATGCCGGCCATTGCCGCATCGCCAGGTTGGCTCTTGATTAGGGAGCGCCAGCCTAAAACACCAAGAAACAGCGCAGGAGCCCAACTCAAAAGGCCGTGTTTCTGTGAAAACACGAGCCCCCACGCTCCGCTCAAGATATTTCCTCGATAGAACGGATAGGGGCCGCGCAAGAGAGAGCCATACATGTGGTGGTTCCAATAAAGAATCACCAGCCCGGCGAGAAACGGCATGACAAGCAGGCCGACGATTCTCTTCCAATCGCGCCTAATCAAATCCGGAATCAAAAGCGGAATCGAAAGGAGCAACAGCTGCGGCTTCATCAGCATCCCAGCGGCTAAGAAGCTGCCCGTCAGGATTGGGTTCTTTCTAGTCACGCTCAAGGCGTAGAGTCCCACCACCGCCAAGAGAATGAACGGCTCGTTGAAGAACGTTCTGCTGTAGTACCAGATTGGCGTTCCGAGAAAGACTCCAAACAGGCAGAGGTAGATCGCGAACCGATCGCTCGTGAATTTGAACAGCATCCTTCGATACAAAAGCATCGCGAAAACTGTCGATAGCCCGGACAGCAGGATCGCGACCGGCTCGAGCATTCTCGTGTTCCGAAACGCAACCAGGAAAGGAGCCAGCAAAAAAGCCACGCCGACTGGATGGGAGCTGTACTCCGGCACGGTCGCGAGCGAGCGATCAACGCCCGGTCGTAACAGCGGCACACGGTGACCGTTAGCGCCCCGTGGCCAATAAAACATGTTTGGGACGAAAAGTTCCGCCCAAACCCTTCGTTCCCCATTGATGTAATACGACACGTGGTGATCCAAGTTTGAGAACGCGAATCTCGCACCGGCCTGCTGCGAACCCTCCAGTACCGACTCGTAGTTGTTTTTCAAGTCCAGGTCACCGTCATTGAGGATGCTGTTGACGAGCACCAGGTAGTGAGGCTCATCACCAGTTAGGACTCGCGCCCAGCCCAAATGCTTTTTGGCCCAACCTGGCTCCGCCGCGAACAGCTGTGGCCAGAGGAGAAGAACGACGAGGCAAGCTAGAGATCCGCCCGCTACCGATCGCGTGAAGGTCCTCAGCCCGTGTCGCCGGACAAATCGTTGAGAGTCGGCGCCTTCGTGGTAATTCGCGTCGGTTTGATGCGGCCGCAGCATTTGCAACACCAAAGTGAAAGCCTCATCGCTCTTGGGGTCTCGGCTTGCCCCGAAAGCTTCGGGGCAGCTTCGTAGCAAAGTTCACCGTCTAATAGTGAGTCCCTTGCAACGGCTCTGTCACTTGACGGCTCGTGAGGAATAGCTCACCGTCCGATCCATCCAGAGGTCGAGCAGGTGAGCGAATCTGTTCGTCAGTGGGGGAGGAATGTCGCTGGGAGTTTGGCCTGGATGCGTCCGTGATACCTGAAGGGGGGGCGATGAAAATCACTTCCGTGGAGAGGCGCCCGACGTTGGCGATGCTTGTTTTTCTGTACGTGATTTCGTTCCTTTCGGCCTCCGCCAAAGCTCAATGGACATTTGAGCCTTCGATGCCCACGGCGCGCTGGACCCTCACGGTGGTGGCTGGGCTACGGTCGCTCTCAGCGCAATGGAGGCATATGACCCATTGACCCAGACCTGGACCAGGCTTACGCCGATGCCGACACCACGTGCCAATCTAGCTGCAGCCGTCGCGGACGACGGCCGTATTTTTGTATTCGGCGGCCACGATGGCTCTCGTTCCTTGGGCATAGTCGAAGCGTATGATCCCGGTACCAATACTTGGACCAACGTGACTCCGATGCCAACCGCTCGGAGCGGTTCCGGGGCAGCGACCGGATACGATGGAAAGATCTATCTTATCGGTGGCTCGCAAGTCAGTCCGGGCACTGAAGTCTTCGTCCCCGTTGTGGAGGCCTACGATCCGCGCACAGACAGTTGGGCGAGTGTGGCCCCTTTGCCTGTTGCGCGCAGCCACTTCTCTGCTGCGCTTGGAATGGACGGACGAATCTACGCAATGGGCGGACGAAACTCGACATCTGCATTTCTCCATGATGTGACGGTCTACGATCAGAGCGACGATACTTGGCGTACGCTGTCACCCCTCCCAACGGGCCGATACAATCTCGCGGCCGCGGTCGCTATAGACGGTCGGATCTATGCGATGGGCGGCTTCGACGAGTTCTACCGATATGCAAACGCAGTTGAAGTATATGACCCATCTAATGACCGATGGACCGCTGCTCCTTCGATGCACACTGGTCGCGAGGGTCTGGGGGGAACTCGAGGAACTGACGATCGCATTTATGCGATTGGTGGGTTGACCTTGAAAGACAACTACCGTCTAGGCGTCCTTACCAGCGTCGAGGCGTATACGCCTTAAGCGAGCCCGACCCCAGACCAATAGTTCTCTAGCTTCCGAGCTGGATCGGGATAGGATACTCGTGGGACGTAAGAGTGCTGCGAGAGCAAGCGAGCCGTTCATTATCGCGCTGCCACGCCTTCGTGCAGCGGTTTCAGGTGGAATTTGCGACCTTCCTTATTGCGCTGGCGGTTGCGGGGCTTTTGGCTCGGGTTGTGCTCGCGTGGGTTTCCGAGGGCTCCAACGATGTCGACATCTGGCGAGATTGGGCGAATCTTCTGCAGCACCACTCGCTCACAGAGATGTATTCAAACGTCCCGGGATTTAATCATCCTCCGTTAATTGCCTGGTGGTCTGTCATCGCGCTTCGCTTGGCCGGCGAAGGGGTTCTCCGGTTTGCAATTCTGCTCAAGCTCCCTGGTCTGATCGCGGAGGGAATCACGTCCTACCTACTCTGGCGGATCTGGCAGCCAGCCGGACGGTTGTGGGCAGCCGCTGCGGTCGCCGCATTCGCCTGGAATCTCGACTCGATCTTGGTGAGCGGTTTTCACGGCAGCACCGACTCGCTTTGCGCAATGTTTTGTCTAGCATCCGCGATCGGTATTCAGCGCCGCGCCTTCTTTCTTGGCGGCTTGGCGTTGGCAGCAGCTCTCAATGTGAAACTGATACCGCTCGTGCTTGTGCCTCCGCTCCTGATACAGGCGCGGACAGAGCGGCAGGGCCTTCGTTTCCTGGCAGCACTCGCACTTGGCGCACTCCCTTTCTTTCCGTTTCTTGTATCGGCGGGAAAGGGTTTTTACGCGCACGCGATCGCTTACGGGTCCAATCCTGACAATTGGGGGTTTGGTTTTCTCTTGAACGCCAGTGAGGAGAACCCTCGATTTGCGGATGTTGCCGCTGTCCTGGCGCGACTTTACCGTCGCTTTGGACGCTATCTGATCATGGGCACGTGCGTGATTCTAGGCGCGTGGGGTCGTTGGCGCGGCTGGAGCGCCTATCGTGTTGCTTTCTTATGCTTGGCTACGTTCCTCATGCTCGCCCCTGGTTTCGGAGTTCAATATACGGTCTACGTCGTTCCGGTACTGTTTGCGATCAGTTTGCCCCAAGCAATGACGTACTCCTTCGCGAGTGGACTCTTCATTCTATCGGTCTATTTCAATTTCGCGTTGCCGGGCTATCCATTGCGGTCACAATTCACCAGTTGGTACCCGCTTCCCACGTCTCTATTCGGCCTACTTGCGTGGGCGGTGTTAATCGTGATCGTGTTGCGCGATCTCGGCAGATCCCAGCCACTCCCCGTAAATGCAGAGGCTCCGGTGGGCTAGAGACCCGAAGACTGCCCGACGAAGCGTACTATCTCCTCCTGAACCT
>WNFD01005735.1_pt1 | contig 19716 bp, 19 predicted proteins | sample 5400491 | NCBI WGS metagenome assembly WNFD01 (sample SAMN13153343, study PRJNA577476) | soil metagenome | isolation source: 120 cm saprolite under Douglas fir tree site 2 hole 2 replicate 2 | place: USA:California | collected 2015-04-18
AACGTCGGGCTCCTCAGGCCTGCCATTATGCCAACTTTGTGCTTAATTTGTAATTCGGCGGTTAGAACGCATAATCTGGCTCAGAACGCCTAAGCAGAATTCACGGTCGCCGGCAACATTGAGCTTGAGAACCGCCACTGATTGGTTGGCTTAGTCAGCCGAAATGGCATTTGGATTTCCACCACGCTTTTCTGAGAGCCGTACAATTTGGCTCCAGCCAGATGAATTGCGAACCGTGGTGAAATCTGTGTTGGAGAAGGCGGGCTGGTCTTATCAGATGCCGTCGGACGATGAATTCGTGGCGCGGATTCCCATGAGTGGTTGGTCATGGGGCGAAGAATTAAGAGCGAGAATATCTCCTGAGGGAATGATTCAAGTTGTGAGCAAATGTCATGGCTACCGCCCGCAGATAATTGACTTTGGCAAAAACCGAACGAACGTTGAGTTATTCTTCGCGGCGGTTCAGCACGCCATCGCGCAGGGCCCGGTATCCGGCTCCGCGACCGAACCGGAACCGATAACCCAGGCCAAACAACCTCTCCCTAATAAATCGCCGGTTGGGGCGATTTTCATCGGCTGCGCAGTGACTCTCTTCCTGCTCGGTTTGTTGATGTACCTGCTGTTTGCAGTTATTGGACTGCTCACGGGAACTCTTTACATTCCCGGAAGAGGACCCGACGTAACGTTTCATGGAATCTGGGCGAGAATAGTTTCGGGATTAATCTTGCTCGGATTCGCCTGGGTACTGGTGTTGGTATTCAGAAACAAAAGCCGGAAGCGATTAGAGTAATCTCATTCGGTGGAGACCTGGCCAGATGTCATTAGTTGCGATCAGGTACTTCGCCGCCGTGAAAGTAATCTTACTCTTCAATCCGAATAATCTCGCCGACCTTCATGGTCTCCAGCGCGCTCAAAGCTCTCGGAATGAGAGGCTTCAAACGCACATAGCTGTTCCTCTTCGCAGCAAGAATCAGAATGGCGATATTCAGATCGGCGAGGTTCTGTTGATAAGGAAGGTTGCGGTCAACGGTGATCAGGACTTCGTAGGCACCGGATGCAACTTTCAAGAGATCGCCGTTTTCCAGTCCTTTGAATCCTGCGTCTTCGACGGTGTGCACCTCGTGGCCGGTGAAATCGCGCTTGAGATGGCGCGTTACGCACTCGTCAAGCAGCAACTTCACTTTCGAGCAGCCTTTCCTTTGAGAGTTCTAAAATCCCGTTAACCTGTTCGCGGGAGACGGTGGGAAACTGGTCGAGAAACTGATCGATCGTTTCGCCCTCTTCGATACAGTCGAACAGATTCTGAATTGGAACCCTGGTATCGCGAAAGACTGGCGTGCCGCTCATCTTGTTCGGATTCACTTCGATCAAGCTTTGCTGATTCATTTGTTATTCTCCACAACGGAGTGAAAATAGACGAACTCAGTCTACCATTTCAGTAGAGGTCATATCTATTTGGCCGCAGAAGCTCAAAGGTTATCTTCATCTCCTTGGGAGCGTAGAACAGATTCCGAAGAGAATCCGGCAACTGAGCGAACACGACTCACTCAGTAGAGACTTTGCCCTGGTCCTTCAGCGCGGCTACCAGAGTGTGCCACGAGAGTGTGGCGCATTTCACGCGGACGGGATACTCGCGCACGCCGGCAAAAATCTTTAGCTTGCCAAGTTGATTGGGCTCGCTCTCTTCGTCAAGCTGATCGGTCACCATGCGGTGAAATTCGTCGAACAAGACTTCGCTTTCCTGCTTCGTCTTGCCCTTCACCGCCTGGGTCATCATGCTCGCCGAGGCTTTGAAGATCGCGCAGCCGGTGCCTTCAAAGCTGACGTCCCTCACGGCGTCGCCCTCAAGTTGCACGTAAACCGTCAGTTGATCGCCACACAGAGGATTGTAACCTTCGGCCTTATGATTCGCCGTTTCCAGCTTGTGGAAGTTACGGGGCTTCTTGTTGTGATCGAGGATGACTGCCTGGTAGAGTTCGCTTAGTTCCGACATATTCCATTTCCAATTGCCAATTTCCAATTTCCAATTGCCAATTTGATCCTTGTCGACACTAAATCGGCAATTGGCAATTGGAAATCGGCAATCAACCAAAGATTTCGATAACCCGCTCCACGGTTCGGGCTAAGATGTCTACTTCCTCGCGAGTGTTGTAGAAAGCGAACGAGGCGCGCGCAGTGGCCGGAACCTTGAATCGCTGCATCACCGGCTGCGCACAATGATGGCCGGCGCGCACGGCGATGCCTCGCTGATCGAGAATCGTGCCAATGTCGTGCGGGTGGATGTCTTCAATCACGAACGAAAGCACGCCCAGCTTTTCGCGCGCAGTGCCGATGATGCGCACGCCTTCGATGGCCGAGAGGCGCTCGGTCGCATAATTGAGCAGCTCGTGCTCGTAAGCCGCGGCCTTTTCGCGGCCGATGATGTTTAGATAATCAATGGCCGCGCCCAAACCAATCTGCGACGCGATGGCCGGCGTGCCCGCTTCGAACTTGTTCGGCAGGTCGGCATAGATCGTTTTTTCAAACGTGACGCTCTTGATCATGTCGCCGCCACCCTGGAACGGATTCATCGTCTCAAGCAGCGCAGCCCTGCCGTAAACGACTCCGCTGCCGGTGGGCGCAAACATCTTGTGACCTGAAAACGCATAGAAGTCGCAATCCAGATCCTGCACGTCGACGGAGTTGTGCGGCACCCACTGCGCGCCGTCAATCAAAACGGGCGCGCCGTACTTGTGCGCGCGATCGATCATTTCCTTGATCGGGTTGACCGTACCCAGGGCGTTCGAAACATGCGTGATGGCGACAAACTTCGTTCTTTCATTCAAGAGCGCGTCGTATTCATCCAGCAACAACTCGCCCGCATCGTTCATGGGAATGACGCGCAGCCTGGCATTCTTCTCTTCGCAAAGCATCTGCCACGGGACGATGTTCGCGTGATGCTCCATCGCCGAGATAATAATTTCGTCGCCTTGACGGATGAATTTGCGGCCATAGCCGTGCATGACCAGATTGATGCCTTCGGTGGCGCCACGCACGAAGATGCATTCCTTCGACTCCCGCGCGTTGATGAATCGTTTGACTTTCTCGCGTGCGCCTTCGTAGGCATTCGTGGCTTTCATGCTGAGGTAATGCACGCCACGGTGAATATTTGAGTGTTCGTGCTTGATGTATTGGCTGCCGCGCTCGATCACCATTTGCGGCACCTGTGAGGACGCCGCGTTGTCTAGATATACGAGCGGATTGCCGTGCACTGTCTGGCTGAGCACCGGAAAATCCTTGCGAATGCGCTCGACGTCCCAAACCTCGACGGGCTTGGGCTTAATCGTAATCAACTGCTCTAAAGTTGCCATCTTCCGAGACCAACTAAACCGGGCTTTCGTCAGCGAATCTCCAGATCCGTTCGCAGCCGGTTCAAAACCGCCGCGTCCAACTCTCGCTTGATCGATGGGATCTTGATCTTCTCGATCACTTCCTCGGCAAAGCCGTAAGTCAAAACGTTGCGCGCGAGCTCAGGCCGGATGCCGCGGCTTTCGAGATAAAAGAGCTCGTCTTCCTCGAGCTGGCCGATCGCCGCACCATGCGCACACTTCACATCATCGGCGAAAATTTCGAGCTGGGGCTTGGTATCCACCTGCGCATCGTTGGACAGCAGCAGATTCTTGTTCGTTTGCTGCGCGTTGGTCAGTTGCGCGCCATGGCGCACAAACACTTTGCCGTTGAAGACCGCCCGCGACTTGCCGTCGAGAATGCCCTTGTAAAGCTGATGGCTGGTGCAGTGCGGCTGCCGGTGATCAATCATCGAATGCGTGTCGGTGTGCTGGTTACCGTCAATCATGTAAAGCCCATCAACCCAGCATTCCGCGCCTTCATGGTCCATCATCACGTCGATCGTGTGCCGCGAAAGCGCCGCACCCAGATTGATCGTGGTCGCGTCGTAACTCGCGTTTGCTCCCAGGTCGGCATTAGTCGTGGCGACGTGAAAAGCGCTCGTGCTCTCTCGCTGCACTTTGAAATGTTTTAGCTGAGCGCCCGCGCCAAGTCGGACGTCGACGATGGCATTCGTTAAGTAGACGCCCTCCCCTGGACTGGCATAGCTTTCAACGATCGTCGCCGCGCTGTTCTCTGCGGCAACCACGAGCACGCGAGGGAACGATGCCGCCGCCGGACCGTTGCTGGAATCAGAAATAAACTGGAGATGGATCGGCGCTGCGACTGAAACTCCGGCGGCTATAAACACGAACGCGCCGCTGGAAAACAATGCCGTGTTCAGCGCAGTGAATCCGCTTTCGCTTTTAGCCACGCGCTCAAGACTCTCGCGCAGGCTTGCCTCATTCTGACCGCCGGCCAAAGCCTCGCCAATGTCGATCACCGAAACGCCTGCCGGCAACGCCTCGACCGACGACAGTTCTCGCTGCAGAATTCCATTGACGAAGACCAAACGGCTCTGCCGCGTTTCGTCATACACGAATGCTCCAAACCCATTGCTGCCTCGTTGACCGTTAAGAAACGCAGGCGCGAATTGCAGTTTTGCAATTGGCGCGACGTTCGTGTATTTCCATTCTTCCTCCTTGACCGAAGGAAACCCGACGCGCTCAAAGTGCGCGAAAGAATCCTCGCGCATCCGTCGCAACCATGACGGTTCAGCGCTTCCGGTCTTCTCAAGCAACGCGCGAAAGGCGTTGTTGTAAGAACTCGACTGTGTTGCCAATTGTGATGACATGCTATTTTGCGCCTGCGGCAATGTTTCCGTTGCCGTTCTTCAACCAGTCGTAACCCTTCTCTTCCAGCTCAAGCGCTAATTCCTTGCCGCCTTCCTTGACGATCCGGCCGGCGGAAAGCACATGTACAAAGTCAGGCGTGATGTAATTGAGCAAACGCTGATAGTGTGTGACCAGAATCACGGCCTTGTTCGGGTCGTGAAGCTTGTTCACGCCTTCAGCGACGATTCTCAGCGCGTCGATGTCCAGACCGGAATCCGTTTCATCCAGCACCGAGAGCTTCGGATCGAGCACTGCCATCTGCAGGATTTCGTTGCGTTTTTTCTCGCCGCCGGAAAAACCTTCGTTGACTGAGCGGGTCATGAAACTCGCCTCCATCTCAACGATCTTCGCCTTTTCCTTCAGCAAATCCTTGAATTCCAGGGGATCCAGCTCCTCTGCGCCAATATGCTTTTGCTTTTCGTTGTAGGCCAAACGCAGGAACTGCGCGTTCGAAACGCCGGGCACTTCGATCGGATATTGAAACGCCATGAAGACGCCTTCGCGGGCCCGCACATCGGGCGTAAGCTCCAGAAGGTTCTTGCCTTCGAAGAGCACTTCGCCGCGCGTTACTTCATACGACGGATGGCCGGCGAGAACTTTCGCGAGCGTCGATTTACCGGAACCATTCGGGCCCATGATGGCGTGTACTTCGCCCTTATTAACGGTGAGGTTGATGCCTTTCAGGATTTCGTTGCCATCAACCGATGCGTATAGATTGCGAACCTCTAAAATAATTTCAGCCATTTCGATAAGATCAGTCCTTCCGGTTTCTTACTTGTCAATCTTGCTTGCCGTGCTCTTCACTCGCTGGAGCGAAAGCAACTGAATCGAATATCTTTTGAAAACCCGATTGCACCTTTATCCACTTCGCGCTTGGAGCCTGCGCCATAAAGATCCACTTGCGCCCGCCTTGCTCAACCATGAACAGGTTCGCCATGTGGGGAACGTCAATTCCCAGCAGCCGAACACTAAAAACCTGCGTCAACCCTGATCGAGTCTCGCCGGCAATCCTTCCCACGGTGGTCTCGGTATGCGTTCTTTCGGTACTGATCGGCAAGACGCCGCCAAATTGTCTTTTGAGGACTTCGGACCGTTTCTCCTCGATGATCCGCGCATATTCATCGATTGAGATCGCGTTGCCGGCGGAAAGCTGCGAGACCGTCATGACTCCGTTTTCCGGACCTTCAATGGTAATCACTCTCGCCTTGCCATCGGCAACCAGCTTGTCCTCTTTGATTCGCCAGTCTGAAAAATACGTAAAAGAGAAACCATCTTTCTCGTACTTTGCCGGAACTACTTGCCGGTGCACGCAACCGGCGGCGGCGGCCAGAAGCACTAGCAGACCGACAATTTTCAGGTGCCCGCGAAACATGCTCAACGCAAGAATTTGCCGTCAGCTTCACCATTTCGAAAGCTGACGGCCGAAGACGGACAGCTAACCGCCTGCTTACCCAATCGCGCCCTCGAGCTTCATTCCCAACAGGCGCGTGGCTTCGACGGCAAACTCCATCGGCAGCTGCAAGAAAACGTCTTTACAAAAACCGTTGATGATGAGCGAGACGGCGTCCTCTTGCGAGATGCCGCGCTGCATCAAGTAGAACAACTGCTCTTCGCTGATGCGCGAGGTCGAAGCTTCGTGCTCGACCTGCGAGCTGTTGTTCATTACTTCGATATACGGAAAAGTATTCGCGCCTGCGTTTGAACCAATCAACATCGAGTCGCACTGCGTATAGTTCCGCGAGTTCTCAGCCTTGGGCATGATCTTAACCAGGCCGCGATAGCTGTTATTCGCGTGGCCGGCCGAGATGCCTTTCGAGATGATCGTCGAACGCGTGTTCTTGCCGAGGTGGATCATCTTTGTGCCGGTGTCGGCCTGTTGCGCGTGATTCGTCAACGCGACCGAATAGAATTCGCCGACCGAGTTATCGCCTTGCAGGATGCACGACGGATACTTCCAGGTGATCGCCGAGCCGGTTTCCACCTGCGTCCACGAAATCTTTGAATTGCGACCGGCGCACTTTCCGCGTTTGGTCACGAAGTTGTAGATGCCGCCCACGCCCTGCTCATCGCCGGCATACCAATTCTGCACGGTCGAGTACTTGATCTCGGCATCGTCGAGCGCGACCAGTTCAACCACTGCGGCATGCAGTTGGTTCTTATCAAACTTGGGCGCGGTGCAGCCCTCGAGGTACGAAACGTGCGAACCCTCTTCGGCCACGATCAGCGTGCGTTCAAACTGGCCTGATTCAGAATTGTTAATGCGAAAGTAGGTCGACAGCTCCATCGGACAGCGCACGCCTTTCGGGATGAAACAGAAACTGCCATCCGAAAAGACTGCGCTGTTCAGCGCCGCATAGAAATTGTCATTTGTCGGCACGACCGAGCCGAGATACTTGCGCACGAGTTCAGGGTGTTCCTTTACGGCTTCGCTGAACGAACAGAAGATCACGCCAACTTTCATGAGCTTCGCTCGGTAAGTTGTCGCAACGGAAACTGAATCGAAGACTGCGTCAACGGCAACACCAGCGAGTTGCTTCTGCTCAGACAGCGGAATGCCGAGCTTCTCGAACGTGCGCAGCAATTCCGGATCGACTTCGTCCAGACTGGCCTTCGCGACTTTCTGCTTCGGCGCGCTGTAATAGATCATGTCCTGATAATCGACTTCAGGAAAAGTGATGTGATGTTTGGCCAACGGCGCGGCTCTTTCATCGTCAGCCAATGACGATAAGCCTTCAGCCGAAACTCCAGCATCCACGCGGGCTCGTTCTTCTTGGCTGAGATCAAACGGACCGTGTCTTCGCTCAGTCCGCGCGGTATCGTTTCAGACTCAATGTCCGTCACCCAGCCGTATTTGTATTCCCGGTTTGTAAGAATTTCAGCAGTGCTCATCGTTTCCCACTTATATCAAAGTTCAGAGTTCAACCTTTAGGTTGTTCGTAGTGTTGGAGGCAAGCTGAAGCTTGAACTCTCAACTGTTCAATTCGCCAGTCGCATTAATCCTGACTGTTGTTGCAGCTTTCGAATCTGGTGCAGTTGCGCCCCAACCTTAGCCTCGCTGCCAACCAACTGGGCGAGCGTGATCTCTGACAAAGCATTCTGCACAATCTCATGCAACCCAACGATCACGGATCGAATGCCGCAATCGCTGGTGTGGACGCAAACGTCCAGTACGCCCGCATGCGTTTGGCAAAACCGGTCCGCCGTGTCTTCATCGAGAATGCGAATCACTTCGTTCAGCCGAATGTCGTTCGCCGGCCGAGCAAGCGAATAGCCGCCTTTGGTTCCGCGTTGCGATTGCACCAGGCCGGCCTTATTCAAAATCCACATCAGCTTGCCGGCGTTGGCAACCGACAAGCCTTCGCGCTCCGCAATTTGATTGAGCGTCAAAGACTCGCCGTCCGCTTCCGCTCGTGCGAGCTGAACCAGACAACGCAGACCGTACTCCTCTTGAGCTGAGATTTTCATTGATCTCTTGATTAACCGAGGCCAGCTTATATCATTCCTTACTTTTTCGTCAAGTATCCAAACGGCTCGTTTGCCGAGCAAATATGAAGATTCCCTGACACACCCGACTCGACCGAAACCAGCCGGCTTTCAACCCCGTGCAACCAGAGACGTGGGCGCGGGCAGGAAAGTTGATTACAATTCGCCAAAGAGACTTCGATGCCGGAAACAATCGCCGATGACCTTGATCTTGATCTGGCCTTCCAAGCTATCGCGCGCGATCCCAGATATGCGCACTTCATAAACATTCCCGAGCGCATCATTCGCTGTCTCGATTACTTTCACCTGGCATCTAACCGGATCGAGGTTAGACAGAGCCTGGGTGCATACTATCTCTTCATCGGCGTGGTGGACGATGCGATCGATTCCGGCAAACTGGAAATCGGTCGAGACGTCCTCGATCGATTTCAACATCGGGTTCCCTGCTCCGATGATCGGACCCGGGCGTCACGCATCAGTCTGGTAACTGAAGTTCTAAAGCGAAACATCAGCGATGACGTTTATCCGGAGGTGGTTTCGAAACTGCGCGAACTGTACCTGGCAGTTGCGGCAGAGCGGAAAGCTGAAAAGATTACGGCTTACATTGAGCAAAGAAAAGCCGTCGGGCGTCTTACCGCCGAGCTGTCTTACGTGCTCATCCGCTCCTTTCTCGAAGGTGATGGCCGAGACTTCCGTTCATTCCTGGAGCGGGTTGGCGCCGTCGGTTGTCTGGTCGACAGCGTTATCGATTTGCGAGCGGACACGCGGCTTGGTCTTGTTTCCTTCAATCCCACTATCAGCGATTTCCTGAAACTCCTGACCAGCACCTTGCGCGAAGGGCTGAACGTATCCATGAAACATCCGGCTCTGCTTGGCGTCTTTCTGGAAGCAGTCAGCGATAATGTGCGGGATAGATTTCGCGCGGCGCGATCAGCAACAGGCTTTGTCGCCGCGCCGGGAAAGGAGGGTGTCCCGAGTGTTGTCTAAGCTTTCGGGCAAGCGTTGGGTTGGTTATGGCGCTGCGCTTCTTGGGATCGCGAGCGCCACCGGGTTGTTGAAGCTCTGGGGCGAGCGGATAAATCCGACCACCGCAGCGCTGGCGTTTCTACTGGTGATTCTTTTTGTAGCGACCGCCTGGGGTTCGCGACCTGCCGTCCTCGCGTCACTCGTCGGCGTCGTCAGCTTTAACTTTTTCTTCCTGCCACCGTTCGGTACGTTCGCCATCAGGGATCCTGACAACTGGATTGCGTTCGTCGCGTTCATGATCACCGCCTTGACCGCCGGCCAGCTTTCGGCCCGCGCGAAACGACGGGCCGAAGAAGCCGAAGAAGCAAAGCTTGAGATCGAGCGGCTCTACCACGAACTACAGGACACGTTCGAGCGCTCGAGTCAGGCGAAAGCGCTCAAACAGAGCGAGCGTCTTAAAACTGCCTTGCTCGACGCGGTAACCCACGATCTGCGCACGCCGCTTACTTCCATCAAGGCTTCGGTGACGACGCTGCTCGACGACCTGCACGCGCAAGCGCGACGCGAGCCGGCTACTCCCGTCGGAGACGAAGGCCGCAAAGAAATGATGGAAGTGATCGACGAGGAAGCTGACCGGCTCGATCGCTTCATCGAAGGCCTGACCAAACTGGCGCGCATTGACGCCGGCGAGATCCAACTACGCCGGCAGTGGAGTTCGATCGCCGAAGTTATCACCGTCGCGCTGAAGCGAGCCGAGCCGCGCACGCGCGCAAATCAAATCGAGGTGTGGATCGAAGATGAGTTGCCCAGCGTGCGCATTGATGAGCGGGCCGTCGCCGAAGTGGTTTACACTCTGGTGGACAACGCCGCCAAGTATTCGCCGCCGGGAACCACAATCCGCGTTAGGGCTGCCCCGGGCGACAACGAAACCATGAGACTAAGCGTGGAAGACGAAGGCCCCGGGATTTCCACGGAAACGCGGGAACGCGTTTTTGACAAATTCTTTCGCGCGATGCGCGATGGCGATATTGGTAACCGCAAGTCCGGGAGCGGAATGGGATTGGCAATTGCCCGCGGCATTGTCGAAGCGCACGGGGGTCGCATCTGGATCGAGGACGCCGACGGACACCTGGGCGCGAGGTTCGTGGTCGAACTTCCCACGGGCGACTAGATTGGCGCCTGGTTCGCGTGGGTTTCTTTTTTCGTGTAACTTCGTGGATCGTCCGTGACTTATCGCGTGTGAACGATCCACGAAACAACACCAACGAAAACCAGGAAGCCCGAACTGTTTGAGATTCAAGTCGTAACTTCTGAAACGGACGCCGACCATGGAAGGAAAGCAACGCATTCTGGTTGTCGATGACGAGCCGCAGCTGACCCGCGTTTTGCGCCGGAGCTTGACCACGCATGGCTATGACGTCCGAGTAGCAGGCGATGGCGAATCCGCTTTGCAGACTTTTCATGACTGGCCGCCCGCGCTGGTGATCACTGACCTCGCGATGCCGAACATTGACGGGCTGGAATTGTGCCGGCGTCTGCGCGCTGTTTCCGAGGTTCCCATAATCGTGCTTTCAGTCAGAGGCGACGAGAAAACCAAAGTAGAGGCGTTGAATTTAGGCGCCGATGATTACGTTACGAAACCTTTCGGCATGGATGAGTTGCTGGCGCGGATTCGCGCAACGCTGCGGCGCGCCCCGGCAGACGACGGCGGTTCGCAGGTACTCGAAGCGGGAGACTTTCGCGTCGATCTCGATCGCCGCACGGTCACGTTGCAAGACACGGACGTCCACCTGACGCCGAAAGAATACGATCTGATGGTCCACCTTATTCGTAATCCCGGCAAAGTGCTCACGCATCGGAAGCTGCTCGGCGCGGTGTGGGGCGGCGACTACACGGAGCAGACTGAGTATCTCCGCGTTTTTATTGGTCAGTTGCGAAAGAAGATCGAGCCCGAACCCTCCAGCCCCCGCTACATCCTCACTGAACCGTGGATCGGCTATCGTTTTAATCCCGGCGAGTAGCGCCGCTCCGTCCTTACGAATTTTTTACAAACCTCTTACTCCGTCTTTACGAATCCAGTCTTAACCTTGGTCATGTGGACGCCCCGTTTGGGGAAAATGTTCGCACGGGCAAATGGCAGTTAAGAGTGAACAACTTGTAAATGACGGCGAGGCGGCGCGCGATCGGCCGATCGAATTGATCACCGAGAACGGCTTCAGCATTGTCCGCGCGAGCGACGTCGACGGCACAGGCAGGCCGCCGGCTGGTCCGTACGCGTTTCTGGTTCACGACCCGGACGAATATGAACTCGAAATAACAGTCGAGATTGATCCACAGGTTGTCGAAGAGATAGGCAGTCGCAGCGAGGGTCGGATCTCACCCGAAAGTTCTTACTGGATCTCTTGCGCCGAACGACATTTGGCGGAATACCTTTGGGAATACGACGACTATCCGCCGGAAGCAAGGCTCACGGTGAGTCAGTTGAGTCCTGACGATTGCGATCTGGCAAGTCGATGGGGCACTGACTGCGAGCTTTGATGAAAGGACAAATGAACTACCGATCATGAGGACTAAGCAACTAAAGAGTACGAGCGTCATTCTCGCAATGTTGATGTTCGGAGCCATCACCACCAGGGCTCAGCAAGCAAGGGTGGCATCGAGCACGACTGCCGGCCCCGCCGAGGCGTCGCCCCTGGCAGCAGTATCAGCAACACCCTCTGATTCAAGCGAGCGCGAGCGGATGCTGCTTGAGCGAATCGATAAGCTGGAAAGACGCCTCGCGGATCTTGAATCGCGGACTCCAGCGAAGTCTGATGATCTCGCTCGGGCAAATGCAAGCGTGGCCACGGCAAAGTCTGCGACGGACTCCCCAGCTTTGGCTTCACCGGCGCCAGCAACACCTTCATCAAGCGAAGTAAGGCAGGAAGCCGCAAACCCCGGCAAGCCGAAGAAGTCAGAGCCGTTCGCGTTTGCTGACTGGTCATGGATGACCGGGAACGCGCGCACGAAAGACCTGGCGGTGGATTCAAAATTCTTCACGCCGGAAATCAGGTTCGATGTGAATTACACCAGCAGCTTCAATCATCCGAAGGACAACACGATCGGTGGCTCGAGCGAGATCTTCCGCTCCGGCGAGGTGCAACTCACCCAGTTGGGGCTCGGCGGCGACTTTCATTACGACAACGTTCGTGGCCGGGTGATGACCCAAATTGGCATGTATTCGCAAACTCAACCGCGCAATGACATCAGCGTCGCGCGAGGACAGTGGGGTCTCGATAACGCCTATCGTTACATCTCGGAAGCCTACGGTGGATATCACATAGACAAGATGCATGGGATCAATATTGACGCGGGAATCTTCTTGTCATATATCGGGCTTTGGAGTTTCTACAACTTCGATAATTGGACCTATCAGCCTTCGTTTGTTTCGTCCAACACCCCGTGGTTCTTCAACGGATTGCGCGTTCAGTTTTTTCCCAGCGACAAACTCAAGATCGAGCCGTGGATAATTAACGGCTGGCAGTCTTATGGCAAATTCAACAAAGCGCCTGGAATCGGCGGACAGATCGCATGGCGTCCAAATGGCAACCTCGCCTTCGTCTTCAACAATTACTACGGCGCGGACACGTTGGGCATTCCCGGCCGCAAGCGCTTTCACACAGACGACAGTGTGCAGGTCAAGTACTATGACGAGAAAGACAAGTTCCTTGATAAGGCCGCCTTCAGTTTCACCGCCGACGCGGGCTGTGAAAACGGTGGCGGAGTAAGTTGCCGCAGCAGCAAGCCCGGCGCGCCGGCGCAGTATTTCATCGGCTTCATGGCTTACAACCGCTTCTGGTTCAAGAAGGACAAGTTCGGGTTGACCCTCGGGGGCGGTGCCATCAACAATCCGGGCCGCTATCTCGTTCTGCTGCCGCCGATCAATGGAGCAACAGCAATCACCGGCACGCCTTACTTTACCGAGAATCCAGGTGATCCCTTCAAGGGCCTGGACGGCTCGATTACTTTTGATTACATGCCGAGCCAGTACATCACGTTTCGGATGGAGTACAACCACCGGGCATCGAACGTGCCCTACTGGTCGGGCAAAGGCGGCGTAACTCCGCCGGGCGGCAACACCGGCCCGCTGGGCTCATTTGTGCCAGGCTGGGCACCCGATCTCGTCAAGCAGGAGCGAAGGTACACGATGGCCATCCTCGTGAAATTCTAATCATGTTGGATTTGATTTTTATAGGGGCGACGATTCTCTTTTTCCTGATCGCCCTAGCGTACGTGCGCGGGTGCGAGAGACTGCGCTGAGGGCGAAACAATGAGTCTCGAATCATTCCTGGGATTGCTGGTAACGGCTTTGCTGCTGCTCTATCTCATTTACGCGTTGCTGCGTCCGGAAAAGTTTTGAAATGACTATCAACGGCTGGTTACAAATCCTGTTCTTCTTTGCGCTGGTGCTCGCGGTGACGAAGCCGCTGGGCGTTTTTATGGCGCGCGTATTCAATCGCGAGCGCACATTTCTCGACCCCGTGCTGCGGCCAATCGAGCGATTTGTCTATTGGGTCACGCGCGTGGACGAAACCCGCGAGATGCGCTGGACTGAGTATGCGGTAACGATGCTCCTGTTCAGCGTAGTTTCGATGCTGGTGCTTTATATAATTCAGCGTCTGCAGGGTCACCTGCCGTTCAATCCGCAGCATTTGCCGGGCGTAGATTCGGCCGGAAGCAGCACCGGCGCTTACGTCGGTTCGGCGTTCAATACCGCCGCCTCGTTTACGACCAACACCAACTGGCAGAGCTATGTGCCCGAAGTAACGATGAGTTATCTGACGCAGATGTCGGGCCTGGCCTATCACAACTTCGTTTCCGCGGCGGTAGGTATCGCGCTCGCCGTCGCGTTCATTCGCGGCATAGCCCGCCGCGAGATGCAGACCATCGGAAACTTCTGGGTGGATATGACGCGCGCAACGTTGTGGGTGCTGTTGCCGCTTTGCATCGTCGGCGCGCTCCTGCTGGTCTCGCAGGGCGTGGTGCAAAACTTCCGGCCATACGACACGGCGCAACTAATTGAGAAGCAAACGATCGAAGTAGACAAGAAGGACGCTGCCGGAAATGTGATCAAGGACACCCAAGGCAATACGGTAAAGGAATCACAGGCGGTAACCGAGCAGACGATTGCGCAGGGGCCGGTGGCTTCTCAGGAAATCATCAAAGAGCTCGGCACCAACGGCGGCGGGTTTTTCAATACGAATAGCGCGCATCCGTTTGAGAACCCAACGCCGTTTACAAACCTTTTTGAGATGCTTTGCATCTTCGCGATCTCGGCCGGACTGACGTACACGCTTGGTCGCATGACCGGCTCGCAGAAACATGGCTGGGCGGTATTTGCCGCGATGGCTGTCTTGTTTTTCGCCGGCGTGGCCGTGGCTTACTGGGCAGAGACGAAAGGCAATCCTTTACTTGCGGGCCTGGATCAACGAACCAGCGCAATGCAGTCGGGCGGCAACATGGAAGGCAAGGAAGTCCGCTACGGCATCGCCAATTCGGCGCTGTGGGCCACCGTCACAACCGATACTTCCTGCGGCGCGGTCAACTCGATGCATGACTCGTATACGCCCCTGGGTGGCCTGGTTCCACTTTCCAATATCATGCTGAGCGAAACAGTCTTTGGCGGTGTCGGCTCGGGGATGTACGGCATTTTGATTTACGTCGTCCTGTCAGTCTTCATTGCCGGATTAATGGTTGGGCGGACGCCTGAATATCTGGGAAAGAAGATCGAGTCCTACGATGTGAAAATGGCGATGTTAGTGACCCTCGTCTTTCCCCTGGTGATTCTGGTCTTCGCGGCGATCTCAGTCGTTTCGCCCGGCTTCGGCACATCACAAATTGCCAATCCGGGACCGCACGGCCTGTCGGAAATTCTCTATGCTTTCACCGAAGCCGCCGGTAACAATGGCTCAGCCTTCGCAGGCATTTCGGCGAACACTCTTTGGTACAACACGACTATCGGCATCACGATGCTGATCGGGCGCTTCTTCATGATCATTCCGATGCTGGCAATTGCCGGTAATCTCGCGCGCAAGAAGATCGTTCCTCCATCATTGGGAACATTTCCCGTTACTACACCGCTATTCACGACCTTGCTGATAAGCGTGATCGTGATCGTTGGCGCGTTAACTTTTTTCCCGGCGCTAAGCCTGGGGCCAATCGTCGAACACTTGCTGATGAACGCCGGGAAGACATTTTGATTTTGGAGTGCGGCGACTTGTCGCCGCTTTGGATACGCCAGGGTTAGCTCCGCAGGAGATTGAATTTACCAGAAGGAAAGCGGCGACAAGTCGCCGCACTCCAAATTAATGATCAAGCAAACCAAGAAACTAGCGGTCTGGAACTGGCGCATCGTCAAACGCGCGATCGCGGATTCTTTCGTCAAGTTGAGTCCGCGCGCAATGATGAAAAACCCGGTGATGTTCGTCGTCGAAGTCGGCAGCGTGCTGACCATGATTCAGCTCATACGCGGAATCATCAAGCCAATTCCCGGCGTAACCAGCGTCGTGTTTGAATTGCAGATCACTCTCTGGCTCTGGTTCACCGTACTGTTCGCCAACTTTGCCGAGGCGATGGCCGAAGGACGCGGCAAAGCCCAGGCCGACAACCTGCGCAGAACCAGAACTGAAACCACCGCGAAGCGTCTGCTGAATGGTAAATCGGAAATCGTGAGCGCAACAGAGTTGCGGAGAGACGATGTGGTGTTGGTCGTTGCCGGCGAGTTCATCCCCGGTGATGGCGAGATCGTCGAAGGCATTGCTTCTGTCGACGAGTCCGCCATCACCGGCGAGTCGGCGCCGGTAATCCGCGAAGCCGGCGGCGATCGTTCCGCGGTAACGGGCGGCACGCGCGTGCTCTCCGATCAAATCAAGATTCGCATCACCTCCAATCCCGGCGAAACGTTTCTCGATCGCATGATCGCTCTGGTCGAAGGCGCCGAGCGGCAGAAGACCCCGAACGAAATCGCGCTGAACATTCTGCTCGCGGGACTGACGATAATATTCTTGCTGGCCGTTGTAACTCTACAGCCTTTCGCCATTTACTCGAGCGCGCCGCAAACAATCTTCGTGCTAGTCTCGCTGCTCGTGTGCCTGATTCCGACCACGATCGGCGGACTGCTTTCCGCGATCGGAATCGCTGGAATGGATCGCATGATCCAGCACAACGTGCTAGCGATGTCCGGGCGCGCCGTCGAAGCAGCCGGTGACGTGAACACGTTGCTACTCGACAAGACCGGAACGATCACATTGGGCAACCGCCAGGCGACGGAGTTCATTCCGCTGTCAGGAGTCGATGAAAAGCTTCTCGCTGACGCAGCGCAGTTGTCTTCGCTCTCCGATGAAACACCTGAGGGCCGCTCGATTGTGGTGCTGGCGAAAGAGAAGTACGGACTCCGCGGGCGTGAGTTTGGAATTCACGAAGCGACGTTCATTCCCTTCACCGCCCAAACCAGAATGTCGGGCGTTGACCTCAACGGCCGCGAAATTCGCAAAGGCGCAGTTGATGCGATTGAAAAGTACGTCGGCGCAAACGGCAGCGCGTGTCCCACAGACATGCGCGAGATCGTCGACCGCATCTCGCGCGCCGGCGGTACGCCGCTGGTGGTCGCCTATGACAAGCGCGCGCTGGGCGTCATCTATCTCAAAGACATCGTGAAGGGTGGAATGCGCGATCGCTTTGCTCAACTGCGGCAGATGGGAATCAGGACCGTCATGATCACCGGCGACAATCCGTTGACCGCTGAGACGATTGCGCGCGAAGCCGGGGTCGATGACTTTCTGGCGCAAGCAACTCCCGAAGACAAGATGAAATTGATCAAGGACGAGCAGGCCGGCGGCAAGCTCGTGGCAATGACGGGCGACGGAACGAATGACGCGCCGGCGCTGGCGCAAGCCGACGTCGGGGTCGCGATGAACACCGGCACGCAGGCCGCGAAGGAAGCCGGCAACATGGTCGACCTGGATTCCAACCCGACAAAATTGATCGAGGTGGTCGAGATCGGCAAGCAGCTCCTGATGACGCGCGGCGCGCTGACAACGTTTTCGATTGCCAACGACGTGGCTAAGTACTTCGCGATCATTCCGGCGATGTTCGCGACTGCGTTTCCGGTCTTGAATGCGCTGAACATCATGGGACTGCGCACCCCACAGTCGGCGATTCTGTCCGCCGTCATCTTCAACGCTCTGATAATCATCGCTTTGATTCCGTTAGCGTTGAAGGGCGTTAAGTATCGGGCGATGAGTGCCGCGGCCCTGCTCAGGCGCAATCTATTTATTTACGGATTCGGTGGACTGGTGGCGCCGTTTGTCGGCATCAAGATCATCGATGTGATTGTTCATGCGATTGGCCTGGCTTAGCTGGGAGCGCGGGCGCCCTCGCCCGCACTGAGCGCGAAGCGCGAATGGTTGTGTTTGAGTTGAAGACTTTCAGAGCGGGTTAAGCGTGCTGATGCAAGCGGGGCGGGCGGGGGCGCCCGCGCTCCCAGTAACCAGATGCGCTCTCCGGTGAAGCTATGAAGAACCTACTAACCGCAGTTCTAATGACGATCGTTACCACGATTTTGTTGGGGCTCGTCTATCCGCTTTTTGTTACCGGCGTGGCGCAGGTAATCTTTCCCGGCAAAGCCAACGGCCAGCTAATTCGACGCGGCGATGGTGTGATCATTGGTTCACGAATTATCGGTCAACCTTTTTCCGGTCCCGGTTATTTCCATTCGCGTCCCAGCGTGGCGGGCGTCGCCGGTTATGACGCCGGCGCGTCTTCGGGTTCGAACCTGGGCCCGACCAACAAAACTCTGCTCGATCGCGTGAATAGTGACGTGGAAAAGCTCCAGGCCGAGAATCCGGGCAAGCCAGTTCCAATTGATCTCGTGACGACGTCGGCCTCCGGTCTGGATCCGCACATCTCGCTCGCGGCGGCTGAGTTCCAGGCGCCGCGCGTCGCGCGCGAGCGCGGCCTGGGCGAGAACGACGTGCGGCAAGTCGTCGCCGCCCACTCCGAAGGCCGCCAGTTTGGGTTTCTCGGCGAGCCGCGCGTGAACGTGCTTGAACTCAACCTCGATCTCGACAGCCGGAGGCCAATGGTTTCACACTAGAACGCAAATGCCCGTAACCGAACAAAGACGATCGCCGGAATCGCTGCTCGCCAAAATCAAGGAGAGCGAGCAGGCGCGGCTGCGCATTTACATCGGAGCGGCGGCCGGCGTCGGCAAGACTTACCGCATGCTCGAAGAGGCGCACGAACTTCGCCGTCAGGGTGTCGACATCGTCCTCGGGTTGATCGAACCGCACGAACGAGCTGAAACCGAAGCGCTGGTTACCGGCGTCGAACTAGTGCCTCTGAAGCAGATTGAATATCGCGGGGCGATCTTTGATGAACTTGACGTTGACGCAGTGATTGCGCGCCGCCCAGCGATTGCCATTGTTGACGAACTCGCGCACACGAACGTGCCGGGCTCGAAGAATCAGAAGCGCTTCGAAGATGTGCTCGAGATACTGGCGGCCGGAATCTCGGTAATCACCGCCGTCAACATTCAGCACATGGAGTCTCTGAACGACACCGTTGCCCGCGTCACGGGTGTGCAGGTGCGAGAGACTGTGCCCGACTGTTTCTTCAAACGCGCGAATGAGATCGTCGACGTGGATGTTTCGATCGAGATGGTGCGCACCCGCCTGCGTCAGGGCAAGATTTATCCGGTCGAAAAGATTCAGCAGGCGCTCAACAATTTCTTTCGCAAGGGCAATCTGTCGGCGTTGCGCGAACTGGCGCTAAGACAGGTTGCCGTCGATCAAGCGGCCAAGTCGCACGACTATCGTGAGCGCGAAGGCCTGGAACAGGCTGCGATTCCAGAGAAGGTAATGGTCGCTATGGCTTCGCGCGAAAGCGCCAAGCGCATTCTGCGGTCTGGATCGCGCATTGCGGGCCGCCTGGCTTCGGACTGGTTTGCGGTTTACGTCGAGACGCCGCGTGAAGAACCAGGCCGGATCGATCCACACGATCACGCGGTGCTGCAGGAAAACATTCGCTTTGCCAAAGAACTGGGAGGCAAAGTTGTGAAGTTGAAAGGCCGACGCGTCGCCGACGCCTTGATCGAGTTTGCCCGCCGCGAAGGAATCACGCACGTAGTCTTTGGACAATCAGCTCGCTCGCGCTGGGACGTGCTGTTGCATGGTTCGGTAATCAACCGCTTTCTTGGCGAAGTAAAGAACGCCACCGTTCAGGTTGTCCCGCTGGAGCCGCGCAAAGCGAACGGGAAAGCCAGCCCGCAATAACGCCGCTCGTTCTCTCCCAAACCCCTTCCGCCAATCTCCGGGTGGGTCATCCCGGCTCATCTTTACGAAATCCTTATAACTCTTGATCTAACGTGACTCCCGCTCAACCTAACCCTTCTGCGGTAAAACTGTGCAAATCAATCCTTCAATTCAAAGGCAGGAAGCAAGCTGACCAGGCATGGCCGCGCAAGCTGAGA
>WNFD01005003.1_pt1 | contig 19704 bp, 13 predicted proteins | sample 5400491 | NCBI WGS metagenome assembly WNFD01 (sample SAMN13153343, study PRJNA577476) | soil metagenome | isolation source: 120 cm saprolite under Douglas fir tree site 2 hole 2 replicate 2 | place: USA:California | collected 2015-04-18
GTCGTACCCGCTGGCGTCCATGGTCTCGCAGATCCGTGCCACCTCGGCGGTGACATGATCCTGCTCGTTAAAGCAGGGAAGGATGATCGAGACATAAGGAGCCTGCGGGGACGGAACGCTCACAGGCGCCGAGACTACTACCTGTCCGCTATTACCACGATCGAGTGACGTTTTTCCCTGATGGCCATCGAAGGTTCTTCAGCCCCAGTTCACGAGGATTTCTCCTGGTGTATTCCACGTCACCGCGCGGCGGTGATCATTAGATGCCAGCCGATGGCCCGGCCGAGCCGGCGTCGGACGCCGAGGGGCAGCTTGGTGGTGAGCGGCCCGAAGCCGTAGGTGAACGGGTAGTCCGAGTGGACTTCGACGCTCGAGAAATCGCGGAACAGCTTCCGAACGCCGCTCCGGCTGAACGTGTAGACGACCGGGCAGTGGTCATCCCGGTTGCGCGGCGATTCGTAGGGCAGCCGCAGCGTCCGGTGCACGAGATTGACCAGTGAGTCCCGGTGGTACAGCATCACGTACGCGGTCCCACCAGGCCGCAAGACCCTGTGCACCTCCGCCACCGACCGTTCGATGTCCGGGGTGTGGTGGAGCACGCCGAACGAGTAGACGGCGTCGAAGCTCTCGTCAGGGAAGTCGAGTCCCTCGGCGTTTCCCAGCCGGAAGTCGATCGTGACCTCACGGTGCGCGGCGAACTGCTTGGCCACCACAAGGGCGTTTTCCGTCAGATCGACCGCTGTCACCTGGAAGCCCCGCTTGGCCAGCTGGATGCTGTCGACGCCGATGCCGCAGCCGACCTCGAGCAACCTCTGGTCCTGGCCGGCCATCGACTCGAAGAGCTCGGGGAGGTGATAGTGCGTGCCGTACCTGCGCTCCTCGATCTCGTCGAAATACGAGTCCGAGGCTCTCTCAGCGTCGGTGTAGTACTCGTTATTGATGTGTGACTGCCAGAAGTCACGGACCGTGTCAACGGTGCTGCCCCGCTGGGGTTTCATGGCGTCATGCTCCTTCGGCGGCGGTCCGGCGAACTGGCACGGGCTGGCCCTGAGCGAACGTCGCGAGCCAAGTCTCGACGCCGATCATCTGCCAGAGCAGGAAATAGTGCCAGCGGAGGCGCTTTCGGGGCTCAGCTTTGAGCACCGCCCGGACGAACTCGGGATTGAAGATGCCGGACCTTCGGAGTCGGTCCGGTGAAAGCATCTCTCGGACCATGGGTCCTAGGTCTTTCTGGTACTGCTCGACGGGATCAAAGGTGAATCCCCACTTCGGCTTGTGCAGCACGCGGTCGGGAAGCACCCCGGCCAGCGAGTCCTTGAGCAGCCCCTTGGGCCCGCCGGCGAAGCGGACGTCATCTGGGATGCGGGCCGCGAACCGGACCAGTTCGAGGTCGAGCAGCGGGACGCGGGACTCCACGGAATGCGCCATCGACATGGTGTCTTCGTTGTGGAGGAGATCGCACACCATCTTGGTCGCGAACTCGGCCCGCAGAGCCTGGCTCTCCAGCGGCCGTTGGTCGTCGAAGTAGGCCCCGTAGTCTTCCCGGGCGGACACCCCGAGCCGGTCGAGGAAGTCGGCTGTATACACCCGCTTGAGCAGCGCGGGGTTGAAATCCCACGCGTTGCGGAGCAACAGGTAGTTGCGGGCCCCGTCCCCGGAGGCGGCCAGCCATTCGAGCTTGCGGGTGGCCAGATCGAGTTCTGGGCGACCCAATCCCGCGGCCCGGCGCGCCGCCCAGTCCAAAGCTGGCGCCAGGGCCCGAACCCCGGCGCCGATAGGCCCGCGCCGGAGTCCGCGGGTGCGGAGCATGTAGCTGTAGATGTCGTAGCCGGCGAAAAGCTCGTCACCGCCGAGCCCCGACAGCACCACCGACACGTGCTCGCCGATGAACCGGTGCAGCAAATAGAGCTGCAACGAGTTGACCTTGGGCTCCTCGGTGTGCCGGATGGCATCCGCCAGGTGAGCGAGGGCCGGCTCGTGCAGGACCACCTCCTGGTGCTCGGTGTCGAAGGTGCGCGCCACGAACCGGGCGTCGGCTGTTTCATCGGTAGGCTCGTCGAAGCCGAGGCTGAACGTCTTGATGGGTCCGCTCGTGGTGCGCCGGAGCATGGCCACGATGGAACTTGAGTCGATGCCACCGGAGAGCGAGACACCGACCGGCACGTCCGAGATGAGCTGGCGCTTGACCGCTTCCTCGTAGTGAAACCGGATCCCCTCGCCCCAATCGTCGGTATTGAGGCTCCCGTCCGGCGTCCAGTCGATGGTCGCGTATGAGAACAGCCGGGCCTGCCCTTCGGCGAACTCGAGCACGTGGCCCGGTGGCAGGCGCTTGATGTTCCGGAAGAACGTCCGATGTCCGGGGACGTAGCGAACGTTCATCGACAGATGCAGGCTCGCCTCGTCGAGCTCAGCCGGGACGAGTCCGCTCGCGAGCACCGCCTTGGCTTCTGACCCGAAGGCCAGCATGCTGCCCCGGATCGAGTACACCAGCGGCTTCACCCCGAGCGGGTCCCGGACCAGGAAGAGCTTGCCGCGCGCCCGGTCGAACAGGGCAAAGGCGAAGATCCCGTTGAGCCGGGCCGCGAAGTCGATCCCCTCGTCCTCGTAGAGGTGGGGCAGGATCTCCGTGTCGCAGTGGGTCCTCAGCCGGTGACCGCGGGCTAGTAGCACGTCACGAAGCTGGGGGGAGTTGTAGATCTCTCCGTTGTAGACGACGACGACGGAGCCGTCTTCGTTGGCCATCGGCTGGGAACCACCCGGCACGTCCTGGATCGCCAGCCGGCGGTTGCCGAGGTGGACGCGCTCGCCGCTGTAGAAGCCCTCGCCGTCGGGTCCCCGGTGGGCGATCGTGTCGGTCATGGCCCGGACGAGTCCTTCGTCCCCGAAGCCCGATGTGCCCGCTATCCCGCACACCGGAGTTACCGGTCCCTGCTCAGCGTCATCGTTGCTCCGCGAAGGATGTCTCGAAGTAGTCGATCATCCACGCGGTGACGTCGATCTTCTCGTCGAGAAGTCGCTGCCGCGCTGTCTGCCAGGTGAGCGCCGGCTCCGCGAGTATCTCGTCGACGGCGGACAGGGCCATGTCGTACTGGTCCTCGGTGAAGTGCCGGACCAGCCCGTACCGCCGCTCCTGGTCGTCGGTGTAGCCCCGTCCCGTGGTCGCGATGAACACCGCCGGCACCCCCAGAACCGCCGCTTCCGAGGACATCGTGGCCGACTCTCCCACCACGAGCCGCGCGTGAGCGATCAGGTGGTGGATCTGTTCCACGGGCCCCCGGACGGCGAGGTCCGCGAGGTCGGGGGCGAGGGGCCCTTCGGAGGAGATGATCACTCGCCCGCGGCGCTGGAGCACCTCGATCAGGTGGCGCTTCTGCTTGGCCGACAGGCCGCGCTCCTGGCGGTCGTGGACGGCCTGCCAGGACACGAACCGCACGATCGAGTAGGGCTCGTCAGGGCTGACTCCGAAGTCGGCGAGCACTGCGGGATCCGGCTGGAAGCGGTTCGGGTGGAGGTAGGCGAGTTCGTGGTACCCGGCGTACTGCGGGTGGCGGCCCCGGACCTCACCCTGGTAGCAGTCCGGCGTGCACACGCTGTACGCAAGCGGGTACACGATCCGGTTGGTCTGCACGGCGAACTCTGTGTCGTAGAACACCACCGCCGGGACTCTCCGCACGGCGCCCGCCAGCGCGATCGACGGGCCCATGATCCCCGTCATCACGTCCGGCTTGAACGAGCGCATGACCTTCATCAGGCGCGGCGTGCGCTTGGCCATCTCGATTGCGAGGCCAGCGCCGCTCATCTGCCGCGAGATCTGCTGGTAAGGAAGGTCGAACGCCTGCAAGAGCTCGACGGACCGGTCCTTGTCACGGGCGGTGATACACACATCGTGTCCGCGGGCCTCCATCTCGGCGTGGAAGTTACGGAAAAAGTGGACGTGCGCGGGGTGCAGGATGTCGATGAGCACGCGCATGCGATCAGGCGACCCTGCTGTTGGATGCTGTAGAGACGGCTGCGCCCGAGCCGGGCGCGTCGACGGTCTCCACGGGACGCTGGGCCACGGCGAGGACGCCAGCACCCCACCGCGGCCGGGAGAACTTCCCGAGGTAGGAGACGGCGAGCAGCAGCGGGAACACCGCGGCGTATTGCAGCTTGCGGCGCTGGTCGGCCCCGGTGATCAGGTAGGAGATGTTGTTGGTGAGCGTCTCGATGGCGCCGTAGGTGTACTGGTGGGCGGTGACCTGGAACCCGGCCTGCCGCAGCTTGCCTACCAGCTGGTCGGCCTGGTACCCGGGCCGGACGTGCCCGGGGACGTCGAAGTTGATCCTGCGGCGCAGCAGGATCCACCGCCGCTCGTAGCCGGGGACGTGGGCCACCAGCCGCCCGCCCGGTCGCAGCGCGTGCAGCAGGGTGCGCATCGCCGCGATGTCGTCCTCGACGTGCTCGAAATTGTCGACGCTGACGACCAGGTCGAACGCATCCTCGAAGTCGAGCTTCGTGACGTCGCCCTCCTGGAAGCTGCAGTTGCTCAGCCCCGCGCGTTTCGCGATCTCATTGGCCCGGGCGACCAGGTCGGGTTCGAGTTCTACGCCGGTGACCTGAGCCTCCGGATGGCGTTTGGCAAGCTCGAAGCTGAAGACCCCGGAGCCGCATCCGGCGTCCAGGATCGCCCGGTACGAGCCATCGGTGGCCGGCAGCACCCGCCGCAACCGGATGCGCAGCCCGTTGGCCGGGGCGCCGAGCAGGTTCGCGTACATCCGCTCGAACCTGCTGCGGCCGGGGTCGAGCGACAGTTCGCGGCCTGGGAATCCCCTCACGCTGTGCCTCCCTCTGTGCCTCCGCAGTTTTCGAGGTAGCTGGCGAGCGCCCACGACATCCAGCCCTGGCACCAGCGCAGTTCCCGGATACGAGTCCGGTATCCTCGCCGCCGCTGGTAGTAGAACCACCCGCTCGCCGGGTCCCACATGTTGCCCAGCGTCCATTGCAGCACCCGGGCGGCGGTCGTTGCCCCGGACCCGAGGTGTCGCTGCTGGAGCGAGAACGTGATGACCCCCTGGGCGCACCCGTGGATGTCGATCGGGTAAAGGCGATCGTTCATGAACCTCGCCGCGCCGCTCGGCTCGAACAGGCGTTGCTCATAGAACTCGATACCGCAGCGGTAGGCGGAATCGAACTCGTCGCTGCCTGCGGACAATCCGTATTGCAGGATCGCGTCGAGTATGAAGCCGGTGTGGTAGTTGTCGTGGGTGATATGGCTGGCCGACGGCGGATCGGCGTAGAACCAGGCGCCGTAGTCGGTCTGCTTGGAGACCACGTAACGGACGAGCCTGCCGCCCTCCCGGATGAGATCGCGGTCGCCAGCTATCGCGCCCAGCCGGGCGGCCAGGGCCCCAGCCAGGGCCGAAACGTCCATGACGATCCAGTCGATGGAGCGGTCGGGGACATAGCTGACGCACCGCCGGTCATCGTCCTCGAACAGCGTCTTCGGGGCCTCGAGCAGGAACCAGACGGCACGCGTCGCCGCATCGAGGTAGCGGTCGTCCTGCAGGGTCTCGTACCCGTCGAGCAGGGCCTGACCCACGAACGACGTGACCACCCGGTTAGGGAGGTCTCGCGGGGCGAAGAACCCGACGTCCTGCCAGGGATAGGGATAGCCCCAGCACAGCCCCTCGAATCCCGGGGCCGGGTGGTCGATCAGCCAGTCCAGCAGTTCGCGCGCCTCGCGGGCATCGTCGGCCGATCCCGTGATCCGGTGCCGGGCGAGGAGCGCCCGGGCAAAAAGTGAGAGCCCCTTCGCGTTTCTGGCCTTGCGGACGCCGACCAGGGGCCGGATGTCGACGGGGCTGCGGGTCACCACCTGGATGGCGCCGAGCCGGCGCAGCCGCGACCCGCCGGCCAGGCGCGCCAGGACCGGCGAGTTGAGGCCGTCGTGCTTGGAGTACCCCTCGTACCGGGCCGACCGGGCGATCTGCAGGACCCGGTTGAGCACCTCCATATGAGTCCCGACCCCGCGCCGCGCTGTGGCCACATATCGGTTTTCTGTCATTGCAACGACAACCTCAGATCTGCTGGCTCTCGGAAACCCTTGAGCGGGGGGAGTGGGCCCGGGCCTGGCGCAGAAGTTCCAGTGGGCTGGGGTTTCGAAGTACCGGTAAAGGCTAGCAGCAGGTGGTCGCGCGAGTTTGCTATGCGGCCGGTTTGGCCGCATTGCCCTGGGACCTCCGCGAGCGCGATCGATGGGTGACTCTGGTAGCGTGACGCACCGGCAAATGAGCCGCTGGGACCGTGGACACGTGGTCGGGGTGCGTCTGACCGAAGGCAGGTTGAGGTCGGCATGAAGAGGTCGAGGTCGGCATGAAGCAGGTGTTCCGTAGGGTGATCGATCGGCGCGGACGCGTCCTGGTCGCCGACCTTCCCGTGCCGCACATGGGACCAGACCAGGTTCTGGTGCAGAGCCATTATTCGCTCATCAGCTCGGGTACCGAGATGGGGACGCTCTCGAAGACGCCGGCCGAGTTGGTGCGCCAGACCATCTCGGATCCCTGGATGCGGAACGTGGTCAAGCAGACCATCCTCGCCACCGGGCCCAGCCAGACCGCACGGCGGGTCTGGCACGAGATAGCGCGTGGAAGGGCTCGAAATCGGCCAGACCGTGGCCTACGCGGCGAGCGGCCACGCCGAGGTGGCCGCCCCCTCGATCAGCCACGTGGTGCCCGTCCCCGATAGCGTGGACCTTCGTCACGCGGCGTTCGTCACGGTCGGTGGCATCGCCATGCAGTCCCTCCGGCGCGCTGACCTGAAATTCGGTGAGACGGTCGCCGTCTACGGCCTTGGCCTGGTCGGCCAGTTGTGCGCCAGCATCGCGAAGGCAGCCGGATGCGTCGTCGTCGGGATTGACATCAACCCGAAGGCGAACGAACTGGCCACGGCCGCCGGTGCCGCCTTGGTGGTCAACCCGTCCGAGCCCGACTGGAAGCGGCGCATCAGCGATCTCACCGGCAAGAACGGGGTCGACGCCACGGTGATCTGCGCCAGCTCAGATTCGCCAGAGATCATCAACTCGGCGATGGAGATCACCCGGCGGCAGGGCCGCGTGGTGCTTGTCGGCTACGTCAAGCTCGACATCCACCCTAAGAACTTCCTGTACCGCGAGATCGACCTGCGGTACTCGCGCGCGTACGGGCCGGGGAGCTACCACACCGGCTACGAGAAGGGCCGGGTCGACTACCCGTTCGGGTACGTCCGCTGGACCGAGAAGCGCAACCTCGAGGAGTTCATCCGGCTGGTCGCTACCGGAGCTGTCAACCCCGAGCCGCTGATCGCGGGGGTCTACCCCGTGGACCGCGCCCAGGAGCCCTTCGATGCCATCCGCGAGCGGACACTGCCCGGCGTGGCCGCCTTGATCTCGTACGGATCTGATCCCGACCGCAGCCGGACAATCCAGATCAACCCGCGCCCGAAGCGTGACGGCAAGGTCGGGATCTCGCTCATCGGCTTTGGCAACCACGTCCTGGGCATGCACCTCCCCAACTTCAAGTCCATGCGTGACGTCGAACTCCGCGGCATCGCGTCGGCGACGGGACGCAACGCCTCCGTCTCCGCTAAGGGCCTTGGCGTCACGATGATCACGACCGACGTCGACGAGCTTCTCGCGGACGAGGGCACCGACGCGGTGATGATCTGCTCGAACCAGCCGGATCACTACGAGCACATCCGGGCTGCGATCTCGGCCGGGAAGGCCGTGTTCATCGAGAAGCCGATGGTCACCCGCCTCGATGACTTCAGCGAACTGCTCCGGCTGATGGAAAAGCAGCCGACCCTGGTCACACTCGGGCTCAACCGCCGTTACTCGCCCCTCGTGGACACCCTCCGCAAGTCGCTGAAATCCCCGGTCGACTTCGTCGAGTACGTGATCGCCCAGCAGCCCTTGCCGCCCGATCACTGGAGCCTCGACCCGGTGGACGGCGGCGGGAGGCTGGTCAGCGAGGGAGAGCACTTCATAGACCTCTGCAACCTGCTCATCGGCAAGCGCCCGGTGTCCGTGACCGCTCGCGCGCTGGGCAAGCTGCCCGACGATCTCCGGACGCTGTGCAATTTCTCGGTGACCCTCCACTACGATGGCGCCGCCGCCACGGTCGTCTTCAACGAGTCCGGCGTCCCTGGCTTCCCGCGGGAGCGCCTGTCGGTGTTCGCCCGCGGCCAGGTGGCGATCCTGGATGACTTCGGAAAGCTGACCGAATACGGCCCGGGCAAGCCCCACACCAAGGGCAGCCGCCTGCACAAGTCCATGGGCCACGCCGAGGAACTCGACCAGTTCGTCCGCGCCGTGAAGGGCGAGCCGAACCACCTGCTGTCCTGGGAGGGCTCCTCGCTGGCCACCCTGTGCATGTTCGCGGCCCAGGAGAGCATCCGGCTCGGCGCCGAGATCGACCTCGACCAGTTCCACCGCTCCCTGCTCGAGGACCCCGCCGACGCCCCCGCGGAACCGTCCGACACCACCGACGAGACCCCCGCCGACATCACCTAGCCACACCCCCACCTCCGAGCTCTTTACGTTAGCGGGGAAGCCTTCAGCGCATAGGAGACTGTCGCATAACTCGTGATCTTGGCTGTGAGCACCGGGGCCGTGCCCTGAGGGCACGGTTCTGGCTGTTGATTGCGCCGTGAGTTGTCCGAGCCTGCTGGCCCGTCAGCCGGTGTGCCCCGGTTGTAGCTCGTCCAGCAAGGAGGTGATCATCGGTGTCAGCCATTCGCTGAACTCGACCGACAGGTGCGCCGTGTCCCTGAAGACCAGAAGGTTGCCCACCACGGCCGGGCAGACGTTGTCGGCGCAGATCCAGCCCGCTGGGTCGACGAGCGTGACGCCGCCCAGCATCTGCAGGGCCTGGTTGATGGCCTGGTGCCGGGCCGGATACGTGTAGGCCCGGCGCATCGGTAGGTTGCAGGCCTTGACGTCGTCAAGATGGGCGGTCACGCAACTGGCGACGTTGTAGCCGGGGTAGGGGGTGTCCTCCAAGTACACGATCTTTGCGGTGGTCGTCTGCTGGAGCGTGCGCACGGTGGACACGGTGGCGTCGGCATACGCGGTTGGGGACACGTTCGCGGCTTCAAGGTCCGAGCCGGCCACGATCACGACCGTCGGGTTGAGCGCCGCGATCCGGCGCAGCGTCAGGGCTCGCCAGGTGTCGCACTCGGTGTAGATACGGTTCAGCTGGCCGTTGAATTCGGTCAGTTCCTGAGGCGCGCACCCCGATTTAGTCCAGTTGACGACGCGCCAGTGGGCGTAGACGCCGGCACCGGTGAACGCCGGTTGCCACTGCTGCATGTGCGAATCGCCGAACAGCACCGCGGTGTACTTGCCCGTTGGGTCACCGAAGACGCACGGCCCCTGGGTGACGGCGAAGATGCTGGCGTGGCACCCGTCGTAGGACGAGGAGGGCACGTCGCTATGCGCCTGCGCCGGCTCTGGAGTCAGGTTCCTGGGCGCATTCATCGTGTTCAGCCCCGCGGTGACGGCGGTCCTCATCTCGCGGATGACGGTGGGGGTGGCCGTGGACGCGTGGACGACGGTGGCATCGGCGCCCGTGCCGATGAGCGACGGAAGGTTCCCCAGGACCAGCACCGCTGCGACCACCGCCGAGCCCGACAAAACGAGGCCGCCCGCGAACCACTGGAGGTTCGGTAGCCGGAGCGATCGGGCTGGGTTCTCGATGAGCTTGAAGGTGATCATGGCGGCGGCGAGCGACAGCACGACGACCGTCAGGCGCTCCGACCAGCCCAGAGCGTGACCGAGGATCATGGGGGCGATGACTAGCATCGGCCAGTGCCACAGGTACCACGAGTAGGACATGCGGCCGGTGAACTGCAATGGCCGCACGCCCAGTAGCACCCCCACACCGCGCTGAACCGCGCAACCGCACGCGATGAGCACGGCGGCCCCGACGACCGGGAGCGCCGCGGCCGAACCCGGATACGGCGTCCGGCCGTTGTAGACGAAGGCGGCGGCGAGTACCGCGGCCAACGCCAGCCAGCCTCCGATCAACGCGATGGAGCCCGGCAGCCGCGCCAGCTGGGACGCGCCGAGCGCCACCAGCGCCCCCATGCCGAGTTCCCAGGCCCGCGTGGCCAGCGAGAAGTAGGCCCATGGGGCATCCACCCTGGTGACGATCACCGAGTAGTAGAACGACACCAGAACGATGGCGGCCAGCAGCAGGCCGAGGAGCGCGTTGCGATAGCGCCGGCCCAGGAACACGATGAGCACGATCAGGATCGGCCAGCACAGGTAGAACTGCTCCTCGACCGCAAGCGACCAGAAGTGCTGCAGCGGGGATGCCGCATTTCCCTCATTGAGATACTGGGTGCCTTCCACGGCGAGCCGGTAGTTGAGGCCATAGAACGTGGTGAAGATCCCGTCGATGGAGATCGGCCGGACCGAAAGGGGTGGGGCCCAGAAGCGAGCAGCCACCACGGTCGCCACCACGACCGTCATAGCTGCGGGCAACAGCCGGCGAATCCGGCGGGTGTAGAAGGTGGGCAACGCCCGGATGCCGTGCTCGCCGACCGACTCCAGCAGCAAACGCGTGATCAGGAAACCGGAGATCACGAAGAACACGTCGACGCCGACGAACCCGCCGTGTACGCCGAACAGATCGGCGTGGTACAGCACCACGGAGAGCACCGCGAAAGCTCGCAAACCCTCGATGTCCGGCCGGAACTTGGCCGGCTTGGGCAGGTGCTCGCGAACATGCCGGCCGGACGAGGCACCCTCAGATCGCCGCAGGGTGCTAGTCATGCGGTGGCCGTCCTCCTGACTGACACGATCTATCGTCCGATACTAAGCCGTCGGGCTGGGGGGAACCGGCGAACCCCGGAACCCCCGGTGGCCAGTCGGCGGCGGAGCCCAAAGCAGCCGGCGTCAGCTACGGGCCCGGCCGGGTGCCGCCCGGACCCTGGCAGCGCGGGGGGTCCGGAACCGGGCGGGGAGCCTCAGGCGGTGACCGCCGGCAGCCACCGCGGCCGGCGCTGTTCGTAGGCGTCGATCGTAAAGGGCGTGGGCGAGGGTCAGGGCGCGGGCGTGGCGTCGGGGCGGGCGGGCGGTCGCTCGGGACCTGGGGGCGGGCGGGCGCGACCTGGCGTGCGGCGCGAAGCTGGCGGAGGCGGCGACGGCCGACGAGCGCAGAGGCGGCGGCGCCGGTGAGGGCGTCAGACACAACCGAGATCGCGCGGCTGACCAGGGCCACGGTCAGGGCGATCGCGGTGGTCGTCTGGGTGTGCAGGACCGCCACCATCACGGCCTCCCTGACCCCCGCGCCGGCCGGGGCGAACACCGCCAGGAACCCGATGGCCCACGAGAGCGAGTAGGCGCCCACCGAGACCAGCAGCGTGCCCTGCGGGTGGCCGGCCAGCTGCCGCAGCAGCACGTAGATAACGAGGCCGTTGCTAGACCAGGCGGCAATCGCCCACACCATCATGCGCGCCAGGCCCCGGTAGCTCACGCCTTGCTGGTCCGCGGGCTGCCGCGCGAGCCGCAGCACGAGGCGGAGCAGCCGGTTCAGCACCGGCGGCGACAGCAGGACGACCCCGACGGGGATCAGGAACAGGATCCAGAAGTACTGAGCAATCGATCCGGCGCTGGCGAACGGCAGCGTGATCGCGGCTACTACCGCCCCTGAGCAGGTCATCACGGCATAGTTCAAGATCACGGACAACGCCGATCTGCTCCGCGGGACGCCGCGATCGGCCCCGAGCTCTGCCTGCGCCAGCATCGGCCAGATGACGCCGGGAACGTACTTCGACAGCCCGCCGATGAAATAGATTCGCCATGCCTCCGGGATCGACAGCGGCGAGCCCAGGTCGGCGAGCATCTCCCGCCAGACCATGAGGTTGCAGACGAGCCCGGCGATGCTCAGCGCGAACGCGAGCAGCACCACAGGCACGGACAGCCGCTGCACCTCGTGCCACAGTGTGCCGGCCTGTTCCACAAGCGTGATACCCAGGAGGGTAAGGACGAGGGCCAGGAATCCGACCCGGACCGCCTTTGACCTCATCAGGCGGATGAGCAGGCCGAGCCAGCGGTGCCCGGACGACGCGCGATCCGTAGACCCGGCCGGTTTGGCCGCAGTCTCCACCATTATTTCGGGAATCTCCCTAAATTAAGGGTTCTCGGTCAAGGCAATCACCGTAGCAGAAGGGGTCCTACCGGAATTTCCGCTCCAGTAGGGCGGACATCCGGTTATAGGATCGCTCGGGTGAGCATCCCCAGCGCCCGCGTGTCCGAATCCGCGGCCACCCTGGAGGCCGCCCGCCGCCCGGGTAGCTTCCCGGCCGGGGACCTGATAGCCATCGGCTGCCTGGTCATCGAGGCCGGGCTGATCGTGTTCGTGCTGCGGCACCTGCTGACCAGGCCGTTCAACTACGACGAGGGCTGGCGAGCGTACGAGATTGCGCTGGGCCCCGGGTTCCTGAGCCAGGGCCAGTTGCACGCGGCGGTGGGCCCGCTGTCCCTCGGCTGGCTCGCCATCGAGAACGCGGCCCGCGTCCTGCTCGGCGACACCGAGGCGGGGCTGCGCACCCCCATGTTCATGGTCTTCCCCGTCCTCGGGGTGGCGACCTACCTGCTGGCCCGCCGCTGGCTCGGTGTGGCGGTGAGCTTTTGCGTGGCCGGACTGCTGCTGGTGAACCTGTGGATCATCAACTACGGGCTGCAGCTCAAGTCCTACCCGTACGAGGCGCTGTTCGCAGTGGTCACGATCGCGCTGTACCTGCTGCTGCGGCGCACGGCCTGGCGTCCGGCCCAGTTGCTCGGGCTGTACGCCGCGCTGGGCCTGACCTGCGTCTTCTCGCTGCCGAACCTGTTCGTGGCCGTGCCCCTGCTGGCCCTGGACCTGGTCGAGACGGTCCGTGCCCGGGACCGGATCGCGCTGCGCCTCGCGGGCGAGGCGCTGGCCGGGGTGATCGCGCTGGCCAACTACGTGCTGTTCCTGGCGCCGCAGAGCGGCGTGGTCGGCACCAGCTACTTCAACGCCCAGTACCCCCCGCCCGGGATCGGCGGGTTCGCGAGCTTCACCGTCGACGGCCTGAAGTCATGGGTCCCCGCGGTCATCACCGGCGTCGCGGGCGCGAACAACGCAACCCCGAGGTACTCGCTGCCACCCCTCGCCCATCACCTGCTCGCCATAGGCCTGGTGATCATGCTGGCCGCCGGGGTCGTGGCCGCGGCCCGGGAGGTCGCCGGGCGAGCGCTGGTCGTGGCCTGCGGCGGGGCGCTGCTCTTCGAACTCGTCGGGGCCGCGCTGCACCGCTGGCCGTTCGGCCTGATCCGCCAGAACATCCTCATCCTGCCGATGCTCTACGTGCTCGGCGGGATCGGCGCGGTGTGGCTGGCCCGGACGCTGCGCGGCCCGCGGCGGGCCGACGGTGCCGCCGCGGGCCCCGCCTGGTGGCGCATGGCGGCCCTCGCGGTGGCCACGGCAATGTTCGCCGTCACCGTGGCTGCCGGGGGCGTGGCCACGGCCAAGACGTTCGCCGAGTCGAACGAGTTGCAGGCCAACCTGACGACCATGTTCGGCGGGGTCAAGGACGCGGTCGCGGCCACTCGCATGGCGTCCGTGCCCGGCGACCTGGTCATCATCCGGGCGGATCGGCCCACGCCGGTCTGGTACGGCACGCAATGGCTGTACTACATGGAGAGCTACGCGGGGTGGCCGGGCGCGATCGCGGCGCGGCCGCGCATCCCCGCCCGGGACACCCTGTCGGTCGTCTACGTCACGCCCGCGGCAGCCGACCGGTTTCTCGCCGCACACCGCGGCAGCCCGGCGGTCTTCCTCCTGGAGTTCAACCTTCCGGGTTACCTCTTCCCCAGCTGGGCTCATCAGCAGTCGCTGGAGACCTTGCGGCGGTTCGGCTACTGCCCCACCCGCGAAACCGCGTATCCGATCACCGGACACCTTACGATCCTGAGAGCCGGATGCTCCAAGGCCTGAGACACACTTCTTAAGACTCGGCGATGTGCCGCGGTGTCACGATGGCATGTAGAGCAGAATCGGGTCCGAACCGACGGGGATGGTTGTCACCCGGTCTCGGGCAAGATCACGATGCCACGCCTGGATCTCCACCGGCGCCAGGTGCGAGCGGATGATCCAGATCCGGTCACGAGCGTGGTTGTGTTCCGCAGCGACCTTGGCCCGCGCCGCCGCTAGCGCGTTCGCGACGTCCATCGCCTGGCGCTGACGCATCACGACGATCCACGGCGCGCGGGGGTAGGCCACGACGTGGCCGTTGGGACCGTCGCCGGCCGGGAACGAGGGCTGCGCCAGCTGGTAGTAATACGCAAAGGCATAGCTGGCTGCGTAGCTGACGATGATGACGTCCCCCGGCCGGAAGTGAGCGTCGAGATACACGACCTCAGAGCGGGCATCCTCGTTGGGTATTCCGTGCGATCTGATGTACGTGCCCGTCGCCGGCACCCAGACGGCAAGCGCCGCAGCGGCAGCCACCAGTGGTGCCCGACGGTCGATCGCGGCCGCCCAGCGCCCGGCGGCGGCAACCGCGACGGCCATCAGCAGCGGAACCGCCACGAGCCAGAAGGCGGAGGTCCGAAGATCCCCGAACGGATACTTGCGGGCCGCGCTCGCGACGATGACGATCGCCAGCGTCATCGGGAACATGACGGCCAGGGCGAAGCGCCGGAGCCAGAGCAGCGCCGCGATGCCCGCCAGCACCAGCGCCGCGTCGATGACCAGGGACCGGAAGCCCATGTACGGCGCGAGCTGGTGCAGCCGGAGGTGGATGAAGGAAATCGCGGCGGACGGGCTCCGGGTGGGAACGTAGTAAGGATCCCAATAGGCGACGAGGTTGCGAGTGATCTCCGGGCGGACGACAGCTTCGTAGATCGCCAGGCTCGCGACTAGCATCCCCAGTGAAGCGCCGGCGACTTCGAGGAGCCTTCGATAGCGCCGCTCGACCAGGCACTCAACCGCCAGGGAAGCCATGGCCGCTGCCCCGGTGAAGATCAGCGTGTTGGCGAAAAACAGGCCGACGGACGCGGTCGCGGCGATGGCGACGAGGCGCCGGAGGTGCCATTCGTTCTCGATGCGCGCCACCAGGGTCCACAGGACGAGGTACATGAATGCCTCGGCCGTGTATTGCTTGAGGTCGTCTCGGACGAGCATCGCCGGCGACAGCAGCACCGCGGCACCCGTCAGGATCCCCGTGCTGAAGCGGGTCAGGCGAAGCTCGCGCCCGAAGAGGTACCCCGCCGCCGCGGCCAGCATCGTGAACGCGAGCGGTACGAGCCGCAACCCCTGGGCGCCACCGAAGGGCACCAGCCGCAGCAGGTACGTCCACCCCAGGGGCGTGCTCACCACCAGCGAAGGGGTAAGCCCGATCCTGGCCCGGACGGTGTCCGCGAGCCACGCCTCGTCGACCCAGAAAGGGTGACTGAGCAGGTACGGCACGTCGTGAACGAGGAGCACCGACAGGCCGACGGCAGCGGCGAGACAGACGTCGATCACATCGGGCTTCCCGAGCGAGCGTCGACGTAGGGGAGCGGCAGAAAGGCGTGCCTTCGCCCGAACGACCACACTGCCTCCCAGCAGCCGAGGTGAGCCCGGCTGCCACCGCCACCAGCCGACGCGCTGCTTCTATCCGGCAAGGTTGGGCATAAGCAGCCCGAACTGAACTCACTAACCTAATGGATATGAAGCGGGTGTGCTTAACGCGGGACACATGACGCAACACCAGGGACTTTAGGTGTTTGTCGGGTGCCGGGGTGTTGCGGTTTTCGTGTTCCGTGTGGGTCTTGCAGTCCGTTTCCCGGCTGTGCTGTCCGGGGTGCAGGCGTGGTTTTTGCCCGCGTGTCGCGGCGGGGGTGGCGCGCGGTTCCACGGTCCGCGGCCCCGGTGCCGGGGCGGTTACTCCTTCCTGGCGGGTTCCTTCCTGGCCGCGGCGTTACCCGGTGCCGGGCGCGAACACGGTGACCTGGGGTTTCCCGGTGACGGTCTGTTTCGTCGCGCAGGTGTGCGCGAATTTCGGGCGGGCTTTCTGGGCGCGCGGTGAGTGGCGCTGGCGGCCGGTGACGTTCAGGGTGTGCAGCGCGGCGCGTGCTGCGGCGTCCGCCGCGGCGGCGATGGCGTCCAGCGACGATGACGTGGTGACCTGGGAAGAGGTCATGGAGCGGATCGCGTGGCGCCAGACGGCGGTGAAGGATTCCTCGTCCGGGGTGACCGGAGTGTCCTGCCTGCGGCGCAGGGTGCGGGCTGCGGCGGCCTCGCTGTGCAGCGCGGCGGCGGCGCTGGCGCGCACGAGCTGGGTGGCGGCCAGCCAGGCCCAGGCTTCCTGGATGACCAGGCGCGGGGATCCCGAGCGCAGCACCGGCCCGGAGGTGCGGTGCCCGGCGCCGGTGATCGTGGTCTTGTCCTCGCCGAACGTGGTTTCCGACGCGCTCCACCGGGCCAGGTACGCTTCCCGGACCGCGCCGGCGGGCGCGGCCTGGTGATCGAGGAGGGTGGTGATCAGGGTGCAGGTCTCCCCGGCCTCGTCCCCGCCGCCGCAGGGCAGGATCACGTTGTGCTCGGCGGCGCGGACCGGCAGCCGGCCGGCTGTCTTCCCCGACGGGGCGTTCAGCCAGGTCATCCGGGACCCGTCGGGCAGCCAGCCGCCGCCGGGCTCCGCCGGCAGGCTGATCCCGGCCTTCACCCGGGCGACGACATGCCCGCCGGCGGCGAGGATCGCGGAGATCAGGTCATAGCCCGGGAAATTCCTGTCGAAGCAGGTCACGCGGCCGGCGAACAGGCTCGGCCGACGGCGGGCCAGGCGGGCGAGCAGCGTCTGCTCGCCGGCCCGCGTGCTGCCCGCAATCGCCCCGAGCACCGCCCGGCCGGCGCGCGCGGTCAGCGCGACGACCCGCAGCTGCGGGAACGGCGCGGACCCCGGCCCGTCCTGGGTGGCGGTGCCCGCGCAGCCGAACATCGCCCGGTTCGCCGGCGTGTCCGCCACGGCGACCAGCATCCCGTCGGCGGCGCACACCATCATCCCGGCCAGCAGCACCGCCTGCGGGTCATCACCGGCGATCAGCGGCCCGGTTGCCCGCCAGAACAGGGCCTCCATCAGGCTGGCCGGCACCAGCGCCCGCCAGCCCGTGATGACCTTCCCCGTGGGAACGTGCCAGTCCAGGGCGAATGGCACGTCCGCGAGCAGCCCGGCCAGCCGCGCCAGCGCCTCGCCATACGACCCGTCCGGCATCAGTGTCATCGCCAGCATCAGCCGGATGACCAGCGGATACGACATGATCCGCCGCCGCTGCCGCTGCCTCAGCCGGCCCTGCTCCAGTGCCGCCGCCGTGATCTCCTCGATCACTCCGTCACCGAGGTGCCGCTCCAGCTCACCCAGCCGCACGAAATCCGGCAGCCACCCGCCCGCCAGCACCGAGCCGTCCCTGCGGACGACGGCTGGAGCGGTCACCACCGGGCGGCAGAACACCGCCAGCTCGCCCGCCGACGGCGCCGAATCTCCCGCCGTGACCGTCCCACCGCCATGAAACCGCAGGTCATCGGCCCGCACCACCAGTGGCCCGGCAGGAGTCCCCGCCAGCGGGGACACCGCTACCCGGCTTGCACCAACGACATCAGGCAGATAAGAAAGCACAAGGGCTCCTGGAGACGGCATGGACTCGACACCCACAGCCGTACCAGGAGCCCATGAGCAAATCACTCAGGCCGCATGCCCGGCGTCCACGCAAAACCCCAGGTCACGCTCTCATGGAGACCGGAATTCCGTAAGTCCGTGATGTCGGGGCGAGCGCCGCCACCAAGACGCCGGCCCAAGCAGGCGCCGGGCAGAGCACTGCCCCGGATCGTTACGCTGATCGCGTGGCATCGAAGAAACGGCGTTCCGGGAAAGGCAAAGGGTCCCGCCAGGGCATCAGCGGCAACCCGCAGCGGCGTGCCGGGCAACTGGCTCAGCGGCGGCCGGCAATCGCCAGCGAGCCGGCTCTCCCGCAGCTGGTGCTGGACTTCCGGTCGGGGAAACCGGAGGACCCGCTGCGGGATCTGGCCTATGCCCTGGCCGGCGGGGCGGAGCCCAGGCCTTGGTGGGGCGAGTCGCATCAGCGGATTCTCGCCGCCGCCCGCGCCTTTACCTGGCCGTCCCGCCTCGTCGACCTGGAGACGCAAGCCTGCCGGATCGTGGGCGACGAGTTCTACGAGCGGCTCAACTTGCAGCTGACCGGGCTGCACCCGCCCCAGTGGCTGCGCGCGCTGGCGGAGGAGACCGGGGCGGCGCTGCAGGCGTCGGTGGCCGACGGCACCGGCGACTGGCGGCAGCTGTGGGCGCTGCTGTGCGGGCTGGCGCTGACGGCACCGCCCGGCGACACCGAGAGCGAGACCGCGAAGCTGGCCCGCGCGCGCTTCCCCGACATCAAGGATCCCTACGTGACCGCGCTGGCCGAAGCGGGCAAGGCCGCCAAGCTGCTGGCGGACCGCGGGCTGGCTTCTGGCATCAGGCACCCGGCTGACGGCTGCCAGGCGGCCGGGGACCCCCTGGTCGCGCGCGACGCGTACGGCAGCCGGTTCCTGCTCGTGGCCCCGTTCGGCTACGACGGGCAGGCGCCGGACCACTGGTACGCCTGGGACATCGACTCGTGCTGGATCCTCACCGTCGCGGGCGCCGGGGTATTCGGGTCGGCGCAGGACGCGCTGGCTGAATGGCAGCACGCCGTCGGGCCCGGCGCCGGGACGGCGCTGTCGCCGAGCCCGCCCGAGACGACCGCCCGGCTGCTGGCACGCTGCCTGGAGACCGGGCCGCTGTCGGACATGCTGCAGGGAAGCGAGCCCCGGGAACTCATCCGGGAGCACTACCGGCTCCGGCGGCGCGCCCGCGTCCTGACCGGCCCCGCCGGCGCCACGGCCACCAGCGCCGCCACGGCCTCGTCCGGCGGCGGCGACGCCGGCCCGGTGCGCGAGGCGTTCCTGGGCTGGTACACAGCACGGCACGGCAATGCCCCGCAGGACGCAGCCGACGCTGTGGACACGATCCTCTGCGAGTGGGGACCGCGGGCACATCCCGGGGAGCGCTCGCGCTACGCCTGCTCACCGCACCGGATCGAGATGGCAGCGCACCTGATCCGTGACGGCTACTTCCCCGACGACGCTAACGCGGCGCTCCGCCTGCTGCCGCAGTGGACGCAGTGGTGCATCGGGCAGAGCGGGCTCAACGGCGACTTCGCGGCCCGGTCCAGCGCCGCCGCGCTCACCGAGGCCGCAAAGCTCGTCGAGGAGGAGACACACGATCCGGTCGCTGAGCAGAACGAGGCGCCGTTCCGCCGCCAAGAGTGAAGAGGCCCGCTGAGGAGAAAGCACGGCGGCCGGCACGAGCCACGACCCTTCGTTCGGTACCCCGGCGTCCAACCGGGGAACAGCAGCGACGATGACCGCGCGGGCACGGCAGCCAGCAATCGCGGATCGCCCGCCCGGCCGTCCGTCCGGAAACCCGGCACGCCCTGGTGAACGCCCGTGCCGGACATCCGCCAGCCCCAACCACGCCACCTCCGCCAGCGCCAACCCTTCCCGCACCGTCGATAACAGTGCTCCTCCGCCAACCCTCGAACATCCCAAAGCGGCCCGCCGCCACCACGGAAACCTTCAACGACAGGCACAGGACACAAAGACAGCAACACCCCAGACGATCACAAACGCCTAAAGTCTCCGGTGT
>WNFD01002190.1_pt1 | contig 19684 bp, 13 predicted proteins | sample 5400491 | NCBI WGS metagenome assembly WNFD01 (sample SAMN13153343, study PRJNA577476) | soil metagenome | isolation source: 120 cm saprolite under Douglas fir tree site 2 hole 2 replicate 2 | place: USA:California | collected 2015-04-18
TGTCTTCTATGCTTCCTTTATATTCGTTTCCGCACGAGGCGGCGATTCGCGTGAATGGGACCGTGCTCGCGTTTACCGCCGCCGTCGCCGTGATTACCGGTATCCTTTTTGGTATCTCGCCGGCCTGGCAGCTTTCACACCCACCCATTAGCGAGCTGATCCAGGCAAACAGCATGAAGGTCACGGGAAGCGCGCGCAACCGCAACACGCACCGGCTCTTGATCGCCGGACAGGTAGCTCTCACCTTGCTGCTGATGGCCGGCGCCGGGGCTGCAATGAAGGCGTTTCTCGCCCTGACTCACACGCCTTTGGGCTTCGAGCCGGAGCACATCTTTGCGCTGAATGTTGCCCTGCCAAAGGGAGCATACCCGAGCTGGCAGGCACGCTTGAATGCAAACGAGATGGTTCGTCGGGCCATCGCCGAAGTTCCGGGCGTGGAGAGCGCGAGCGTTTCAACCACGTGGTTTCCACCTTTCGGAGGGTTCAGCGCCAAGGTCGATATCCGGAGCAAGCCGTCGCTGACGGGTGCGGAAGCGGTTTTGGCACTGGTGAGCCCGCAGGAGTTTTCGACGCTCCGCATTCCGCTGTTGGCAGGCCGAATCTTCAACGATGTGGAGGTCGGTCGCGCAGCTCACCTGGCCCTGGTGAACCAGGCGTTCGTGAAACAGTTTCTTCCCGGCGCGGACGCGATTGGCCAGGGGGTTCGCAGCTCCATGCTCAAAATCGAGCGGCCCGACCTGCTGCTTACTCAGGCTCTAGACGATTGGTTGGAAGTGATCGGAGTTGTGGCAGACGCGCGCAATGACGGACTGGATCATCCCACCAAGCCCGCTGTCTTTCTTCCTTACAGCTTCGCTTTGCCACCGGACGAGGCGCTGTTTGTGCGCTCGGCGGGCAGTCCAGAGGCGGCAGTCATGTCGGTGAAGCAGCGCATGCGCGACATGCACCCCGACATGGTGGTCGGTAACGCTCACACAATGGTCTGGTGGTTGAATACCCAGGGATGGGGTCAAGGACGCTTCATTGCAACGCTCTTCTCACTCTTTGCGGTTCTGGCACTCGCTCTGGCTGCGACCGGACTTTACAGCGTTGTCTCGTTTGCCGTGACGCAACGCACACAGGAGGTCGGCATACGGATGGCTCTGGGCGCACCGCGCGCTAACATTCTGCGCTTGGTCATCAGTTCGACGGCCGTAATGCTTGCCGCAGGTCTGGTGGTCGGACTTGGGCTCAGCGTAGTGCTGGGCCGCGTGGTCGGGTCGTGGGCGGGGGGCAGTCCGCGCGATCCTGTAACTTTGCTTTCGGCGTCGCTGGTTCTGGTTCTGGTGTCTGTAGTCGCCTGCGTCGCTCCAGCCTGGCGCGCCGCGTCCGTGGACCCAGCTGTGGCGCTGCGATACGAATGAAAGCCAATGCATAACCTTATCCAAGATCTTCGTTACGCGTTGCGGCAGTTGCGCAAGAATCCGGGATTCACCGCCGTCGGATTGCTCACGCTGACGCTGGGCATTGGGGCTAATACCGCAATCTTCTCCGTCGTCCACGCCGTCTTGCTCAAGCCGCTCGGATACCACGATCCGGACCGGGTGGTGCTCATCACCGAGGGAGCTACGCCGGTGCGGTTCGAGGAATTGTTGGCGGCCAGCCGATCCTACACAGAAATCGGGTCCTTCGCCGGCCCTGAGGACATGGCACTTTCCCGCATCGCCGAGCCGCGGGTGTTGAAGGGTGCACGCGTTTCCGCGAACTTCCTCCGCATTCTAGAGGTACGTCCCTTGCTGGGACGTAGTTTCCTACCGCAAGAAGACAAGCCGGGGGGGCCAGAAGTGGCGATGATCAGCGAGCAATTGTGGCGGGGACAATTCCGCGGAGATCCTATGATCGCCGGTAGGACGCTGACGCTGGCAGGCATGCCGCGCACGATCATCGGCGTGCTACCCGCAGGATTCCAATTCCCCTTTTCCGGTACCGATGTGTGGGTGACGAGGCCGTCGGAGTGGCCGGTGATCCCGCCTCAAGGCAGGCCTCTCAGTCCCATCCTCAGCGTGTTTGGCCGATTGAAACCTGGCCTGCATCTTCAGCAGGCAACCGCCGAACTGGCGGTTTTGAATCGTCAATACACCGCGGCTCATCCCGCCATGCTGGATGCCAAACCGAACTCATCGGAAACTGTGCGGCCCTTCAAAGACCAGCTGGTTTCAGAGGTTCGTTCGGAACTGTGGATGCTATTCGGTGCAGTCGGGTTTGTCCTGCTGATCGTGTGCGCGAACATCGCAGGCCTTCTACTGGCCCGCGCAACTTCCCGTTCGCGGGAATTCGCTGTTCGCGCAGCCATTGGGGCTGGACGGGGACGGATCATCGGGCAACTACTCGCTGAGAGCATCTTGCTGGCCTCGGTTGGTGGCGCGTTGGGCATAGGGCTTGCGGCATGGAGTTTGAACGCGATCAGAAGGATGATCTTTGTGGATCTCCCGCGGGCGGGAGAAATCCACCTGGACGCCACGGTCCTCGGATTCGCAGTGGCGCTCTCGGTCGGCACGGGCTTGCTGTTCGGGCTGGTACCTTCGATGGCCGCGTCTAGACAGGATCTCGCCTGTGTCCTGAGGGGAAGCGGCGAAGCCGCAAGCAGTGTAGGCGCAAGGCACATGCGACGTTTCGGCCCACGAGGGCTGTTAGTGGCGGGTCAGGTAGCACTGTCGATGGTCTTGCTGATCGGCGCCGCCTTGCTGATCAAGAGCCTGGCTCGTGTATACCGGGTCGATCCAGGATTTCAAACCTCCCACCTGCTGACAATGAACATCGCGTTGCCGCCCGCGCGCTACGATACGGACGAAAAGAAGGCAACGTTCTATGAGCAACTGGTAGAACACGCAGAGTCCCTGCCCGGGGTTGGCAGCGCGGCTGTAACGCTGACGCTTCCGATGACCGATATGTGGCTGGGAGTTCCCTTGCAGTTGGCGGGGACTCCGCTCGTGCCACTTAACGAGCGCCCGATCGGAGTCATCCAAGACATCACGCCAGAATATTTCCGGACCCTGGCGATTGCGCTGAAGCGAGGGCGAGAATTCACAGCGCACGACAACGCGCGGTCCGTTCCAGTTGCAATCGTCAGCGAAAACTTGGCGCGCCTGTTCTGGCCACAGTACCCGGCGGGATCGAATCCCATCGGCGAACACATCCTTATTGGCTCGGATACTCAGCCAGCAGAGATCGTCGGCATAGCTGCGAACGTGCGTCAATATGGCCGAGATGACAATCCGAAGCCGGAAGTGTATCTGCCCTGCGCACAGAAGCCTCCCCTGTCTGCAATGCTGGCCGTGCGAACAGACGGCAATCCGCTCTCCTTTGCCAACGCCGTTCGGGCTCAGATACTCGCGATCGATCGTGACCAGCCCGTTTCCGCGGTCGCATCGATGGACGATTTAGTGGAAGCCTCCGAGGGGCAACTTCGACTCATGATGACGCTGCTCGGAACATTCGCCGGCGCGGCTGCACTTCTCGCCGTGATTGGACTCTACGGCCTCATCTCTTTTTCAGTCGTGCAAAGGACAAAGGAAATCGGGATCCGCCGGGCATTGGGCGCGCAACGAAGCGACATTGTTTCCCTGATGGCTGGAGAGGTCGTCCGCCTCACGCTGACTGGTGTTGTTTTCGGGATCGCCGGTGCCTTCGCTATGACTCGACTGCTGAAGGATCTGCTATTCCAGGTCAGAGCCACCGACCCGGCCACGTTTGTTGGTATTGCCATGCTGTTCGTTCTGGTCGGAGTGTCCGCCAGTTATATCCCGGCTCGCCGGGCGGCGAAGGTCGACCCCATGGTCGCGCTGCGTTACGAGTAGGAATTTCGCCATGAATGGATTGTTTCAGGATGTTCGCTACGCGTTGCGGCAGTTGCGCAAGAGCCCGGGATTCACCTCGGCTGCCGTGCTGATGCTGGCGTTGGGTATCGGCGCCAACACAGCCATTTTCAGCATGGTCAATGCGGTTCTTCTGAGACCGCTGCCGTATCAGGAGGCGGACCGGCTGGTGATGGTATGGGAGCAGAATCCCCATCGCGGTTGGTTTGAGAACGTTGTTTCGGCAGCGAACTTCCTCGACTGGAAGAAGCAGAACGATGTGTTCACCGATCTGGCTGCGTTCGAATCGAACTTCTTCAATCTCAGTGGAGGCAACAAGCCCGAGGAGATTGCCGGCGAACGCGTGACCACTAATCTTTTCTCTGTTCTAGGTGTTCGGCCCTTGCGAGGCCGACTGTTCCTGCCAGAAGAAGAGAAGCGAGGCACCTCCGCGGTGATTGTAAGCTACGGACTTTGGCAAGAAAGCTTCGGAGGCGATCCTGAACTCGTCGGGAAACCAATCTCGCTCAACGGCCAGGCTTATACGGTTGTGGGCATTCTGCCAGCGACCTTTGCCGACGATTACTCTGCATCGTTCGCGCAGCGCTCACGCGTCTGGGTATCGGGTCTGGATCTTCAACCCGAAGGCAGGGAATTTCACGACTACCATGCTATGGCTCGTCTCCAGCCGGGTGTAACGCTAGCTCAGGCACAGGCAGAAATGGACACCATCGCCAGCCGGATCGAGCAGCAGTATCCCGAGTCCAAGGGTTGGGGCGTAGCTCTCGTGGGACTGCATGACCAGGTGGTGAAGTACACCCGTCCGGCTCTTCTGGTCCTGCTGGGCGCGGTTGGTGTGGTGCTGTTGATCGGCTGTGCCAATGTGGCCAACCTGCTGCTGGTGCGCGCGACAGGACGCCAGAGGGAGACCGCGATTCGCGCAGCGCTGGGCGCCACCCGCGCACAAATTGTGCGGCACTTCCTGGTGGAGAGTTTGCTGTTGTCGATGATGGGTGCGGCGCTGGGTCTCGTGATTGCAGGCTGGGGATCAGAAATCCTGGTAAGGCTGACGCCTCCAGATACGGCCAGAATTGAAGGGGCGGGAATCAACGGTCTCGTGCTTCTTTTTACCGTCGTGATTGCACTCGGAACAGGAATCGCATTCGGGCTAGTCCCTGCATTGAGTGCGTCCAGAGCGAAGGTAAGCGAGACACTGAAAGAGAGTGGCCGAGGTTCGAGTCCGGGTACCAGCGGCCGCAGGCTACGAGACGCGCTCGTAGTCTGCGAGTTTGGCTTGGCACTCGCGTTACTGGTTGGAGCCGGCTTAATGATGAAGACGCTGGTGCATCTGCGCCGAGTCGACATCGGCCTTGATCCCGAGAATCTTCTGACCATGAAGGTACCCCTCGAAGGCCCGCAGTATCACGATGAACGGCGACAGGTGGAATTCTTTCAGCAGCTTCTAGCCCGCGTTGAAGCGCTGCCGGGAGTCGAAGCCGCGAGCGTGACCCGTGGGGTTCCAATCTACGGCTGGGCAGGCTGGAGCTTTGTGACCGCTGATCATCCGAACCCGCCCGCGGGCGAGACGCCTGACGCGAACTATGTCGTTACCGGACCGCACTATTTCCGCACGATGGGAATTCCACTACGCCTGGGCAGGCCATTCTCTGATGGCGACTCGCCAACTTCGGAGCGAGTCGTGATTGTCAGCGAGTCGCTGGCTCAGAAGCAGTGGCCGGGAGAAGACCCTATCGGAAAGCGCCTTAAGGTAGGTGCTGATCCAACCGACAAGAGCCTACCCTGGCTCTCAGTAATTGGTGTGGCCGGAAACGTCAGGAGTGAGGGTCAGTATGCGCCCTTCGTGCCGGAATTATACGTCCCCTACACGCAATATCCCTGGATTCTGCGGCCTCGCCACATCGTAGTCCGCAGTGCTTCCAGTTTGTCTGCGATCGTTCCTGCCATTCGTCGCGAAGTTGCTGCTCTGGACAAAAATGTCCCGGTTTCGGAGATCAGTCCTATGACAGAGATCGTAGCGGGCCCGGTGCTTCAGGGGCAGACCATCATGTGGTTGCTCGGCGCCTTCGCTGCCCTGGCTCTGATTCTGGCTGCCATAGGAATTTACAGCGTCATTTCTTATGCAGTAACCCAGAGAACGCATGAACTTGGCATTCGCATGGCGCTGGGCGCGGATCGTCGAAGTGTGGTGAATCTGGTAGTGAAGCAGGGCCTGTTTCTGGCGATGATTGGCGTCGTAACAGGCTTGGCTGGCGCGTGGGGCATGACCCGCTTCCTCTCCAGCTTGCCGTTCGAGGTGCGATGGTTATTGCTGTTCGATGTACAACCGACAGACCCCCTTACATTCGTCAGCGTGTCCGCAATCCTGACAATGGTGGCCTTCGTGGGCAGTTATGTACCGGCCCGACGCGCGGCGAAAGTGGATCCCATAGTGGCGTTGCGTTATGAGTAGGAGATTGAAATGACCGGACTACTGCAAGATCTTCGTTATGCTCTGCGGCAGGTACGCACGAATCCGGGTTTTACAGCCGTCGCTGTCCTCACGCTGGCGCTTGGTATCGGCGCCAACACCGGCATTTTCACCCTGGTCAATGCTGTGTTCTTGAAGTCCCTGCCGGTACCGAACCCTGAGCAGCTCTTTCTTGTCCGCCAAGGCGACCGGTTTGCCGAGCAAACCCGTGTGTCTTATCCGCTTTATGAACGGATGTTGAACGCCATGCCTGCATCCGCGAGCCTGGCTGCAGTGACTCGGCCCGGTGACTTCTACTTGAGAACTGGAACTAGTCAGCCCGAGATGAACAAGGGACAACTGGTTTCGGGGAACTATTTTCAGACCTTCGAGACCTATCCAGTCCTCGGCAGGCTCCTGACCCCAGAAGACAATCGAGTCATCGACGGTCACCCGGTGGCGGTGATCAGTTACGGCTGCTGGAAGCGCCGCTTTGCTGGTGCACCTGACGTGATTGGGCGCGAACTGGTCATCAATAGCCTGCGCTTCACGATTGTCGGGGTGACAGCGGCAGATTTCTTTGGGGAGGAACCGGGAAGGGCGCCGGATTTTTGGCTCCCGCTCATGATGCAGTCGTCTCTTCACTATGCCCAGCATTACAGCAAGAGCACGGCGGCGGATGAGGACAAACCCTGGGTGTTCGAGGAAGACATCACTTGGGTGGGACTGATCGTCCGAGCAAGGAATCGAAGGGAGTTGTCCCACATTTCCGGCGTCCTCAACCAGCTTGTCTCCGAAGACCTTGAGCGACACGGGATGCGAGCGAGTGCGGCCGAAGACCAGCGGGCTCGTCTCGAAAACCAGCTCGTGCTCGAGCCGGGTAGTCAGGGGACGAAGGCGCTGCAGCGCGAGTTCTCGCAACCGCTCCTGGCACTGAGCGGAACCGTAGGCCTGGTTCTGCTGATCGCTTGTGCGAACCTTGCCAGTCTGCTGTTGGCGCGAGCCACGACTCGGGCGCGCGAGATTGCCGTGCGTCTCTCGATCGGCGCCACGCGAAGCCGCCTGGTTCGACAGCTTCTGACGGAGTCCCTGCTGCTCTCAATTTTCGGTGGTCTGCTCGGAATCGGGGTGGCGTATTGGTGTGACACGGTCCTGCCTAGGTGGGCATCGGGCGGATCCTTGCCCATTCCGCTCCACCTGGCGCCTGATATGCGCGTTCTGTTGTTCAGTATCGTCGTCGTGCTGGCCACCGGAATTCTCTTCGGTTTGGCTCCGGCTTTCCAGGCAACAAATATCGCACCAGTACACGCTCTCAAAGCGAACGCAAGTTGGGCCTCCAGCACGCAGCGCACGGGGGCCCAATGGTCGCTCCGGCAGACTCTGGTCGTCGCACAGTTTGCATTGTCGTTAGTCCTTCTGATTGGCGCTGGGTTGTTCATTCGCACTCTCAGAAATTTCGTGAGGCTCGACCCCGGTTTCGATCGTGACCATATCCTTACTGTCTGGCTCGATACCAATATCCGGCATTACGACCACGGTCAACTGCTTTCGTTTTATCAGAAGGCACTTGATCGCGTGCAAGCGCTCCCCGGTGTGCACTCGGCGTCTCTGGCGACATGTAGCATCGCCTCAAACTGCAGGAGTGCTAGCGATATTTACCTGCCAGGAGGCAACCACCTTGCGGCTACGCCGCAGACGAACATTGTCAGTTTCGAGTACTTCGACAATGTCGGGATCCCGCGCCTACGTGGGCGCGACTTTACGCTGGCAGACAATGAGAAAGCCCCACACGTCGCAATGATTAATCAAAGCCTGGCCCGTGAGGTGTTTGCCGGTGTAGATCCTATCGGCCAGCACTTTGGTTATGACCCCGGCTCTGCCAACGAGTTTCAGATCGTAGGGGTGGTGGCGGATGCATTGGTAAACGGTGTACGCGAAAGTGCGCCGCCCATGATCTATTTCCCTCTATTACAGGCCGTGACGAACGTTGAGAGTCTCGACGTGCGCGCTGCAGGCAATCCCGCACCGCTCACCGAACAAGTCCGGCGGGCGCTTACGAGCATCGATCCTGATCTTCCCATCGGAGACATTACTACCCTCGCGGAACAGGTCACCAGCAACCTGGGGCAGCAAAAGCTCATCGCGCGACTGACCGCGATCTTCGGCGCTCTGGCGCTCGCTCTCGCGTGCCTTGGTCTTTACGGGGTGATGTCTTACACCGTCGCGCGCCGCACCGGCGAACTCGGAATTCGACTGGCTTTGGGAGCTTCGCGCAACGCAGTTCTCTGGCTGGTGTTGCATCAGACGCTAGTGTTGATCAGCGCTGGTGTTGCTGCGGGATTATTGCTGTCGTTTCTTGCCGGGAGCACAGTCACAAGCCTGTTGTTTGGTCTCAGTGCGTACGATCCTGCCACCGTCCTGGGAGCAACGGCGGTTCTGACGTTGGTGTCTTTCGGTTCGGGTCTAAGACCGGCATGGCGTGCCGCTCACCTCAATCCGACAGAAGCTTTGCGCGTGGAATGAAAAAGAAATCAGGAGATGCATGATCCAACTGAAGAATCTGGAACGCAGCTACAAAACTCCCGCAGCCCAAACCTGGGTGCTTCGGCGCATCAACCTGGAGATTCGCGAGGGGGAATTCGTCACCATCATGGGACCTTCCGGAGCGGGAAAGTCTTCCCTGCTGAACGTGCTGGCACTTCTCGACGACCAGTGGACGGGCGAGTACTGGTTCCGCGAGCAAGCCGTACACGACTTGAAGCGCAAGCAGCGGGGCGAACTGGCGAAGAAGAATGTCGGAATGGTTTTCCAGAGCTACCACCTGCTTGACGACCTCACCGTGCAGGAAAACATTGACCTGCCGCTCTCCTATAAAGACATTCCGCGCGCTCAGCGGCAGAGCTTGGTGGCCGACACCCTCGATCGCTTCCAGATCGTGGCGAAGAAAGACCTGTATCCCAGCCAGCTTTCCGGCGGCCAGCAGCAACTTGTGGGAATCGCACGCGCGGTCATCCACAAGCCGTCGCTCCTGCTCGCCGACGAGCCCACGGGGAATCTGCATTCCGGCCAGGCCAAAGAAATCATGGAACTCTTTCGTGATCTGAACCAACAGGGGACAACCATCGTGCAAGTCACTCACTCAGAAACGAACGCGGCTTACGGAAGCCGCACGATTCAACTGCGGGACGGATGGCTGGTTGGCGATACAGCCAATCCTGCACTGACTCAACCGACGGAGGTGAGCGCATCGTGAGGTTCCAGGGTTCTGGTTTCTGGCAACGAGGGATCGCCATGCTTTGTGTGTACGGAATGCTAACCGGCAGCCTTGGGGCGCAGGTTCGAACATCGTCCCAGACGCAGGGTTCAAGCGCATCGCCGCAGAGCGGTGTGCCGCTTCGGTTTGAGATGCCAAAATCTCATAATCCGCTCAATGCCTACTCGCCCGAGTCGGTGCCGGAGCCCGCACTTGCGAACTCGGCACGTCTTCTGCAACTCATACGGGATGGCAAACTTTATCTTTCACTGAAAGATGCGATTGATCTTGCCCTGGAAAACAACCTCGACTTGGCCATCGCCCGCTACAACCTGCCCATCGCTGACACCGACATTCTGCGTACCCAGGCGGGGGGATTCTTCCGCGGCGTGAACACCGGAGTGGTTCAGGGAACTCCGGGCGGGGGTGTTGGAGGTTTTGGTACGGGGGCTCCTGGGGCAGGAGCCGGGGGCACGTCGAGCGGCGCGGGTGGCGCTGGTGCGGGCGCCTCGGGTTTGGTTCAATCCACGCTCGGAACTGGCACTGCCGTGTCGTCGTATGATCCCGCGGTGACTGCCTCCATCGGAGCTGAACATCAAACCACACCACTGGCCAACCTGAAAATTTACGGCGTGCCCTCGCTCCAATTGAATACTGGTCAGGCCACATTCGGTTACCTGCAGGCGTTTCCGACAGGTACAAGCGTTTCTTTCCAGTTCAACAATAACCGCCAGTCGACCAATAGCCCTTTCCTCTTTCTGTCGCCGGCCACAAGCGCGATGTTTCGCTTCACGATCCAGCAGGAATTGCTCGCGGGCTTCGGCTTCGGACCCAATCTGCGCTACCTTCGCATCGCGCGCAACAACAAGAGGATTTCCGACATCGCCTTCAAGGACCAGGTCATCGCCACCGTTACGCAGATCGAAAACATCTACTGGGACCTCGTCAGCGCCTACGAGCAGACGCAAGTCAACGAGCAATCTTCCGCCTTCGCGCAGCAGACTCTCGATAATGCCAGGAAACAGTTGAAACTGGAGAGCATTCCTGAGATGGATGTGATGCGGGCAGAAGCCGAAGTTTCAAGACGCGACCAGGATTTGACGGTTGCGCGTACGAGCTTGCAACTGCAAGAAACTCTCATGAAGAATGCCGTCACCAAGAATCTGTCGGATCCGCTTCTGGAAGCAATGCCCGTCATTCCAACGGACCGCATGCAGACTGACCAGACACAGGCAACTTCACAGATTCAGGATTTGATTGCTCAAGCCTTGTTGCACCGTCCAGAACTGGCTGAGACCGATGTGGACCTGGTAAACCGCCAGATCAGCCGGAAAGCGGCGCGCAATGCATTGCTGCCATCGCTCTCACTGGTAGGCTTCTACGGAGGGTCCGGACTGGCAGGCCCACTGAATCCTCTCTGTCAAGGATGCACTTCGAATGTGCCGGTTGATTTCGCCGGAGCACTTGGAAACACGTTCAACAATACTTCTCCCGATTACTATATTGGGTTGAACCTGAACATCCCTATCCGGAATCGGGTCGCCAAGGCTGATCAATTTCGTTCTGAGCTTGAGTATCGCCAGGCCGAGCTGCGCCGGGAGCAACTGAAGAAACAGGTCCGCATCGAGGTTCGCAATGCGCAATATGCGCTTGAACAGACTGGCGCGAGGGTAGACGCTGCGCGCAAAGCACGAGACTTGGCCCAACGTACATTCGACATCACGAAGAAGGAACAGGAATTGGGGGCGGGATCGAGTTATCAGACCCTCACCGCCCAGCGCGATCTTTCGCTGGCTGAGTTAGATCTGGTCAGTGCGATGACCATCCATGAGAAAGCCAAAGTCGAACTTGATCGCGCCACCGGAGCGACTTTGGAACATAATGGCATCCAGCTCCAGGACGCGCTGAACGGTACCGTCGGCACGGCGAGTCCATAATTGAACATGCAGCCTTTTGCCAAGTCGGAAGAGATTCCCACCGCCACTGCGCTAAGGAGTAGCAAGGACCGTCCCCGTATCCTGGCTGCGGACGACCAGCAACACGTTCTCGAGGCTATCGAACTTCTCCTGCGCCCGCAGGGATACGAAGTGGAGACGGCGCGATCCCCGGCGTTGGTTCGGGAGGCACTGGCTACCGGCTCCTACGATGCCCTCCTTATTGATCTGAACTACACGCGGGACACAACTTCCGGCCGGGAGGGCCTCGACCTACTGTCTGAGGTCGTTGCGCTGGACAACACGACGCCGGTCATCGTGATGACGGCCTGGGCCAATATTGAACTGGCAGTGGAAGCCATGCGCCGCGGGGCACGCGACTTCATTCAGAAGCCTTGGGAGAACGAACGGCTGCTTGTGATCCTGAGGACGCAGGTCGAGCTTCATCGCGCACTCCGTGAGGCTGAGCGCCTGGCAGCTCAGAATCGCCTACTCCAGACCGAAGGCCGACCTCAGTTCATTGCCACAGCGCCTGCGATGCAACCGCTGCTCGGCGCTATGACACGCGTCGGTCCCTCGGACGCAAATGTGTTGATCACGGGCGAGCACGGCACCGGCAAAGAGGTGGTCGCGCATACGCTCCATGCCCTGTCTGCCCGGGCGTCCCGTCCCATGATCGCCGTAAACACCGGCGCTGTGCCTGAAGGACTATTTGAAAGTGAACTTTTCGGGCACGTGAAAGGTGCGTTTACCGACGCCCGTTCCGATCGCATCGGCCGATTCGAACTGGCCGACGGTGGAACCATTTTTTTGGACGAGATCGGCAACGTGCCAATGCATCAACAGGCGAAGCTGTTGCGTGTGCTTGAGGCGGGTGAGGTTGAGCGGGTCGGCTCATCTCGCCCGCGCCGGATTGACGTGCGGGTAATTTCCGCCACCAACACCAACCTTCGAGCGGCGTGCGCTTCTGGGCAGTTTCGCGAGGATTTACTGTTCCGTCTGAATACCGTTGAGATGCACGTGCCCGCATTACGAGAACGCCGGGAAGACATCCCTGTTCTCGCAGTGCACTTTCTTTCACGCTACGCATCACGCTACCGGCGGCCCGTTCAGGGATTCGAGGCTTCCGCGTTGCAGCTGCTGATGCAATACTCCTGGCCAGGAAATGTCCGCGAACTCGAGCACACCCTCGAGCGTGCGGTTCTTATGTGCCGTGGAACTGAGATTGAACGCGCCGACCTGGGATTGGACTCACTTCGCCAGCATGGTCAGAACCTGGAAGAACTCAGCCTTGAGTCTGTGGAAGCCATTCTGATCCGCAAAGCGCTGCAGCGTTCTCAGGGTAATATAAGCCAGGCCGCCGAGGTGTTGGGGCTCAGTCGCGGAGCTCTTTATCGGCGGATGGAAAAGTATGGGCTTTAGCCCGCTGGGGAACCCGAATCCCACATCCCGGAAACCTCCACGCAAGCGGGTTCGCCTGTTGTATGAACGGCGGATCAGTCTCTTCTCACTGTTTGTCGCCCTGCCTGGCATGCTCCTGAGCGGCATCTTCATCTGGATGCAGCCATGGTCTCTGGAGTCCAAGTTCGGGCTGACGTTCGTCGAAGTGTTTGTCTGGTGGCTGCTGGCGATGGCGTTGCAGGAGCAAACCACGCGCCCACTGCAGACTCTGGCCAATGTGATTGCCGCCCTGCGCGAAGAGGACTATTCCTTTCGAGCACGCGGTGCAGCCACGGATGATGCGCTGGGCGAGCTGTCTCTTGAGGTGAATGCCCTGGCCGACCTGCTCGCCGAGCAGCGTATTCGAGCCATTGAAGCCACGGCTCTGCTGCGCCGCGTCGTCGAAGAGATCGAAGTGCCGTTGTTCACATTCGACCCGGATCAGATTCTGCGGCTGGTCAACTCAGCCGGAGAACGGCTGCTGCAGCGGCCCTCGGTGAGACTTCTAGGTCGCACCGCCAAAGAAATTGGACTGGACAGCTGCCTGTCCGTGGAAAGCGGCACTCTGGTTCCTTTGCACTTCCATGGCCCGAACGCGCGCTGGCTGGTGCGCCGGAGTTCATTTCGGCAAAAGGGTGTGCCACACACTCTGATCGTTCTGTCGGACGTGAGCCGCGCTCTACGGGAAGAGGAACGCGGCGCCTGGCAGCGTCTGATTCGCGTGCTCGGCCACGAACTCAACAATTCCCTTACGCCTATCAAGTCGATTGCAGGCAGTCTGAATGCTCAGGTCTCCCAAACCGTTCTCCATGCCGATGCACGGCAGGATTTTCAACGCGGGCTAGCTATTATTGGAGCCCGGGCCGACTCCCTCAATCGTTTCCTGCAGGCGTATCGTCAACTCGCCCAGATGCCCCCACCCGTTTTCTCGAAAACTGCCCTCCCCCCGATTGTTGAGCGGGTTGCTGGGCTCGAGACCAGACTGCGAGTGCAGGTCGTTCCCGGTCCAGACATCCAGTTGATGCTTGATCCTGATCAGTTCGAGCAGATGCTCATCAACCTGGTGCGAAATGCAGTCGAAGCGGCCCTGGAACCACGCCACATCGAAAACGGATCCCAGGAGGCCACGAACACACTTTCTCCGCGTTTGGACCCTCAGGTCGTGATGCATTGGGACCTCACGGAGAAGGACCTGGTTCTCACCATCGACGACAACGGAGCCGGATTTCTCAATCCCACCAATGCGTTTGTCCCCTTCTACACCACCAAGCCCGCGGGAAGCGGCATTGGCTTGGTGCTCTCCCGACAAATCGCCGAAGCCCACGGCGGCTCGATTGAGCTCCTGAATCTGCGGGACAAGAAAGGATGCCGGGCAAGAATCGTGCTGCCACAAGCCCAGACTACTGCGTAGCCGAGACTCCAAGAGCTGGGTGGCCTGGGGGATTGCGGTTCTTCAGGTGTTAGCCACCGTACAGAGATTGCTGATGCAACCCGGCATTGCTGATCGAGACACAGCTGTCGATCAGAATGCCTCCACAGCGTCGGATCGTCGCAGGCTGGGACAAGCAACCAAGCGCGATTTATCGCCAACTATTCGGTCCTCTCGAATAGACTTCTTGTTGTCATAGCGTCCGTACATCCGTTAAAACCTCGGAGCACCAGGACTCCGCTCCAGCCGGGACTTTGAAACAGAGGTCCCTTTCGCTCTGGTGATGAGCGGTCTCGCGATCCTTTCCCACGCGTCGCGGGCAAAAAACCAGTTTCCCTCAACCCCGCGGAAAATCGTGCCCACGTTCAGCTGATACCATTCATCAGTCTTGCCTGGCAGGTATACATAGCCTTGGTCGTTGGCCGGATCATATTCATAGATCACCACATATACCAGGCGCTCATCCGGTAATTTCGCGTGGAACGACACTTGGTAGCGTGTCAGTCCCTTGGGTCGCTCCGTGACAGCACCCCGAGGCCAGTCGATGATGAACCCACGATCCCCTTGCGTAGTTACGCCCGAGCTTGTCGAACTAGTTCCCACACCAGCCCACACATTGAAGTTCGCCAGGATATTCGGGTCGGTGATCTCAATCGGCCCTTTGAGATCGGCCCCGTTAATCGTGATCTTACATGTATCCGCTTTCGCGAACAGCTCGAGCGGAACCGTTACTAGGAGGAAAGTGAGCAAAACAACAAACATTCTCGTCATTCCTCACCTCCGCATTGCGAAAGATTATTATAGGTTGCCCGCGACTGGAAGGGTCAATCGGACCCGCAGCGGAAGCCTTTTGGTAGGACCCAGTTGGGAGGCAGGCGTGATAGTTGACGAAACCAGGCGTTTAAATTTTGGCCAAACAGGGTAGCGTGATTCCGTTTGGTTGTCATTTACAGCCACACCCCGTAAGTTACTCATCTCAGCGACCTTAAGTTGTGTCCAGATGCGTCCGTGACCGGACGTGAGTGGGGCCGTAGTGAGCGCACCAACCTAACCAGAAATCCCTGAGGTCATCCCTCCGCCCGCCATGCAGCGCCGCAGGCAAATCGAGCTGACCGCACGCGAGTTCGGACGTTGGCGTGTGATTAGGTTCGATGGAACCGGGACGGGGAATGTTCGCTGGATTTGCGTCTGCGAGTGCGGGGCGGAGCACAGTGTCAGAGCCGCCGAGTTACTGGGCGGGAGATCGCGGGGCTGTCACGGCTGCGGCGCTAGGTCGGCAGCTAGTTCGTGAGATCCAGGTCGCCTACTTCTTTTGCAGCCTCCTCTCCGCCAGTTTCTCTGCTGTCTTCAGCGCATCTGCGGCCTTCACCTTCACATCCGGCTTGACGCCCGTCCCTTCCCAGTTGGTCTTTGAGATGGGATTGACGACTCTTATGCCAGGAACACGGATAGTGAAGTGATCATCAATTCGGTGCCCCATCCCCATATGGCCACGGCCCGAGGTCGTCTCACCCACAAGCGTGGCACGGTTGAGCATCTTCAGGTCGTAGCTGAACCCCTCTGCTGCAGAGAAAGTCGAGAGTGAAGTCAGCACAAAAGCAGGCTTGTCCGCCAGTCTATTTCCTGGAACAGGCGGGTGCGTCCAGCTCTGCTCCGTAGAATGTTCGCTGCGGTTGTAGAAGTCGTTCAGGTGCGTAGGATGATCGAAGAGGTACGTCGCGATGAGGGCGACCATGTTCGCATAACCGCCGGGGTTGTCTCGCAAATCAAAGATGATCGCATCAGCGTGGTTCAAAGAAGCCATCGCAGCCGCTACAGTTGTCCCGCAGATAGAAGCATCGGGAAACTCATTAAATTTCAGATAGCCGATATTGTGCGGCAAGATCTTGACCTTTTCGAACGTGCAGTTGTTCTCCTCCATTTCCTTCCGATAGCGCGAAACATCTTCCAGGGACGGTGGCGGGTTCTCAGGCTTTGTGACTGTGCTGTAGACCATCATCACGTACCTGTCATGGCTCACATCCCTCATCTGCCTGGTCAGCAGATCGGCAAAGACCTCGCCATCCGTCGCCGCGTCGTCATCGCCGCTGTTTTCGTGCGCCAGCAGCGCATCCGCCATCGTCTGGGCAACGTCCGGATAAATGTAGTACTTGGTCAGATTCGCGATCGCCCCGTCAATCACGCGTTGTCGCTCCGCAGCATCCAGCTTCACGTCCTCGGCCATGGCACGGATCATTGCGCTGGTCGCACCCTGCGGCTTCGGTTGCGGAGCTTGCGGTTGGTCGACACGGGTTCCGACGTGGGGTTGCAAGGGGGCTTGGGGCACGGGCGTTGTGCTTAGCAGCTCGGGCGAGCGCCCGGATCTTTCCGGCGATTCGGAGCCTAGCGTTTCTGAGGCGTGTGTTGCTGAGGGCTGGAGGGCACGATTCTGCATCGCCACTGCAACGGGCGCCGAGTGGGACGCGGTTGAAAGTGCGATTGGCGTTTTGTCTTGCCAGCGTGGCGGGACGGTTGGCCTCTCCAACGTTGCGCTAGCGCCTGCGCCAGCGCTCGGTTGCATCGATCGCGGGCTGTCAAACTGAACAGCGGGAATATTCACGTGAAGAATGTGGATCCAACTGTACCTGACGGCGAAGCAGGCCAGGCAAAAAAGGGCCGTCGACAGCACGAGGCCATGAATCACGGCGTCAGCACGAGGGCGAAAAGGATCGAGAGTATAGAAAGAAGGAATGCCATCGGCGGCGGGCTGTTGTGCCGGCGAGAGTTCGTGCCAGAATTCCGGGCGCAGGGCCCACTGCCGAGCCAGAGACACGAGGCCGTCCACTAGCAGCCTCAAGGCAGCCGGTTTTCCCACACTGTGGTCGAAGATCGAAAGCATCTCGTCTGCGAATCGTCTGCGGAAGCCGGACGGATGCAGACGAAGCAAGCAGCGGTATAGAGGCCGAAGCATTAGGCCCTCCGGGGCTTGGCGATTTGCAGGCGCAAGCGCGCCTCGCGCACGACGTCTGCAAGGCGGTCGGTTTCTGCTGCGAGCACACCGCGGCCGAGCGAGGTGAGTCGGTAGTAGCGGCGGCGGGGATCTTCGTCTCCCGGGCGGCGGCCAAGTTCCTGCACGAACTTGCGCTGGATTAGCTTTTGAAGATTGTCGTAGAGAGTGCCGGGGCCCAGTTTGTATTTCCCCTGCGACTGGCGAGTCACTTCCTGCATGATGCCGTAGCCATGGAGATCCTCGCCGGCGAGAGACAGCAGAATATGGAGGGTTGCGGGAGACAACGGGAGGAAGGTGGCGGCCGAGTCCTTCATAAGTCGGAGTTCGTTATATCGGAGTCCGAGCCATTGTGTCAAGAGGCGGGGCCAGGCATTCGGCCTGGCGAGGGTCTCTGTTGTTGACGGCGTAGAGGACGAGTTCGAAGCAGGTGGAGAGTGTTCGATCCCAGACTTTGAACTTTCAGAGTGGCCGTCGTTCAGTTGGCGTAATCTGGCGTGGCTAAAAAACCCCTTCCCGCGAAATTCGCAAAAATAAAATCGCGTCAGGATGCCCTACAAACGACTTTCTCAGTTTTCCTAGACATTTTCTATCCCCCCCAATTCCGGCTATTTTGAGGAAATGGACTTTTTCAACACCCACAAGCGATTTCATTCACAACCCGGCTTGGTGGGGAGTTGTCCAACACCCTTTCCCGGGGCGATGTTGGCTCGTGGGTGCCATTGGTAACGTGATTTCAATCCCTATCCGAGCAACAATGGCGCAGCAGAAACAAGAAATAAACGAACTCCAACAGCTTTAGGCTTACGCCAAAAGTGATGCTGATCCCAATGCCAGCTCCTCCGCTTGCCGAAGCCGCTGGGTTCGGTTTCGTTCGGGTACGATCGTACGTCCAATGGAGGACTAATGATCTCTTTGATGAACCGTCTCGCTGACGTTCATTTCAGGAAGGAGCCGAGCGGACGGCTGGTCTTTATTCCGTTTACCCGCAGGGGAAAGTGTTACTTCGTTGATTCGAAAGCTGACGAAGAAAAAGTCAGAGCGTTTGTCAACCTGTACCGGATTCCTAATGCGCTGATTTCCCTCCTGATGTGTCCAATGGTCATGGTTCCCGGCTTGATCGTGGAGGACTACGGTGGGTTGACCCCCCGAGCACACAGGTTGACGATTGCTTTAGGGATCTCTGGGTTTTTCTGGCTGAGCTTTGTCGCGTTGGCATTAATGCTTTGGGTTGTATACAAAGCAATGGTTCCGGGCTTAACTGCCTCGCTGAGCGAGGTCGCACCTGAAATTAAAGCTCAACTAAGCGGAATCTGTTCTCAACAACGAGGTCCACGACGCGTAGCGCTGGTGTGCCTTCTCGCTGGTCTGATCCTCTTGGGGCTGGCTCTCGTTGCGTTGACCGGATATCGCAGGTAACTCCAGACTCGCGCCGAGCTGCTTAGTTGATGAGATCAAGGCATTTCACAAGTTGAGAAGTGGCCTAGCTTGCGCTATCAGCCCATCCGTCGCAAGCTAACGTGTAGAGGGTATCGACATGATAGAACGCCCGTCGGAACTGTTTGTGATAAGCACGGTAATCCTTCTAGGCTTTGCCCTGTTTGCACGGTTCATCAGCCCTTCGGGCTTGGGCATCTCCATCACTTGGCGTGGTGCCGGATATGTATTACCACCCGGCTAAATCTGCGTCGCGCTGGCGACGGCGCTGTGCTTCTTTGCCACAATCTACTCACTCTGGATGTTGCCGTTTAACCGGACTGCGACACTATGGCACTTTTGGCTGACAAGCATTGGAATTCCCCTGTTCTGGCTATCGTTCTACCGAGCAGCTTCCACTCTGCCGCACTCGCGAACAGCGATTTGGACGGTCTTGGTATCGCCAGCTGTGGTCCTCGCTGACTCAGGTAATCTTTGTCTGGAATCTCGTCCAAGGGATATTCAAAATGCCGCCACTACATACTTGATGTAAACAGGCTCTCTTACAATGTCGGCGATGTCGACCACTTTTGAGCGTACCAACCCGTTCGCTCCGAAGAGCGCGCCATTTCGCTCTAGACCTCATGCGCCGCAGGCGCATCACAATTCATGAAAATAGGGTTCAGCAGGGTGGTCGCAAGATGTGACGGGTCAGTCTGTGATACAGCACTCGTGAGTAGTGTCGGTTTCAACCCACGCCCGAGTAAACGACGATAACCCGAGCTTTCAACAAATTGCTTTTGTGGATACCGAAACTGGGGAACTGCAACCGAGCTCTGATCGAAGGCAAAGCCAACCCACAGGAAATGGCCGCAGGGAGAATCGCGATCTGCGGCAACGTGCTGCAGTCGGGGCGATGTTTCGCC
>WNFD01004708.1_pt1 | contig 19679 bp, 16 predicted proteins | sample 5400491 | NCBI WGS metagenome assembly WNFD01 (sample SAMN13153343, study PRJNA577476) | soil metagenome | isolation source: 120 cm saprolite under Douglas fir tree site 2 hole 2 replicate 2 | place: USA:California | collected 2015-04-18
AGCCATCCGTATTTGGGAGGGCAACTCAACTCAGCAAGCCGCGACCTGGGATGGCCTGGGAGTCAACTTCAGCCTGTTCTCAGCCACCGCCACGAAAGTCGAACTGTGTCTGCTCGATCAGACCGGAACACAGGAAATCCAGCGAATTGAGTTGCCCGAATACACTGATGAGATCTGGCACGGATATCTACCCGACGCAGCACCAGGAACAGTATATGCGTACCGCGTGCACGGCCCCTATGAACCCGAAAAAGGACATCGGTTCAATCCCAACAAGCCGGTCTTGGATCCCTATGCGAAGGCGCATATCGGCCAACTCAAGTGGGGTCCTGAGCTGTTCGGTTACACGTTGGGTGCTCAGGGAGACGATCTCACCTTCGATAAGCGGGATAGCGCGCCGCTGATGCCGAAGTGCGTCGTAGTCGATCCCGCGTTCACTTGGGCCCGCGACCGCAGGCCCACAATACCATGGGATCAGACAATTATTTACGAGCTGCACGTCAAAGGTTTCACAAAGCGTAACTCGAAGGTCCCGGAAAACCTTCGTGGCAGCTTCGCCGGCCTGGCGCGTAAGGAAATCATCGACTACATCAGAAGCTTGGGTGTGACTTCCGTCGAGTTGCTTCCCATCCATTCCTTCGTCAACGACAGCCTGCTGCTCGACAAAGGACTGACTAATTATTGGGGATACAATACCATCGGCTTCTTCGCAGCGGATCCGCGCTACTTAGCAAGCGGAGCGATCACTGAATTCAAACAGATGGTCGCTCATTTCCATGATGCGGGTCTGGAGGTCATCCTCGACGTAGTTTACAACCACACTGCGGAAGGGAATGAACGTGGACCGACCCTTTCGTTCAGAGGTATAGATAACGCTTCTTACTATCGCTTGCTGCCCGACAAGCCCCGCTACTACATCAACGACACGGGTACTGGTAATACTATGAACCTGACTCATCCGCGCGTACTGCAGATGGTCACCGATAGCTTGCGCTATTGGATAACGGAAATGCACGTCGACGGTTTTCGCTTCGATTTGGGGACCATCCTCGGACGCGACGGCGCAGGTTTCGACCAGGGCGGTGGCTTTCTGGACAGCTGTCGACAGGACCCGTTGCTGAGCCAGGTGAAACTAATCGCAGAACCATGGGATTGCGGACCGGGAGGGTACCAGGTGGGGTCTTTTCCGCCAGGCTGGGCCGAGTGGAACGATCGCTATCGCGACACGGTCAGAAGCTTTTGGAAGGGAGATGAAGGGAAATCGGCGGAAATGGCCTCGCGCCTGGCCGCTTCGGCCGATCTGTTTAATAAAAGGGGCCGCAAACCGTGGGCGAGCGTTAATTTTATCACCGCTCACGACGGCTTTACCTTAAACGACCTGATCTCCTACAACAGCAAGCATAACGAAGCCAATGGCGAGAACAATCGGGACGGCAACTCAAACAATCTTTCCTGGAATTGCGGAGCGGAGGGTCCTACCGAGGACCATGAAATCACCAAGCTCCGCGAACGGCAGAAGCGCAATATGCTTGCGACGCTGTTCCTTTCACAAGGGACACCGATGCTTCTGGGCGGCGACGAGTTCGGCCGGACTCAGAAGGGCAACAACAACGCCTATTGCCAGGACAACGAAATCAGCTGGGTGGATTGGGAGGGAATCAAAGAAGAAGGGCAATCGTTGATTGTCTTCACCCGTAAGCTGCTCCGTTTGCGCCATTCTCTTCCCATCCTTCGCCGCGGCCGCTTTCTCACCGCCGAATACAACCCGGGACTCGAGGTCAAGGACGTCACCTGGATCAATGCCTCAGGCAGAGAGATGCAAAAGAGTGACTGGGCGGACAGCAAGATGCATTGCTTCGGCATGCTAATCGACGGAAGAGCTCAAACCAGCGGCATCAAGCGAAGGGCTTCCGATGTCACCCTGCTCATCGTGATCAACGGATATTACGACCTGGTCAAATTCACTCTGCCCGAATTCGTCGGCGGCGACCAATGGCTGACCTTTATCGACACCAACGACCCCGAGCTGAGCACAACGTCAACTCTAAAGACCGGAGATCAGTACGAAGTTACTGGCCGTTCGCTACTTTTGCTTGCTGCGCTGACCAGCGGCGAGCCGCTCAAGGTGATCTGGCGTCTCGCGCTCGATCTATTGCGCGAGGGCGTGCGACCCATATGAGAGTCAACGCCGCTGGCGACATACTCAATGGTGTAGCAATTCGTGACGCGCTCTTTCACGCCTCATTACTGGGAAATGCTCGCGAGAGGCTAACACGTTAACGAGGAGTATCAATATGAAACCGAAGTTGATCCTAAACGCTGGGTCGCGCATCACTGTACTTGGACTGGTACTAGCGACGGCCGTCATTAGCTCTTGCTCGACCGCGGTGCGGGACACCCCCGGCGCCACGGCGGACGCTCCCGATCCGCTGGTCGACTTTACAGGCCTTTGGAAAGGAACCTCGACGAGTGACATGAACGCGGCCAAGGTGCAGGTCACTTTTGATATAAAACGCGAAGGCGACCAGCTCAAAGGGACCTACCGATGCGCACCGTTGAATGCAGTCTGCCGCGACAACCTTGATCGCGGCCGGTTAAGCGGAACCATCCGCGCACGCGGATTCACCGTCGCTATGGAAAATACGGGATGGTGCACCTTCATGCTCGACAAACTCGACCCGCCGGTCGGAAACGGCGAGTATACCTGCTACATGAATGGCATGATTGCGGACGAAGGGACCTTCGACCTCAGGGGATCCTCGGCGCTGTCAGAGGCCGCACCCAGTGAGAGGCCGCGGACATGATGGCGGCATGTTAGGAGAGATGCAGATGCGGTTCACGTTCGTGGGTGCGGCGTGCATGAATGCCGGGAGGCGCTGGTATGGTTGTCCCGTATGAGGCCCCTACGTCGCGCGCCTTATCCCCAAATACTCGATAGGCGTACAGCTGATAGGTCAGCACGACGGGCAAAACGACAACGATCCCAACTAGAGCGAATTTGATGGAGGCCAGGTCGCCCGCGCCTTCAACGATGGAGATGCGATAGGGGATCGCGTAGGGCCAGATAGTTCCGGCAAATCCGATAAACGCCAAGACCGTCATGGCGATTGCTAACTGCAATAGGCGTGCGTCACTTTGCGAGCTCCAGATCGAGCGCCAAAAGGCCACAGAAACGGTTACCAGCGCTATGGCGACTGCTGCGAAAACTAACGAACCAGGCAATGTGAACCAGCGCTTAGCGACCTCGGCCACACTGAGCGGCGTCCAAACGCAAGCGATGGTAAAAAACACCATCGTAAGTAGCCACGCCGCTCTACTCACTTCGCGACCAAAGATTTGCGTTACACCGTCGGTTTTATAAACCAGCCACGCCGAACCTAATAGAGCGTAACCGGAGACCATCGCCATCCCGCAAAGCAGTGGAAATAAGCTGATGGTGAATGTGTGCCCATACGGTCCGTGTTGAAGCCGGATTCCCTGGACGAACTCTCCGAGCATCATTCCCTGCGCGAACGCGGCAATGATGGAGCCCAACGCAAATGCCCAGTTCCAAAGCATCTTGGAGGCTTTTGAATGCGCGCGAAATTCAAATGAAATTCCACGAAACACCAGAGCAAACAACATCACCATAACCGGCAGGTACATAACCTGCAGCGTCATAGCATAAACCGAGGGGAACGTGGCGAACAATGTCACTCCGCCGAATACCAGCCAAGTTTCGTTGCCATCCCAAAAAGGCGCAATCGATTCCATCATTTCGTCGCGTTCCTGCTCTCGCGCAGCTATCGGGAACAAGATACCGACTCCAAGGTCCCAGCCGTCCATCAACACGTAAAGCAGCACCGCAAGAGCGACGATCGCAAAAGACACGTATGCGAGAAAAGGCATAGATCATTTCCTGAAGAGCGCAGGCGTCGACTGCATACGGCCTCTAGCGGAAGACAGCGGCAAATCGGCTCCCGGGGTCGGCTCAGGGCCTTGAACGACGATTCGTAAGAAAAACCAGAGAAAGCCGGCTAGTAAGGACGCGTAGACGATAGTGAATAGTATGGCCGTCAAGCCAACATGCGCGGCCACCAACGGCGAAGCCGCATCAGCAGTTCGCACAGCGCCGTATACGACCCATGGTTGGCGGCCCGCCTCCGTGACGATCCACCCTGTAATTATCGCAATGAAACCCAATGGCATCGCGATAACCAGTGTTATGAGGAACCACCTTCTAGTGAATAGTTGGCCGCGCCATCTCAGGTAAGCGCCGAAAATCGACAGAGCGAACAGTAAGATCCCGATGCCGACCATTGCGCGAAACGCAAAGAACACGATCGGCACGTAGGGCCGGTCCCGCGGCGGAACCTCCTTAAGTCCCCGTATTTCTCCGCTCCAACTATGCGTCAGGATGAGACTGCCCAGATGCGGGATATCGATGGACCAGAGGTTAGTGGCGGCTTTTTGATCCGGCCATGCAAATAGGGTTAACGGCACACTCGGCGCGGTATCCCAAAGTGCCTCAATGGCAGCCAGCTTCATCGGCTGATACTGTCGCGTATTTTGTCCATGCTGATCGCCCAGCAACATTTGGAGCGGCACGAGGAACAGCACGATCCACATCGCCAGCGAAAGCCCGGTCTCGGCGAACTCGCGGTTACTTTTGCGGAGCAGGAAGATCGCTGATACGCCGGCAACCACGAAGATGCCCGTAATATAGCTCGCGCAGACCATGTGCGCGAAACGATAAGGAAACGAGGGGCTGAATATCACGTCCGCCCAGCGATCGACATGAAACACCTTGTCCTTTCCCAGTGTGGCTCCTTGCGGCGTTTGCATCCAACTATTTGCGGCTAACACCCAAAAAGCGCTGAGCAGAGTTCCGAGTGCTACCATGCAACAAGAAAACAGATGCATGCGCCGCCCAACCCGCGCTTCCCCAAATAGAACGATCCCGATAAAACCTCCTTCCAAAAAAAATGCCGTTAGCGCTTCGTACATCAACAGCGGACCCGTAACATTGCCAGTCATGCGCGAAAAGCCGCTCCAGTTGGCGCCGATTTCATAAGATAGAACCACTCCGGTGACGACCCCCATGACGAATCCGAGCGCGAATAGCCGAATCCAGAATCGCATCAGGTCGCGATAGACGGTCTTTCCGGTAAGGAACCATAGCGTATTCAATAGAACGATAAACCCGGCTATACCGATCGAATATGCGGGCCACATGATGTGGTAGCCGATCGTGAAAGCAAATTGCAGACGCGATAGCGTGACTGTATCTAGCGTCATCGTGGCATTCTCGTTGTTGGGGGCCGTTCGGCAGTTTCGTTCGACGACCGCTTCAGTACTACCGGGATTGCCTTTGCACTCGGTGTACCTGAGATCGGATCGTAAGCGTATAGCGGCAGCAGCGGATTTGCTTCGGGATAGTAGGCCGCGCAACATCCGTCAGGCATGCGGTAACCTACTACCTTGAAGCCGCGTATCACGCGTTCGATTCCATCCGAGGATAGCGTGTGAATATCCACTCGATCTTCGAGTGCCAACCTACGCTTTTTCATCTCATTGGCGTTCAGAAACAGAACGTCGCGTTGATTGTAAACTCCCCGATAGCGATCATTGTTAGTGTAAATGGTTGTGTTGTACTGATCGTGACTGCGAAGCGTGCTCAACCAGAGTGCCTCGGGATTATTTATATGCTCGTCTTCGTCGAGACCGGGGAAGACGATGAAGTTTGCCTTACCGTTCGGAGTCTTCCAGATCCGCTCGCGCGCGGTGTTGGCTAGATGAAAGCCGCCGGGTACTTTAATTCGCGCGTTAAACCCCTGAAAGATCGGGAATACCGCTTCGATCTTGTCTCGAATACGCGAATAATCAGCCACTAGCCATTCCCAAGGAACAACTGATTTATCGTCAAGCGTTGCGCGCGCCATGTGCGCAACAATCCAAGGCTCTGAGCGGAGGTGGTGGCTCGCCGGGACAAGTAGTCCGCGTGATGCCTGCACCATCGACATCGAATCCTCGATGGTGACCTCCTGCACCGCGCCATCCGGCGCACGATCCACTTCGGAACGTGCCAGGCATGGTAGAATCAAAGCGCTGGAGGCATGAACGATGTGAGTTCTGTTGAGCTTCGTAGCCACATTCACTTCACTGTGAGCTTAAGTTTTCGGAATGCCTCACTGATCACGGGGGTGTCGGGTGACGCCGCCACGAAATTGCCACCCAAGCCAATGAAGACCTTGGCGTCGCCCCGCACCATCGCTTCGAGAGCGTGCACTACATCGTGTCCGTGCTCCCGCGGCGGGTTGAAGCCGAACACTTTCTGCAATCGATCGAGGAATTCGATGCTGGGTCGCTCCGTGATGCCCACGGTGCGATCACCCTGAACGTTTGAGTGCCCTCGAACGGGGACAATTCCGGCGCCGCGCCTGCCAATGTTTCCGCGCAAGAGCAGCAGGTTTACGATCTGCTGCACGTTTTGAGTGCCGCGGAAGTGCTGGGTTATCCCCATGCCATAGCAGGCCATGACACGATCAGCCTCAAGGTAAACGAGCGCCGCCTCTTCGAGCTGCGCGCGAGAGAGACCAGATTGTCGCTCGATTGCAGGCCACGGTGTTGCCCGCAGGTCTGTGCACAACGCCTCGAACCCGGCTGTATGCCCTTCAATGAAGTCGATATCCAGCACGCGCGGCTGATCCTCGCGAAGCGCTTGATCGTCGGCTTCGATGGCGGCCTTCATCACTCCCTTGAGGGCGGCAACATCGCCGCCAATTTTCAACTGGTAATAGTGCGTGGCGATCGGCGTCGAAGTCATCGTCGCCATCTCGAGCGGTCTCTGCGGGGCCTGAAAGCGTTCGAGCGCCCGCTCCCGCAGCGGATTAAAGACAATGATCCGAGCGCCGCGGCGCGCGGCGTCATGTAGTTCGGTCATCATCCGAGGGCTGTTGGTGCCCGTATTTTGCCCAATAACGAAGATCGCATCGGCGTGATCGAAGTCCTCAAGCAGGCACGTGCCCTTGCCAACTCCAATCGCAGGAGGCAATCCCTGACTCGTCGGCTCGTGGCAGTAGTTTGAGCAGTCTGGAAAGTTGTTCGCTCCGAACTCCCTGGCAAATAATTGGTAGAGGAATGCCGCTTCGTTACTTGACCGACCAGAAGTGTAAAATTCGGCTTGGTTCGGATGCGACAAGGCTCGAAGTTCCTCGCCAACCAGTGTGAACGCGTTTGTCCAGTCGATTGGTACATAATGGTCGGTAGCCGAGTCGTATACCATCGGATGGGTAATCCGACCTTGTTCCTCGAGCCAGTAATCAGACCGCTGCGCAAGCTCGGTTACCGAATGCTTGGCAAAGAATTCAGGAGTCACGCGCTTAGCGGTCGCCTCCCACGCCAAAGCCTTCGCTCCGTTCTCACAAAATTCCAACGGATCGGCGCGCCCCGGTGCAGGATCAGGCCAGGCGCAACTGGGGCATTTGAACCCACCGGGTTTGTTCATGTAATAAAGTGCCGCACCACCCTTGAGGAGGACACGCTGCTCAAGAAGTGCGGCAACTGTTGCTTTCGCCGCTCCCCATCCGCCGGCGGGTTCATTATACGGCTCGATCCGTGGTTTCCGGCTCATAAAGTTCTACCGTTCTAGTGGCATGCCGACTGCGCAATCGATCCAAAGGGGCTTCAGGCCCAAGGGAGGCTTCAATGGTCTTGCCCTTTCGATATTCCACTCGAAACTTACTGTCGGCCGACGTTTAGGTCCACTTGGTTATTCCAGTTTTTGCATTTAGCACAGCTGATCGAAAACCAGTTGGTCTTGAGCGCTTAGTCGGCGTTCGATATCCCCGATCGGCGGCATCGGACCGCTGGCTGTTCGGATCCAAGCGAGGATCTCGCCGGCATCCTCCTGCACCTGCTCCTACATGTAGGTCCCGTGTGCGGCGGGGGCGGGCGGAATTTTGATAGTGACCAGCGAGACGAATCAAAGTTGCCGGGGTATATGAGTTATCAAGGTAGGATCCCGCTTGAATGCGACACTGACTTCGAGATGATCTTTCGAGACGATCGGGGTCAATCGGAATGTCAGCGTTACCTCGATCGAGTCAGATATCTCCCTGCGTTCGCCTACCGCTTCCGCAGCCGTCAACAAGATATTCTCCAGTAGCTGCTTTCCCCAATTATCCAGCGAAATTTCCTGTGACGACTCGATATCCATCGCGTGTTCCTTGTCCATGATGTTTAGTGCGCGCCCACAGACCGTACGCTGCTCGTGGATCTCTCAATTCCGCCGCTAAGCAAAACTGCTGAGGCTCTCAAGATCCGAGATGGCGGCGGTCATCCGTTTGATCATTTCGAGCGACATCTCTTCCGGCTGCATATCGGGCGTCGTACGCGTATGAACCAGCGTCGGCGTCCACATCAACAGCGCGAGGAAAAGTTGCTGCCGGTATAAATCCCACGCCTCGTCGAAGGTGATGCCAAGGCCGCACTTTTCCCGCATCTGGTCCAGATAGCGCTTGAGCAGGTCGCGTTCCCAGGCGCGCCGATCCTCGATCGCCAACGTTGTGGATATGGCGTAGGAAACGTCGCGCGCCCAATGCCCCTTGCCCAGACATTGCCAGTCACATAGCCCCATGCGGCCTTCCCCGGTGATGTACCAGTTTCCGAGGTGTACATCGGAATGCAGCAAGGTGGGCGTCCCTTTCGTGTGTAGCTCCAGCGCTTTAATCGTCAAAGGCCAAATCCCAGCACGACGGCGGCTGACGTCTGAAGGGATGACCGCTTCGGCCTGTATCATGGCTCGCTCATGACACTCCCGAAGACCCACCCTTTCGCCGGCTCGAAAGAAATCCTCAAAAGTGAGAAGCCATTTCAGGTCTGAGCTAAAGCGTGCACTGTCATAGTAGCGGCCATGCACGGTGGCAAGGGTATCTACGATTTGTTCCGCCTGCTGGCGAGAGATGGGTGTGGGCCACTTGCAGAACTGCGCCGCCTTGGTCGCAATCAGATCGTTGAAAAGGTGTACTGAACGTCCAGAGTTGCGGTCCCATGCGGAGTGATAGCAGCTGGGTGCTTCAATTTTCAGTTCGGAACGGATCTGGCGATAGAAGCGCGCTTCACCCGCAGCGGAGAGGCCGGTCGCAAGCCTGGTCAGGACCGTTGGAGTTGTCTTGCAGAACAGATTTTCCGGCAAGCCAGCATCCCTGCCTTCTTCGTTGTATGCGGCCTTGAGCCGTCTGCGAACGCTCGAGCCCTGATCACCTCCGCAAATTTCCACCGAGACCACGCGCGCGCCTCTGGCATCGCCGCATAGAACAGCAGTGAGCCAGTCAGGCGATATCGCTTCCGCACACCAAGGGACGTCGTCGATGGTTTTTGCGATCGGGCGAGTGATGTAGTCCCAAATCGTATGAACAGCCATCCTGCCTCTGGCTCTGAAGTGGACGCCTGCGGGACGCGAATCATGTGTCATTTACCTATACCGATAGCAGGAAAATTCTCTCGCGATAAGGGAAACCCTCAGAGGGAAGCCGACTGAACCAATACCGGCGCGCGCGGAGGTTCGGCCTCGTAGGAGCGGCGTTCAACCGTCGCCAACGCCCGACCAACGCTACGGTGCATCAGAGCAGGCGCGTAGCTCTTAGTGATGCCAGGTAATGCGTTGGTGAGTGGATCCAATGGGATCGCCTCGACATTGACCAGGTCCCAGGCCCCGACTTCGCGAGCTTCAATCCGGCATCGCACAATTTAGCTCCTCGGCCACCGCCACGAGAAGAACCTTGAGCGCAGACTATTCGAAGCTTACGAGGACGAAGTCGAGGGCGTCGATCCGAATGACCATGGCAGCGCGTGTCGGAGAAAGGAAAGTCGCTCCTTCGGGCGAGCGGCTTCGTGAGCGCTGTTCGCCCTGCGGTTGCCCGCACCTCAGCATTTTGCGCTAACGCATCGGATGCAAGGCCGGTAATGATCGATCTATCGTGAACTAACCGAGGAGCACTTTCGAGGGACGCGCTCTCGATGGCGCGCTACGGGGCGGGCGGCAAGCCGAAGGTTTCGGCGTTGCGAATTTGGCGTGATACTCCGAGGTAATTAGGAACCAAAGGTCAAACGCTTCTGACTAGCTATAAAAGGGGCCGGCTTGCGAGTCACATACTCAGCTCAACTGTATCGTTAGTCAGGCGCTTTTATTAGTACAACAGCGTTGCGGAAAACGGGACAATATTTAAGAGCACGCTCGATTATGCGAGCGATCCGGCTGCATGCGAATCCTGCCGGGCGTTCGATGACCTGCCAGCCAGCAACTCTTCTGTGAGCTTGCGCAGCCTGAGCGCTCGCGCACGAGAACTCAGGTCAGCAGCAAGAATTCGCTCTTGCGCCTTCTCGGCGATCACGAATCGTAATTCATCGTTTGCCGCCAACTCTTTCAGCGCACAACGCATCGCTTCAGGATCTTCCGGTGGCACGTAACGCACCTCCTCGTCCGAAAAATAGGCGCTCAGCCCCCCGGTGCGAGTGCAAACAACTGGCAGCCCAGAAACGATCGCTTCGCTTATGACCGTTATCCCTGACGCATGCAGATTTCGCTCAAGCGGTACTACCGCTATCTCGCCCCATGCGTACAGATCTTTGGCTTCGCGCGCGGATCTGACCGGTACTATGCTGACCTGTTTACCGGCGAGCCGCTGCCAACCAAGACGCGTCGAGCCTATCCGCACCTCACACCCGGGCCACCCATCGACGGCGGCGATCAGAGTGTTCCAGTCGCGATGGATGTCATTTCCCAGTGCCACGATGCGCGTCGGACTATGTGCGTTGCGCAGTGTCGCTGGCCTGAGATCCGAGATGTCGGTTCCGTAGAGGACCAGCTCGCTGCGAATCCGCGGAAGAAGTCTGCGGAGTACCATCAAGTTCGCGGGAGACTGGACCGTCAGCACATCGGCATGTTTCAGCAAAGTCCGATAGAGCCAACGTTTGGTCGTCGATAACCCCCGCCATCGATCGAACAGCCAGATGCTCTGCGCAATCACTCTGGGCTTTGGACCGAACCGAAAGCTTCGGAGCAGGGCTAGCACCGCCAAGTGCTCAAACTCCGTGTGGGTCCAGACCGCATCGGCGCCGAGAATCATTGTCCGGTTACGCCAGGCATGCACGAGGTCGAAACCCAGCAGGCGGCGCAGCCCGAGCCTAACCACTTTCGACGGCCACATTTCTGCGTGATCTTCGGAATAATCAATACGGAAACTGCTGTCCGCCGCGTGATAATAGCCATACGGAAGCCGTTCGTTGATTCCCGGAATAGCGCCCTGTGTCCAGCGCTTCTCCCACTCGCGCGCGCCGAAGCCGCGTCCTAGTTGAATAAAGACCCGGATGGGACGATCACTTTCGAGAGCGCCGGCAAGGGGCACCGAGTAGACCTCATTGCTCGCTCGAGCAGATGTCAGCTCGATCAGTTATTGCGTAGCACCTCATAATTCGCACTCCGAGAGGAGCGAGTGTGTATCTGTGTACAGGGCGCCACCGCCGCAGACTGTAGCAAGATGCGATTCGATCAGCACTGGCCTTGATTAGCAAGATTTTCATGACCGATGTTCGGAACATTTCCCATGGCACCACCGCCATCACCTTTGGTCGCGTGGCAAACTGCTATCTGCTTTGAGTTTGAACCCGTGACTACGGGAGCGCCCTTGGAATCCATCGGAAGATTCCCCAGGAATACGTTACTTAGATGGATATATGCGCCCCACCCTCCTCCGCCACATGGACCCGGACCACCATCGTTCGAAGCGAGTGCCTTAGGCGGGGCATGATCGAATTGGATCTGGCCACCTTCCATGGTGATACTTCCCCACGCATTGCAGGCGCGGACGGTTACTACCAGCGGAGCGTCGGTGGTCTTGTTCACGTACTCGAGATGATCGCTGAACAAGCGGGTCGAGCCACCGCCGTTCATGACTGCCGGCCCGGTGAATTCATCAAGCGAAGAGTCCGTGATGTTGAATTCACAGCCATCGTTTTCGACCCCCTTGTCGCTATTGAACAAGGTCCCGGCCTCAAAGCTGATCTGCTCACCCGCGTCCTTGAGTCCCTGACCGCAATACAGATCCACCCCGCAATCCGAGATCGACGAGTTCGTGAAATGATTCAACCATGAACCGCTATGAACTTCGTAGCCGCGACCAAACCCGTGGATGTTTAACTGACGGTACGTTGTATTGGGTGTCTCGCTGACGACGGCTGCCGTCTTGCTCGCCCGGCCCGGTCCAATCAATTCGAGATTTTCGAACCTCGGAACGTTGCCCGCATATCCACCATAGGCGAGATGTTTGAGGGTAAGCGCCGCGCCGCCGTCTGCGAGGCTGCTAAAATCGAGACTTGCGCCTGCAAAGCTCGAGATTCCGACGCAGTCGCTTTTTGAGTCTACAAGGCCGCGCGTTATGCGACATCTTGCGCCGTCCGGCACTGTCACCGTGGCGAAGCCTGCCACGACGTACGCTCCATTCGCATGACACCTGCTGCCCGCCGCGTCCAACGCGGCCTGAAAAGCCCTGGTGTCGTCGGTGACGCCGTCACACTTCGCGCCGAATCGGGTTACGACGAAACGTTCTCCGGCGTTACGATAGGAGCCGGCGCCTCCCTGTGCGAAATCTTGGCGTGGGCCCCCTAAGATCGTCAGCAAAGCGATCGTAACGGCGCTTATCCAACGGTTGTGCAATCCCGACATTTTCAACTCTGAGCGCGCGACTCCCGCGGCCGTCTGAGATATTCCTCGCGTCGTCGAAGTCGCCAAGGCGCGTAGCGAATGTGGCGGCGCGCCCAGCGGTATTTACCTCTCAGCCGCAACATTCCAAGCATCCGTCCGAACCATTTCTCGACCTCGATTACTTCCTGCCGATTCTGGCCATCCGAGATCAGTGCGGCGAGTACCGCGTCTGGACGGCGAATCAGCTTCAGTAATGACCGCCCCACCTGGCACCACCAGAATTGTCCCAGTCGTTGCTTGAAGCTCATACTCATCGCCAGGCTGTGAGTTGAGTAGGCATCGAGGAGCGCCTGGGATGCCTCATGTCGACGCCGCAGCCGACGAAAAGATCCCCAGCGCAAATCTCGTGCTGACATGCGGCGTTGAAGGCGCATGCGCGGCTCGACGCGGAGCGTCCATCCTGCAAGCCGTATCGCCAACGTCAGCTCCGTATCGCCAGACCAGGGAGGTCGACCACCCCAGCGCCCATTGAGCAAGGAGCGAAAACCTCCCTGCATCAGTTGCGTCCATGCCTGCCTGCGAACGCAGAGGCCGGGGCCTTCCAAGTGTTCAGTCGGCTTTTCACACTGCTCCAGATCCGCCTCCGTAAGTACCCCGTACGCGCGGTGAAACTCGCTGAACCAATCTGGTACAGGGACCTCAAAGACAGGCTCGCAAATGCTCCCAACGGCGCCCAAAGCAGGATCGTTCTCGAATATCTCGTATGCGAGTACGAGCCAATCGGGCGCTAGCCAGCTATCGTCATCAATGAGGGCAACGAAGTCGTACTTCGCCTCCACAAGTCCTCGCTCTCTAGGGTATCGCGCTCGCGAACGTGGCTCCCTGAATACGCGGAGGTCAGCGGGGCCCTCCTTCCAACACGACAGCGCCATTTCGGCGCCATCATCTGTAGAAGCGTGGTCAACAACTATTACTTCCCAAGGGAATCCTGGCCGTCTCTGCGACTTCAGACGAGCCAAGGTAGCGGGTAAAGATGCTCCGCCGTTATAGCAAGAGATTACTACCGAAATTCCTGTGGACATCGAACCCTTCCAACTACCCGACAGAGATCAAGTCATTTTCTCTTCCGCAACGAGCCGCCACCGGTAACGCGGATTGAAATCGCCAAAATATGCGTAATGATCTCAGGGCACGCGCTAACAACGAGCGCGACTTGCCCTCCATGTGAGTTCGCGGACGCGTCTAACATTCTGAGGAAGGAACAATCGGTTCAAACACTCCGCGCTAACCAAATATGCTGGCCGCAGACCGGCGATCTGAACGAGTGTCGTCAGAGCGCCCAACCTATCGCCTCGATCCATCTGATGAGCGATCTTGGAGAGCATCCATCGGCATTGCATGTTCTTAGCGCTGCGGATCAGGGTCTTGCCAGCGCGGCCGTATCGTTCCCTGACCAGCGCGACAAAGGTTGGAAACCCGCGGACATACTTGTCCGCGCTCTCTGCGCCAGCACTGACCCGATAACGAGTCAGTTTGTCGGGGACGTAGACAAACTCTCCAAGCTCGCGAAGAAGTAATAGCAACCAGAGATCCTCAAAGCCTTGCACCTTGAACTTCTCGTCCAAACCGCCGCAGCGGTTTAACCTTTCCCGGCTAATCACCAACGTACTGGTAAGAATGGGAGGAAAGCTCCTCATCATTTCTTCCATCGCGGGTGCATGTCCGATCGATGATACCTCGAATTCAGTTCCGTGCTCATCGATCTTTGTGTACTCGCTGAAAGCGAGCGTGGCGTGTGGATTGCGCTCGAGCGCGCCGACCATCGTTTTGAGCTTTCCGGGCTGCCACAAATCATCAGAGTCCAGAATTGCGACGTACTTGCCCGTGGAATGGACTACTCCGGTGTTCCGAGCCGCAGCCGCCCCTCGATTCGCCTGCGTGATGGCCCTTATGTTGTTGCCATACTGTTCCAGGATCGCTGCGGTGGAATCGGTCGAACCGTCGTTCACGACCACGATTTCGTGACTGTCAAAGTTCTGCGCCAGAGCGCTTTCGATCGTTTGGGCGATCGTTTGCTCAGCATTATAGGCAGCGATTATGGTCGAGACTTTTGCAGGCGACGAGTGACGTATCGCGTTCATATCGGACGAATCCTGGATCATTTCCGGTTATTCACGAGCGCGAGTTGGCACCAGAACAAGACCGCGAACGCGCTGTCTGTTTTGAGAAAGTCGCAGTCGGGTCAGAAATTCAGAACTAAAGAAATACGCTGGCCGAAACTTCGCTATGCGCAGAAGACTGTGGATCGCGCCTGCTCGGTCGCCGCGGTCCATCTGATGAGCGATCTTCGACAGCAACGCTCGGCAGCGCGTGTTCTTCACACTCCGAATCAGGTCTCTGCCCTGCTTCCCGTATCGCTTTCTCACCATATCGATAAACACTGACAGCCCCGGATCGTATTTGTCCGCTGCTGCTGAGGCATCCGCCGTTCGATAGAGAGTCAGCTTCTCAGGAACATGGATGAAGTCGCCAAGCTCGCGTAGTAGCAATAGCAGCCATGAATCCTCGTACCCTGCCCCTTTGAACGCTTCATTGAAGCCTCCGGCACGCGCCAGAACCTTCCGGGGTACCAACCATGTCGACGGATAAATAAATGCAGAAAGAGAAGCAATCGGAAATGGACGTTGTCTCATGAGCGCTGCCATCGACGACCCACTACCGATCGCTGATGCCCGATATTCGGTTCCACTCTCGTCCATGAAGCCGTATTCACTGAAAGCCAGGCTTGCTGCAGGATTCCGTCCCAAGGCTGCTGTCATAACTTCGAGCTTTTCTGGCAAAAACAGATCGTCTGAATCGAGAAACGCTAGGTACTCGCCATTCGAATATGCAATTCCGGCGTTTCTTGCCGCTGCTGCTCCCCGATTTTCCTGATTCACGATCCGAAGTCTGCCCCGGTAGCGCTCGAGAGTCTCGGCCGTAGCGTCGGTGGAACCGTCGTTGACGACCACGATCTCGTGGCTGTTGTACCGCTGCGCCAGCGCGCTTTCGATCGCCTGGGCGATGGTCAGCTCGGCGTTAAACGCAGGAATTATGGTCGATACCAACACTGGGACTAGCTTCCCTCGCGACACAGTCGACACTGGCTATTTTCGTTTCTTCACGCGGCAGCACGAATTTGCCGGTGCTCCTATCTGCGGCCTCCATAACTATTGACAATAGAGTTTCATCCGGTCGCGGATCGTACAGGCGCAAAGCATCCTCTCTGGCATTACTACCTATAGACTGCCAGCGACCGCGCTCTTGCCACGCCCTTTCGAGTGCCGCATCGAGGCAAGTCACCGCCGGGGCATCCGCCAAAAACCCGTCGCGTCCCTCCCGCACCCATTCTGGAATTCCTGCCACAGCCGTGCCAATAACAGGCCGCCCGCAGAGCATGGCTTCGACCATTGCCAGCGGAGTACCTTCGACACGCGACGGCAACATCAGGGCATGATGTGTCCGCCAGATTCCTCGGATGTCCTCGCTCTGACCGCGAAAAGCGATTCGCTCGCTGAGCCCATAGAAGGTCGCGAGCTCGTGGAGGTAGGCATCGTCATCCCCGATACCATAGTGGCATAGGTGCCAGTCCCGACTCCGCCAGCGCGTAGCGCTAAGCGCTTCGAAAAGGATGTCCTGACCTTTGGCTGAGGTGTTCAACCGTGCAACCGAAGCAAAACTGACCGCTTTATTGTCCGGCCATGGCACGGCATCTATACGATCGAGATTCACCGGATTCTTGATGACCCGCGCGTTCGCCAGCCTCCGAGTCAACTGCCGCTCGGTAGCGCGCAAATTGCTCTCCGACACAAACAAGGCGAACCGAGCGTCTTGATAAAGCGCGGCGGCTTTCGCGCGATGCGTCGGGTTCGGAACCTCTCCCAGGTTGGCTTGACTCACGATCACATATGGCCTTGGCGCATAGCGTCTCCGTACGGAATCGATAATCGCCGGGGCCGGTATGCTTCCGCCGTCACTTATGAGGAGAACGTCAGGTCGCGTCGAAAGGAACCTGGGCAGAGGTGACAGGTGCTCACGAAGATATTCGCCCAACCCGCGATGCAAAAGATTAATGGCGCGCGACAGTTGGTGCGCACGCAGATGCAGAAGGCTATCTGGAATACAGAATATATCCGCCCCCGCGCTTTCGAGCGCTCTGAGTTTCTCGTGGTCAGGACGTGGTCGAAGAGGAATGCATATACTCACATGAATGCCAGTCTGCAGAGCGCGGTGCGCCATCTTCGCCCACAGTTCTTCGCTGCCCCCCCAAGGAACGCTCGCCATCGTGGATACTATGCCGATTCTCATCGCAATCGACCAAACGCGATCATTTGTTCGGGACTTATCGTTACAGATTGGCCGCGCGCCGCCCTGTTTCCACACCCGAGGCAGCCGGAAAGGACGCCAGCCGCATTCTGATTCCTGCGGAGTGATGAACCAGAACTCTCATCGACTCTACGCTCCTGATTGAGAACCGGTGCGATCGATTTCCCAATTAGCCCGGTTATAGAAAAGACCCGTTTCGGCTTGCGACGCGTCGAGATCGCTAACGAACAGCGGCACATGCGCCTGTGCCACTATGTCTTCTTGGCTCCGGTCCGAGCACACGCCTGCCCACACGAAATAGTCTCCGCCGATCACCATCAGACGAGGGATTTCCGCTTGGCAAGCGAGGCGACGGCTGGAAGGAACGGTCTGCAGCTCGCTGTAAACGGTAAAAAAAGGAATTCCGTCGGGGCTCGTGATACGAATGAAGAACTTCACCCGCGGGTGGGCCGGGATGTGTGCGACGAAACTCAGCCTTACTCCGGATTCGGGCGTGGCTTCCCGCTCCGACGCCCATTCGCCGAGCGGCAACAGTTGCAAACTCATAACAGTAGCTTCACCCTTCGCGGGCGTGCTTGTGATGACGGATTCCTGTCGTGAAGATTCCGCAGCGCGACGGTAGGCGTCTATCACGAGTTGGGGACGTCCTTCGGCAGCAATTTGCCCGTGCTCGAGTAAGATCCCGCGCGTGCAGACTGTCTGAATCAACCACATGTTGTGTGTAACCAGGACGATAGTCATGCCACGCGCGTTGAGTTCGCGCATCTTATCAGTCGACTTCTGCCAGAAACGCTGATCTCCAACCGCCAGCACCTCGTCCACCAGCAGAATCTCCGGTTTCATGTGTGCGGCAACCGCAAAGGCGAGGCGGACGTACATGCCGCTGGAGTAATGTTTGACGGGAGTATCGATGAACTTCTCTACTTCCGCGAATGCGACGATCTCGTCGAACCTTCGCGCCGTCTCATTACGACGCATCCCGAGGATGGCCCCATTCAAGAACACGTTCTCGCGTCCGGTAAGTTCTGGATGGAAGCCCGTCCCCACTTCGAGCAGGCTGCGGACCCGGCCATAAAGTTCGATATGACCCGCTGTGGGACGGGTAATACGCGACAGGATTTTGAGCAGCGTGGACTTGCCCGCTCCGTTGCTACCGATGAGGCCTAGAACTTCACCGGGTTCGACGTCGAAGTTGACGTCGTGAAGCGCCAGGAAGTGGGAATTGTCGGCTCGACGATCGCTGCCATTGCGCGATTTTAGTAGACTCAAAGGCGCCTTGAATGCGGTAGCAAGGCTTTCCCGCAGACTGCCGTAGGTCTTTCCTTGCCGCACGGGGTACCGCTTGCTCACACCTCTCACTCTGATTATAGGTTTCATCGCGTTTAAATAACGTCAGCGAATTCCTGTTCCATCCGACGAAACACATACGCAGCAGCCATCAGCAAGACAGCCGTGATGGCGGTTGAAAGCAATAAGCCGCCCCAATTAAACGGGCGACCGAAAATCGCGTCTCGGAATCCCTCGATGATACCGCTTAGCGGATTGAGGGCGAGCATCCATCGCCAGCGATCAGGCACAAAGCTCACTGGATAGATGACCGGCGTTAGAAACATCAATATCTGTGTGACGAAAGGAAGGGCATAGCGGATGTCACGGTACTTTACGTTCAGCGCCGACGTCCAGATACCCACCGCAGCCGCGACCACCGCCGTCAGTGCGACCAACGGTACAAACAGTAGCAGACCCGCGTGAAAGCCGACTCCGTAAAAAGGCATAATTACAAACAACATTATTGAAGCGATCGCGATGTCGACCAAAACCGCGGCTACTGCAGCGGTCGGAACCAAGAGCCGCGGGAAATAGACTTTGGTAATAAGGTTGGTGCTTGAGACCAGGCTATTAGAGCTATTGGTAATAGCCGAGGTGAAGAAATTCCAGGGCAACAAACCGACGTATGAAAATATAGCATAGGGCTCTCCTTCCGACGGCACACGAGCGAGTCTTCCGAAGAGCAGGGTGAATACGATCATCGTGATCAAGGGCTGGAGTATCGCCCAGGCGGCGCCGAGCGCGGTCTGCTTATAACGGACCTTGACGTCGCGCCATGCGAGAAAGTAGAAGAGGTCGCGATGGGCCCAGAGATCGCCCAGCTCCAAGCTCGCTTCGCTACTGCCATCAATAGTCAATACAGGCGTTCGCTCGGCTTCAAAGGCGGTCGCGTCGCCGTATACGGCATTCGCTTGCGGCTCTGCCGGCCCGTCAACCGGATAGCGACCTTGGTCGCCGTTTGGGACCAGAACATCTTCGACAGAGTTCAATAAGTGTTCCTCATATTTGATTTCGAAACCATTGCATCGGAGCACCGGCGGTATTCGTAGTGCCACGCGAATCCGCCGAATCGGACCGCAGCAACTCTTCGCTGAGACGCCGATAACGACTGGCGAATCCGTGCGCGGTCAGATCTGCGGAAATCAGATGTTCCCGGGCTCTTGCCACCATCCCGAGCCGCAGATTGTCATCCGCCGCCAGTTCGTCGGCCGCTTCACGCATCGCGCCTGGTCGATACGTCGGAACGTACATCACCTCACTATCGGAAAAATAAGCTCGCAGACCTCCCGTGTCAGTACATATG
>WNFD01003090.1_pt1 | contig 19677 bp, 16 predicted proteins | sample 5400491 | NCBI WGS metagenome assembly WNFD01 (sample SAMN13153343, study PRJNA577476) | soil metagenome | isolation source: 120 cm saprolite under Douglas fir tree site 2 hole 2 replicate 2 | place: USA:California | collected 2015-04-18
CACGAAGCCCTCGGTCATCCCATTAGAATAGCTCTCGGTGAGCCCTGCAAGCACTGCCTCTTTATCTCGTTCGAGTCCCTTTGCGAAGCGCTGCACTTCAGGAAGGCCACTGTCAGCAACCTGCTGCTTCCAGGCTTGCTGTCATTTATCAGGGTAAAAATCCTGTTTCTCAAAAAACCTGCCACGCTGCCAAGCGCTTTTAGCGGATCAGCTTTCTCGTATAATTTGGCGTGACAACATTTTCTTGTATCGAGTCATTTATAGCTCATCTCTTTTGCATGCTTTTTTGACCCAACGCCAAGATACGTGAGAGAAACGCCATGTTACGGTTTTTATGCAACTTCGCTGATGAAAAAGAAGAAGCTCTTCCATGTGGGCCAAAAACCGTTCGTTTGGTGCGAATAGCCCTTGTCGTACAGGTATTGGGCAAGATCGGAGTTCAGCGTTCCTGATGCTCAAACGCGTCACTCACGATCCCAGTCAACACTTGATCGACTATTCGTTCCGACCAATTAGGTGGAATGAGATCGCCAGCGATAGAGAAAGCGTAGTAGCTTCCAACGAGTTGCGCCACGGCCAAGTCGATATCTACCAATGGCACGAGTTCATCGCGTGACTGGGCTTGCTGTAAAAGAGACCGGAGCATCTGCCGCCGCGATGCCACTACATGTTCGCGAAGCGCCGCAAGTAACTCTGGTGCAGTATGTTCTTCAGCAAGTGCCGCTCCAATGATCGGCAGGCTATAGGGCGCAGCCATGCTTTCCTGAAAATGGCGCAGTTGCGCTACCAAATCCTGGCGCAGATCACCTGTCGCCGGTGGCAAAACGGACGTGCTTCGAGCATGAACAATCGCCGCTGCTGCTAGCGCTGCCTTGGAAGGATAACGCAAATAAATCGTCGCGCGGGTCGTGTGCGCTGCAGTGGCGACGTCGTCCAAGGACATACGTGCATATCCTACCTCTGCAATTAAGCGGAGTGTGGCTTGAAGAATACGTTGATCAAGCGAAGCTTCACGCGGTCTGCCGCGAGGTTGTGTTGCATGCATACAAACGTCTTTTCTCCTTGTTCTCCAGTTCTACCGTCTCGCTCGTTCCTGCGGCGAGTGTCGTGCGATGGAGATGATCGGAACATTCCTACTGCCTCCATACAGCCTATCGACCCACGTCAGAGCTACTCCCCATAGGTGTTGTTTCCTTGACAGGAATAATATACAACATTGTATTGTATATTATTGTGAGGAGCAAGACGCGCCTCTTTGAAGAGGGACCATGTTAGAATAGGAGAACAACTCATGGCAACTTCCCCAGTAGTCCGCATCTCTAAGGGACGCTTCGCGTCCACACAGTACGACGAAGTTCGTCGGTTCAACGAGGCGGCAGCCGAACCATTGGTTCCTGCGATCAAGCAACTGCGCGGCCTTCTTTATTATCATGTAGCCGTTGATCCGGTCACGAATACCGTCGTCAATGTAAGCATCTGGACCGATCTCGACGCCGCCAAGCAGATGGACACGCTGGCACCTATGCTCGCCCTGCGCCCTGGTGCTGAACGGATAGGTGTGCAATTCGATCCAATCGCGAATTATGAGCCATTGTGGACAATCCAAGCTTCTGAGCTGGGAAGGATCCCTGCCTCTTCAAATCCAAATCAAGGGTAGCTTCTACTGCACAGCTTTAGCCAAGTACACCGATGAGCAGAGGCGAAAGAGATCATATACGGTACGTTTGTCGCTGTATACGATCTCTTTCCCAAAAAGCTTTATTCTCTCACAATCGGGTGTTTCTTGGCACATCTGGCTCAGCTTTTCCTCTCTCGTGAGAGTGGTAATTTGCGTCACTTCTTGAACAAAAGCGAGCGAGGGAAAGGGAATCGTGCAAAGATTCGTGCAAGAAATTTTTGCACGAATCTTTGCACGAAATGAGCGGATTTTCGTGGTTAGCATCATTCATCATACATCCTGTAAGGGCAGGTTTGTGCTGGACAATCAAAGGTCAGCCACTTGAGGGATCTCCACGGCAACGGCCCTGCATAGGCCATCACATCACGGGGAGAATAGTTGCCGTTCACTAACAAGTAAATGAGCATACTGAGCGAAGACCCCTTCTCGATGAAGTCATGCGTCATGACCTTTTCTTCCTTTTCCTCTGCATCATCAAGGAGAAGGTGTCTGGCACTTGCAAGCAGTGCTGGAGTTCCTCTTGTAAAGAAAAACTCATACAATGAGAGATAGTTCTGTTCAAGTTCCACGCGTGATGGATCTGCTGGGCGGTGGGCAAGCTTCTCCCAATGGAGACCGCATTTGTAACACGCAAAGGGCTGTGCTCGGTGGTGAAAAACCTGCAAAGCAGCTCCACACGTACACCTCTCCTGTAACATCACCTGGTGCTCAAGGCAGCAGGTGATGTTGAGAAGGACCAGCGTACGCGAGAGCATCCGGTGTTGAGCAATACACTCAGGACACAGGCGAAAGGAATGCGAGAGGCCCAGGTGTTGAGAGGGCGACTGCGAGCTACTGAAGATGCGAACCAGTTCAGACTGATAGGTCGTGGCAACAATGGCGCGCAGGGAAACCGCGAGCAATTCAGAAAGGTGATCCAGACGCAACACGGAGGGCACGACGAGATGGCTCATATCCGTCAGGAGCTTCTTGTGAGAGATATCGTGATGGGGATGAAGAATCTGAGAGAACGTGGTTTCGCTCCCCCAGTGATTGGCTTCATCGCAGCGTAACAACACACCAGGAAGCCACTCGTCGGGCCTGGGGACCACCCGATGCGGAAACGTCAGATGCCAGGCTGGCTGTGCCAGGCGAACTCGATTGATCATCCGACCTCCGTGGCTTCAAAAGACGGCTGGGAGGAAGTGCCATCAATGGCCGTGATTTCATCCCGGCGTAAGATCATGAACTCGGCCCGCCCCTGAAGGACCTTTTCATTGACGGACGTTTCGCCCTGCTCGTACGAATAACGCAAAGCGCTGATCACCAGTCGGGTCAAGTGATCCATGGTGACCCGTCCTGTGGCATCAGGATCAAGGCTCTGGTGTGTCAGCCAGGTAAAGATGGGTTTTGCGAAGGCTCGCAGTTTGAGATCTGGGAGTTGGCTCCGGTAGATATCCTCAAAAGTGGTGAGAATATCTCGGACTTCTTCCATGGTGTGGCCCAGAACCACACAGAACGGGCGCTCTGTATCCAGCCGACGACGAAATTGTCGCCAGAGGATCTCAGGGCCGGCAAAGGTTGCTTTGAAGGGAACGACATTCCCGCCATTGGCTGCCACCAGACAAAGACCAATCTGCCGCTGATAGGGTGGAGCTGCCAGATTGTCCGTCAGTTCTTTGAGGAAAGCCAGGTGAGGAAGCGTCAGATCTTGAGCATCATCGATGATCAGGCACTCGACCTGGGTTGAGGCCATGACTCTGGCGAGCCAGACACGACGAAGTTGCCAGTCCATAGGTGGAACCACCCCAAAGCTCGCCGACAGAGCCATGCCAAGCGCTTGCTCTTGTTTGGCATTCTTTGGGGCGCGAACGGCAAGAACAGGGAGGGAGGTTGTCCCATTGGCGTCTTTACGTGCCCCGCTGTTGACGATCACATCATTGATGCCTAGCGATTTCCCACTGCCTGGCACCGCAGCGATGACATGCCAGGAACGTGCCTGCCAGGCATGGCGTAAGAGTGTTTGAAAGCGTTGCTCAAAGGCTGTTTCGATAAAGCTCTCCTGGACCTGAAAAGGAGCACGACCATCTTGAGAGAGGTGGTTAGTCATCATCTCTCCTCAACTTTCTGACTTTCAGATGGACGACAACGCGATCTTCAGGATCGTCTTCGGGAATGGCTGGCGGAAGCAGTCCTGATCGAGGCCCTGGTGGGGGCGCCTGCTGCTCTTTGAGCGCCTGTAACGTCGCCTGAACGTGGGAAGGATGAATATCCTGCCGCTGGAGATCCAGTTGTCGCTGCTTTTCCAAGCGCTTCGTTTCCAGCGTGTGGAGACGACGACCTTGCAATGCCTCTTGTTGAATACGTTGACGACTCTCCAGGCTGATCCCTGATGCTGCTTGTGCTGCCCTTGCATCGGCGCGGCGCTCCGCCTGTGCCTCCCACACCGAGAGACGGCGGTCCAGAAACTCCGTGCAGAATGCTTCGCCCACCAGGACGCCTTCCAGGAAGAGATAAATCACCGAGATATCCCGTCTGTCGTAGTAGATGTCGATTGCTCTCCCGCGTAAGCGGTCGAGCAAGCCGGGGCTGACGTAGCGACGACCTAGAAAGGAAAGACTCCCTTGCCGAATGGCGTAGCGACCGCTCGCGGGGTTTTTGCGATTCACCGCTTTCATGAGCAGGAGTTTTAACTCATCTTGAGACCTCATGAAGCGGGGAACGCCCTTCTCTTGGACCGCATGCTCCCAGAGCGCTATCCTGGTTTGCCGCCGTAGCTTGTCCCATTCCTGCATGTAGCCGTCTACAATGGCTTGGATGAAGAGTTTTTCTAAGACATCGAGGGTCATACCAGCTTTTTCCGCCTCACGCGCACTGTCATAGATGCCGCGTTCTTTCGGGGTGGACTTCGTTGTTCCGGGCAGACGATGGGAGAACTTGCGCGTCACCCAGGTAAACAAGGCTTCGACGGTCCCTTTTGCTGAGGGAGTGTAGGGAGGAGCCTGCTGAGTCGTGATGCCGAGCCGATCCACCAGTACCTGGGTTGCTCGCTTCGAGGTAAAGATTTTGCCTCGATCGTGAAAAATGACCGCTGGCTTGCCAGAACAGGGCCAAGCATGTTGGCATTCGTAGAGGATGGTCAAGCGATCCTTTGGTTCAAGGGCCTGTTTCACCAGTCGCATGTAGTCTTCTTCCTTCAACGTATCCAGCGATATGACGGCTCCCAGAATGGCCGCTGTTTTCACGCAAATGAGCACTGCTGCATGCACGCAGCGAGTGATCACCGTGCCATCTGGTGTCACCACGAGTTGGTCCAGGGTATGTTCGTCCACCTGACAGATCTGCGCTGGATAGGGAATGGAGAGCACAAAGGAGTGGGGAGAGGTCCGTTCTCGTAGAGGATGTTTGAGACCAGATCGCGCCTGGACCACTGATTCTTCCTGGGCGATGCTCTGGAGGAAGCGGTAGACCTGGAAGTCAGGTTGGCACGAGAACGAGAGATCCCTCACGCGAAGAGAGTTCCTCGGCAAGTTTCTTGAGTCGGACATCTTCGCAGACCGCCATGATGCTGGGGCGAAGCGGCTGGGTGTACAGTTTCCGAATCAGGTGCTCAAACTCTGGTCGAAGCGTGCGATTGCGGTGGTAGGTGCCATAGGGAACACAGGCCAGTTGCCCAAATGCTCTGGTGCGCTTGACCAGATAGGAGAGCATAGTTGAGCGCATCTCATATGCCTTGGCAACGGCTCCCAGACTCTTCCCGCTCAATACCTCGGTGACCGCCGCCAGGTTACGATGAAAGTGTGCTTGTTGTTCTGCTGTTTCCAGAATGGAGGCATCAAAAGGCGGCCCAGGAACAACCCCTTGCGGATCAAGGACCTGGTCATCTTCTTGTTCAGATGACGCAGGCAGCACACCCTCATCATCCTTCCTCCCTTCAAGCGTCGAAGGCAATGGATCAGGGAGAATGGGCGGAGCATTGGGATCAAGGAAGGCAACAGCGGTGAAACGCGAAAGCTCTACCTCGCTCAGATCGATCAACAGCCGCCCCTGCGCCGCCGCATCCCCGATGAGCTTCCACATGGCTGCTTCTACCTCCATCTCTGACCAGCGACTCCCAAAGCGTTGGGTACACTCGTTCACACTGCGCATCTCACCCCAGGCCCAATTCGCCAGCAGCGTTGCCGCAATCTCATCGTAGGTCGGAAAGGATTGACGGCGTGCATGCAAATACAGCAAATTATGATAGCGGCGTTCAGAAAGATTCTCCTCCGTCGCAATCCAGTAGACTCCCCCTTTGAGTTGTGCCAATCGTTGTGCTGCCTCAGCTTTCGCCAGGGGCTGCGCCTTGCGCTTTTCCTGCGCCCGTCCTGCTTCAGCAATGAGCAAACCGCCGTCGCAGAGCGTGCCGACGAAATCCGGGAGGTAGTCATGTGACTTCCCTTCGTAGAGATACGAGATCCGGTAGGGGGTGCCCAGCGGGGTGAACAGGTCATAGGCAGTGGCGAAAGTGGGACTCATATCCCCACGCTGAAAGGTGAGGACATGGGGATGGTATTCGAGGGACAGCGCTAATTTCAGTTCTAAGGTAGTGGTGTAGGGCATCCGCACATGTCCGCTGTCACCTGTTTTGAAGCTCGACAAGAAACCCGAAATCGAGCGTCCCGCAATCTTAAAGACATCCAGTCCTGGTGTCCCTGGGCGCGTTGTTGATGAGACTGATGGGGCATCCATAGTCGCCTCTCTCCATGAACCCACGAGCGATCAGCAAACGGCATTTCCTCATCTACGAAATCACCCTACACAAGATGCAAAAGAAGCATTGATATATTCTAGGTGATAATATATCATAAAGAAAGAGGGACGTGCCAAAGGAACGATATTGCTCTCAGATGAGCAATGGAGATGGGATGAAAATCGGATATATTCGGGTGTCCACACACGAACAACACGAAACCCTCCAGATGAATGCACTGAACGAGGCAGGCTGCGAGGAATTCTTTATCGACAAGAGCACCAGATCCGCGTCTTCACGTAAAGGGTTAGAGGAAGCGCTGCTGTTTGCTCGTCCGGGAGATACATTGGTCGTGTGGAAACTCGACTGTTTCAGCTATTCCCTTAAACACCTTATCAAAACGCTCAACATCCTCAAAGAGCGGAGTATTCACTTTATCAGTCTGACCGAGAAGATCGATACCACGATGTCCGACGGCCAAGGCACGTTTCACCTGATAGGGCTTCTTGCCGAATTTGATCATGATCTGAGTCGCGCACGCACCGACTCTGGCCTGGCTGTTGCACGGGCAAGAGGGCGTAAGGGTGGTAGACCAAAGAAACTCCTGGCACCCGACAAAGTCCTGCTTGCCCAGCACATGTATGCCGATAAGAGTCTTTCGATTCAGGAAATTTGTTCGGCGCTTGGGATCTCCCGCTCGACATTATATCGCTATGTAGAGAAAACAGAGGCGCAGGATGCTTCTCTGTCCTGAAGACCCCCTGCTTTCCTGGAGCTTCATGCCCCTTTCACCGTTTGTTTGTTCAAAGATTCACACAAGGATTCAAGAGTTCGTGCAAAAAGCATTCAAGGATTCACGCAAGATACCAGAGAGGCCGGAGGCGGGTGGAGAACAGGAAATGATGAGTTGTCTCAAAAAACGTGTCAAAATCAACGTCTCGCTTTTCTCTGTATGAGACGAGTAAGTGACACAAATGGGAGAGTTGAGAATACCCAGGGAATGCCGAACAAGCGAACAGAACGCCAGGCTTTTCAATTTGAGCGCATCTCTTTTCAACTTTGCGCCACGTTAGAAGAGAAAAAGGCGGCGTTGCGCGCAGAAGCGGTTTCCGAGAAGTACGCGCCATTTTATGAGATCAATAGTGGTCATTGCGGTATTTCTGAGGAGCACCCACATAGATGAGCTAAGATGTCACGCCACATTATGGTTTCAACGATTTTTCTCAAAAATTGTCTTGACAGGCTTCTCAAGCCAGTTATAAGCAAATTGATGCCAAGTTTTATGATTGAAACGCGCCAGGAATTAGCATAAATGACAGAGGAGGTGGCGAGTAGAGAAGAGCATCCCTGATCATTTTGTGCATCATTGTGCTGATCATGTTTGTGTGGCGAGCATGATCATTTTACTCTTCATCTCGCTGATCCATGAGCGATGATGGGGGCCTTGTCGTGTCCTTACCCAACAGGTATACTACAGCCAGGAGAATCTTGTTGGGTAAGAATCTCTGAGGTGCGCATGCCATGGATTAGCTCATGAGGAGAATCCGAAGTTGCCCGATCCACTCGCCTCCCTTCTGGCAACCAAGCTTCACATTCCGCGTCCGCGGCCACACCTGGTGGTGCGCTCTCACCTGATTGCGCAGCTCCAGCAAGGGATGGAACGTACGCTCACGCTGGTCTCGGCCCCCGCCGGGTTTGGCAAAACCACTTTGCTTGCTCAATGGCTCGCGGAAAGTGGCACGCCCGCTGCATGGGTATCCTTGGGGCCGGAGGACAATGACCCGACCAGCTTTCTCTCCTACCTGATTGCCGCTCTACAGACCCTTGATGCACAGATTGGGACGACGGCGCTCTCGCTGCTGCGCACTCCGCAACCCCCATATCCGGAGGTCGTGCTGGCCGTGCTGATCAATGACCTGGCAGGCCGTGAAGCAGGCAACTTTACGCTGGTGTTGGATGACTACCATGTCATCACTGACGAAAGCATCCAGCACGGCATGGCCTTTCTGCTCGAGCACCTGCCCGCGCAGCTGCACCTCATCCTGGCTGTTCGCGCTGACCCGCCACTCCCATTAGCACGTCTGCGAGCCCAGGGACAGCTCACCGAGGTGCGGACGGCTGACTTACGCTTTGGAGCTGCCGAAGTGAACACATTTCTCCAGATGGTGATGGGACTGGACCTGGAGGCTTCAGCCATCGCCATCCTCGAGCGCCGCACGGAGGGATGGATTGTTGGCCTGCAACTGGCCGCGCTCTCACTGCAGGGCAGAGCCGATGTGTCCAGATTTCTGGCTGCCTTTAGCGGCAGCCATCGCTATGTCCTGGACTACCTGAGCGAAGAGGTGCTCGCACGGCAGCCGGCGGTGGTGCAGCAGTTTCTCTTGCACACCTGTATCCTCGAGCGCCTGAGCGGAGCGCTCTGCGATGCGGTGACAGAGCGGACGGGGAGCCAGGGCATGCTGGAAGCGCTCGAACGGGCAAACCTGTTTGTCGTCTCGCTTGATGACGAGCGACGTTGGTACCGCTATCACCATCTGTTCGCCGAGGTGCTGCGCAACCACCTGCAACAGGCCTCGCCTGCATTGGTCCCCATATTGCATCGACGGGCCAGCGCCTGGTACGAGCAGCACGATCTGCCTGCCGAAGCGGTGCAGCACGCCCTGGCTGTTCCCGATGTCGAACTCGCAGCCCGCCTGATCGAACCGATCGCGTTCCCCATTGTCTTCCACCTGGGTCAGATCGACACGGTGCGCGGGTGGATGAACGCCCTTCCCGAGGCGCTGGTACGCGCTCACCCTCTCCTCTGTGTCCAGCAGGCATCCTACCTGATGTTCACCAATCAATTGGAGGCTGCTGAGGCGCGCTTGCAGGATGCCGAACGGGGAATCCAGGAGGAAATGCCTGCCGAGCAAACACGGACCATCCGGAGCTACGTGCTCACCATCCGCGGGGGCATCGCCAATCTCGCTGGCGAGACGATGCAGGGGGTCTCCCTCGCTCGCCAGGCGCTGGAGCTGTTGCCGGAAGCGGAGGTGGTCCTTCGTATGGGTGCCCTGGTGACCACAGCTCACGCCTACCTGGCGAGCGGGGATGTGACACCCGACAGCGAACGCGAGGTTGCAGCCGCGGATGCGTTGATCCACATCGCGGGCGACCTGCTTGCATTCGAGAGAAGCAAGACCCTGCTGGGGCGGCTCTACGTCCTGCAGGGTAGGCTCCGGCAGGCCGCCACCACATACGAACAGGTGCGGCAGTCGCTCCCTGGGTCGGAGGCGTTGCAGATCTCTTTCGGCAGCCTTTTCTACCATTTCGCTCTGGGTGACCTGCTGCGCGAGTGGAATGACCTGGATGCGGCTGAACGGCACCTGGTGCAAGGTTTTGCGCTGGTCGACGAGGCGCTGACGCTTGAGCCCTTTGTAGCGCTACTGGGCCACACCGCCCTGGCACGTCTACAGCAGGCGCGTGGCAACAGCCGCGCAGCCTTCGCAACCCTGGACACCCTGGCGCGAGTGGCCCAGCTGCGTCGCTTCCCTCCCCACCTGGTGACCCAGGGAGCCGCCGTGCGGGCGCAGCTCGAGCTGGCACAGGGCAACCTGGAGGCAGCTCTCCACTGGGCAGATGCCAGTGGCCTGTCCGCCGAGGATGAGAACCTGAGTTATCCCCGCGAGAGCGAGTACCTGGCCCTGGCGCGGGTGCGCATCGCACAAGGTCGTGAGGATCCGGCAGCCCCTTTCCTCCAGGATGCTCTGCACCTCCTGGAGAGGCTGCAAGAGTCGGCCGAGGCCAAAGCGCGCATGGGGAGTGTGCTGGCAATCCTGGTGCTGCGTGCGCTGGCCCATCAGGCACAAGGCGACCGGACTGCCGCTCTCACCACGCTGGAACAGGCACTCCTGCTGGCCGAACCAGAGGGCTACATGCGCCTCTTCGTGGACGAGGGGACGCCGATGCTGGCCTTGCTGCGCCTGGCCCAGGCACGCGGCATGGTGCCGGGCTACGTTGCAACGCTCCTGACAGCCTTTGGCGAACAAACAAGGGCGAATCCCGCTCTCCACACAGCACGCCCCAGTTCGCTCGTGGAACCGTTCACTGAGCGCGAGCGCGAGGTGCTGCGGCTGTTGCTTGAGGGAGCCTCTAATCGTGAGATCGCCCGTCACCTGGTCATCAGCGTGAACACGGTGAAGAAGCACGTCTATAATATTTGTGGCAAACTCGGCGTGCAGAGCCGCGCACAAGCCATCGTCCGCGCCAGGACACTCAACCTCCTGTAACCCAACCTCCTCACCCTTATCCTCGCCAAAAATAACCATGCGCTTAGAACTTTGGTATACCATATGTAACCCGCTTCATCAGTTAAACTACGTGCAGACACCGCGCTGTGTCGATGAGGAACGCTACACTAGCACCAGAAGTTCACGACACGGTTCCTGTGACGGCGACGAGCCGGTCATTCGTAGCTACCCTGTTCGTGAGGAACGACTCGACCGCGCATCCCAACCCTAAGTCTAATGCTAAGTTTAATGGAGGAATTTCCTATGAGAGTTTTCGTTACCGGAGCAACCGGATACATCGGTTCCGCCATCGTCCGCGAGCTGCTTGCGGCGGGGCATCAGGTCGTCGGCCTCGCCCGCTCGGACACGGCCGCCGCAGCATTGAAGGCCGCCGGCGCCGAGGTGCACCGCGGCAACCTCGACGACCTCGACAGCCTGCGGAGCGGCGCGGTCGCATCGGACGGTGTCATCCACACGGCTTTCAACAACATCTCCACCACGGACTTCGCGGCCGCGGGTCAGGCCGATCTCCGTGCCGTCGAAGCGATCGGAGCAGCGCTCGAAGGTTCCGGCAAACCCTTCATGGTCACCTCGGGGACGCTCGCGCTCGCGATGCTGGGACGCCTCGTGACGGAAGAGGACGTGTCTGACCCCGCTTTGCCCCATGGCGCATCGGAGAACGCGGCGATCGCGCTGGCCGAGCGTGGGGTGCGGTCATCGGTCGTCCGTCTCGCACTGTCCGTGCACGGCGAGGGCGACAAGCACAGCTTCGTCCCGAGCCTGATCGGCATTGCTCGCGCAAAGGGCGTGTCAGCCTTCGTCGGCGATGGATCGAACCGCTGGCCTGCCGTGCATCGACTCGATGCGGCGCGCCTGTTCCGGCTGGCCGTGGAAGCCGCCCCGGCTGGCTCGCGACTGCACGGAGTCGGCGAGGAGGGCGTGCCGTTCCGGGAAATCGCTGAGGCTATCGGCCGGCAGTTGAAGCTGCCGGTTGTCAGCATCGAGGCTTCAGCCGCGGGCGCCCACTTCGGCTTCCTCTCCGCCTTCGTGTCGGCCGACTACCCGACGTCGAGCAAGCAGACACAGGAACTCCTGGGATGGCGGCCGGAGGGCCCTGCACTGATCGCGGACATCGAACAAGGTCACTACTTCAATCACGAGAGGTGATGTCCCGGCAGGTTGGTCGAACCAGTGCGACGACACGAGTCTTTTGTCGTGGTTGGGTGAAGGCCTCCCGATGGGGAGTGGAGCTGTCTAGGAACCGCTCCGCAGCAGGGAGGCCTACCTCTGGTTGTATTCGCGAGCCTGAAACGAAAAGTTATGCGAGAAAAAACAGTCTGTCATTTATCAGTAATTCTACGCGGGTTTCTCAGAAAACGTGCCACGCAGCCAAGCGCATTCAGAGGATCAGTTTTCTCGTATAAACCGGCGTAGCTTTGGCACTTTAGCAATGGAAGCTTGCTTTGCCTGTAAGTCGACTCTCTTTTCAGCTTTGCGCCAATGTATGCGAGAGAAAAAGGATGCTTCTCCAGGAGCGGATTCCAGGCGGCACACGCCAATTTATACGAGAAAAACTGGTCGTTTCATCGCTTCTGAATAGCGTTGAATAGATGAGATAAGATGTCTCGCCAGTTTATGCGAGAGACCGTTGGCTCAAAAATCGCCTGGATGCGCTTTTCAAGCCACCCTTGGGCAAGTTTTATGATACAAACGCGCCATGAATTACTTTAAATGACACTTGCAACCGATGTCCTTTTCGAGAAGAAAAGTACCCAATGATACGTTTCAGATGCGGCGCGATTTTGGCAGGTCAGGATTCTGGTCCGCTTCTTTGATGCATTCCTGCTTGGCTCGAATCTGCTCAATTACTCTTCCAACGAGGGCCAAGGAGGGAACATTTTGGGACCGCAGGACGGTCCATGCTTTACCATGCCCCCGTTGGAAGATGCTTAACCGGGAGGGATTTTGTACAATTCGTACCTCTTCAAACTCGTGCCAGGGGAGGATACGGGCTTGCCATGTAATACCGGTGGAATCCAGACTCAGTTTTCCAAAAGTGAGGGGAGTACCACTCTTATATTGAGCTAGAAGGGCAGGCAGGCACGCTTCAATATAGTGTTCTTCGACCTGGGCACCTCTGATGGCGTCCAGCGTAAGCGTAGAACCGTTGCTGCGTTTGAGGCGGTAGGTTATAATGGGCTTGCCAGAAGAAAAGCGAGTTCGAGTCTCGGTTACCTCGCGTTGGATAGTGGTGATCTGTTCCCAGGTCGTCGCCTCCAGGTTGCTACCTCTGAGTGTAAGAATACCGCCCGTGCAGACTACGAGCTTTTTGACTATCAGGCGAATTGCTCTGAATATAAATACCGTTTGCGATACTGCCACAAAGATAAACAAGCCAGGCCCCATAAAATGAGCAGACAAATCTGGAGAGTAAAGTGTCGGCTGGCTGAGAAAATAAATAAGCGCAGCAAGGCCAACGCAAATTGCGGTTATGAGAATCCAAACGAGAAAGAAAGCAAGCCTGATGACTGACATTCCTTTTTTCATTTTCTCAGTATCAGTTTGCGAAGGATACTCACTCACGGGCTTACCCAACTCATAGATCGTAGCTTGCTCGTAAGCTTCGTCAGAGAGTGTGAGAGCCTGTTCCATAGATCAATGTCCTCTGTTTGGTAAGATATGTAGGAATGTGGTATACGCTAGCGGGTACAAGAGTAGTATGTATCAAAGCACGCTGAAAAGCAAGCGAAGAGTAACCTCCTCCCTCGATCAGTTATCACCGCGCCTGCGCAACGGCGAGATCAAGCCTATCATAGTCAGGCATGTAAGCAAACGGCATACTACCAGCGCACAAAGGGAGGCCGGTTGCTGAGCCCCATTTCAGGGATTCCGGCCTCTCTTGCTCTGTCAACTTTGATCTGGCCCTAGACTTATGCAGCCAGGGTCTTGACGAAGAAATCTTGGATCATCTGGATCAGCGCGTCGGGGCTTGGCTGCTCGACCTGGCCAGGCGTGACGGCGGCCAGACCGTGCTCATCATGCTGAATCATGACCAAGGTGGTGGGGACATGCGCAGCCTGGAGCAGGCTCGCCAACTTCTGAGAGTAATGTGGCGTGATAAACCAATCAGCAGCGCCTTGCAAGATCAGAAAGGGAGGAGCGTCAGGCGTGACGTAGCTGACCGGGCTGGCATAGTTCTTCCTCTTAAAAGTCGCTGATCAACGTCAAGAGAAGATCCAGCGATTCTCTGAAGAACGACGAGCGTGATATCATCTTCCTGTTCCCAGCCCTCGCCAGTGAAGCATTTGAGTTCTTGCAGCAGGAAGTCGATAAGACTGGATCCCGACGTGTCAGAGGGTGAGACGACGATCAATTGCTTGAGACGGGGGAAGCCGAACATCTCGCGGTCAGGATTATGGGCCTCGACCAGGCCATCGCTATAGAGGAGAATGTGCTCGCCAGCAGTGACTAACGCTTCCCGCTCCTCGTATTGCATCCCTGGCAATAGGCCCAGCGGCATCCCTGTTGCGTATAACTCACGAACATCTTCACTTGAGCGGCGATAGGGAAGATCGTGACCGGCGTTCGCATAGTGGAGTTTGCCACTGATGGGATCAAGGAGAGCATAGAAGCAGGTGACAAACATGCTGGGAAGCGTGTCGGCGCAGAGCAGTTCATTGACGCGGGCAAGGACTTCGCCGGGAGAAGCCGCCATCTGGGCAGCAGCACGCAAGAGGCTGCGGGTGCTCGACATCAGCATGGCTGCCGGAATCCCCTTGCCAGAGACATCGCCAATCACTACCCCCAGGCGACCATCCTCGAAGGGGAGAAAGTCGTAGAAGTCGCCTCCCACCTCGCGGGCCGGTTTATAATAGGCGGCAATCTGCCAGTCAGCGGGATCTGGCAGGCTTGTGGGTAATAACGATTGTTGAATACTGCGGGCAGTGCGCAGCTCCTGCTCGATGCGTTCACGCTCGATCGCCTGCGCCTGCTGCTCCTGCACCAGCTCTACCACGCGGAGTGCCTGCGCTACCTGCTGCGCCAGCGAGCCCAACAGGAAGAAGCTCTCGAGCGTATAGCGTTGTCCTTTCACACGTGGCCACAGGATGAGCAGGCCCAGCAGCTCTCCCTGACTGACCAGCGGCAGCAGGATCTCCGCCCCCTGAGAGTTGAGATCCTGCAACGCCTCTGAGGCCAGCTGCACTCGCTCGACCTCTAATGCGCCAGAGTGGCTTAGCAGATAGGCGAGCAATGGGTCATCGTCGGCCACCTGACAGGTGGTCTGCGCCAGATCCCCTGCTGCCTCCTGTTGGTGTGCGCTCAGCCGTACCCAGAGGGTGACCATGGCGGGCTGCATCATCTGTTGCGCGACCGAAAGGGTGCCCTCGCGGAGCTGTGTGAGGTCGATCACCTCGCGCATCGACCCTGTGAAGGCATCGAGGGTCTGGCGCGCCTTCCGATTGCTCCCATTGAAAGGCCACACAACAAGAGGCAGCCCGAAGAGCAGCACCGAGATGACGATGCTGCGGCTGACAGAGATGACCCCATCCCATTCCCGAGGGAGGCGCCTGCGTCGCCGCCTCGGCGGTGGCATGGCCGAGGGGATACTTTTTGATGAGACCTGGAATACGGGCATAGCTCTCCTCATTGTCCTACCTCTGGTTCTACCATATACAATGCTCCACTACGCTACTTCGTTTCGCGATGGAGCGTATGGGGTCGAGGCATCTGTCATTGTTTTTTCTCTCCGAATTGGGTATGCTTTACGTATCAATGCGCTCGGTAAAGAAACGAATGCGCAGGCAGAACGAACCGGAGAGAGCTATGGCAGAACAAAAGCCCATCGGGGTGATCAGCATCGGCAGCAACGACATCCACTTGCTCGTTGCGACCTCCGATGGCATCGGGGCGTTCGACAGGCAAGCGAATCAGTCGGTGCTGGCAGAACTGGTCGACGCCGTCAAAGGTGGAGTGGTTCCCGCCAAACCGCTGGGCCAGGCCTTGCAAGACCTTGAGATGCTCGTGAAGGTCGCACGGAGCGCCGGTGCCAGCCCCATCATCGCGCTTGCTACAGAGGCGCTGCGCGAGGTTGCGAATGGTCCCGCGTTCATCGACCTGGTTGGCGTCACGCTGGATATCCAGGCAACGCTGATCTCCGGGGAGGTCGAGGCAGCTCTGGATTACCGCTGGGCGACCTTCCCACCAGTGTTACCGATGCCGTTGCTGGTTGTGGATAGTGGAGGTGGAAGCACCCAGGTGATCCTGGGTGAAGGGCCAACTCCCGTCTTCGCGCGATCGCTCCCTGTCGGCGCAGGCAACATGACACAGCAGTTCCTGGCCCACGATCCTCCCACCGGAGAAGAGCTAGAGGCCCTGCGCGCTCACACGGCTTCCCTGGTGGACGCGCTGCCACACGTGCTTGCTCCACAGAGCGCTGTGCTGATGGGAGGGAGCGCCGATCACCTGCTCCAGTTCGCCGCCGATCCAAAGCAGCACCGCGTGACGCAGGGTGACCTCCACCATGCGCTGCATACACTGCAAAAGGACTCTGCCAGGGAGATCGCACGTGCCCACGATTGCCCGGAGGAACGCGCACGCCTGCTCGCTGCTGGAGCCATGATTCTGTTGCAGGTTCTCTCGCGCTACGGCCTCGACGAGGCGTCTGTTAAGCCGAATGGCATTCGCGGCGGCCTGGTGGTGAGCTATGCACGTCATGGAGACGACTGGAAACAAGCACTCCCCATACTGCCAGCAACGCGCACATAGTCCCTCCAGGGTTGCAGCCTACACATTGAGCTGGTCCCTGGAGAAAGGACTGTATGAACGAGGAGTGCTTTTGCGCAGAGACAAGAGAGGGCTGCCAGACCGCCAAAGAGAAAGGAGGCAAGACTCTGCCTGAGCCAGACTTGCTGGTGACCAAGTTCACCATCCCACCTCTTCGTTCCATGCTGCTTCCTCGCGAGCACCTGCTCACGGTCCTCGATCAGAGCCGCTCGTTTCCCTTGACCCTGCTCTCGGCCTCGGCTGGCTTTGGCAAAACGACGCTTGGGCCTATGTGATTGCCGCTCTCAGGCGCAGCGGCTCTCCTGTAGGAGAGGCGGCGTTAGCTCTGCTGCAGTCACCACACCCTTCTCTGCTGACAGCCGCTCTGACTTCACTCATCAACGAACTGGCCGCGCTTTCGCAGGACACCGCCCTGATTCTGGATGACTATCATCTGATCAGAGAACAGGCTATTCATGACTCGCTTCAGTTCTTGCTCGATCATCTTCCTCCCTGCCTGCACCTGCTCCTTGCCAGTCGAGGCGATCCCAAGCTTCCTCTTGCTCGTCTGCGGGCGCGAGGACAGGTGGTCGAGATCCGCGAGACGGAGCTGCGCTTGAGCGGCGAGGAAGCCGCCAGATTTCTGACACAGATCATGGGCCTGGCTCTCTCAGAGGAAGAGATCGCTCGCCTGGAAACGCGCACGGAAGGATGGATCGCCGGACTCCAACTGGCAGCCCTCTCCATGCGCAGACACGATGATGTGTCAGCCTTCATCAAGGCGTTTACCGGCAGTCATCGCTTTATCCTGGATTATGTGCAAGAGGAGATCCTTGCGCCCTTGCCCCAGGTGCAGCAACGCTTTTTGCTGCAAACGTCGGTGCTCACCAGAATGAATGCCGAGGTCTGTCAGGCGCTGACTGGAGAACAGGCCAGTCAGCAGATGCTGGAGTCGCTGGAGCGGGCCAACCTCTTTCTGGTTCCTCTCGACGAGGAGCGGCGCTGGTATCGCTTTCACACGCTCTTCCGCGAGGTGCTGCTGGCCCGCTTACAGGCCACCCAGCCGGAGCAGGTGATCCGCCTGCACCGGGAGGCTGCAACCTGGTATCAGCAAGAATGGCCGCACGAGGCGATCCCCCACGCGCTGGCGACGCAGGACTTCTATTTCGTGGCAGAGTTGCTGGAGGGCACTGTCGAGCGTTTGCATCTGCAAGGGGAGCTAAAAACCCTGCTGGCCTGGATTAAGCTGCTCCCCGCAGAGGTTTTACGCGCGCATCCTCGCCTTGCCACGAGCTACCTGTTGGCTTTCAATCTCCTGTCCCCTTTCTCTGATGGGGAGGAAAAAGAGTATCTGAATCTTCTCTGGGCGGGCGTGGAGCAGACGTTGCAGAGCGAAGATCAGACCACCCTGACGCTCGCCGAGCGGGACCGGCTGCGCAATCGGATGACGATTCTCAATGGATGGAGAATAGCGATAAAGGCGCTCTCTGATGGCAATGTTGAACAACTGAACAGCGCTGCTGAGCTGGAACGACACCTGTCTCTGGATGACGACGCTGTGTGGAGACAGCTACCTGGGGGCATTGCTATGGCATATCGTCTCGCGGGGAATTTTCCTCCGATGGTGTCCGCCTTGCAGGAAAGCAGAAAGGTGGCTCGGATGACGCAGAATCGCTACCAGGAGGCCCAAATCCTCTGGGGGCTGATTGCCGCCCTGATCGCCCTGGGGCAGTTGCGGCAGGCGCGCGACTGCTGCCAGGAACTCCAGCAGTTGGTCGACCGTCTGGGAGGACCACTCCCGGTGGCGGCGTATCCTGATTTATTCCAGGCTCAGCTTGCGTACGAATGGAATCAGCTGGAGGTCGCGCAAAGCGTTGCGCAGAAAGCTATTGACAGGACGGCACCCTTGCAGTACATGGACATTCTCGTGGGTGCTTATGAGGTGCTGGTTCGTGTCTGCATTACTCAGGGCGATATCACTGGTGCTGAACAAGCCGTACGCGAGATGGAGCGGTTGAATCAGTCTGCCGGGATCCCGCTCTTTCGTCCCTATTTCGAAAGTCTCCGGGTCCACCTCTGGCTGGCCCAGGGTAACCTGACTCAGGCGGTAGACTGGGCCGAGCACACCCCATACCGTCAGGAAGTTCCCTTATACAGCCGCGAAAGTGCCTATCTGGCGCTGGTGCGTGTCTATCTGGCGAAGCTCCAGTATACACAAGCCTTGCAGCTGCTCGCAGCGCTCCTGAGCAGCGCCGAGCAGGTTGCGCGAGTGGGAAGTATAATAGCCATCCTGGCTCTGCAAGTAGCCGCTCTGCAGGCTTCGGGGGCCACACAAGAGGCGCTCCGCGCTCTTCTTCGCCTGCTCGCCTTGGCAGAGCCTGAGGGGTATATACGCGTCTTTCTCGATGCTGGAGTGCCCATGCAACAGGCCATCCAGACATTGCTCAAGACTTCGCACATGCAGCAAGACATCTCCCCTGTCCCACCTGCACTTGCTTCCTACGCCCATACAGTGCTCGATGCGTTTGCAAGCGAGCAGCACCAGGCAGCGACGGAGAAGGCCATCCCCTTTGTCTCCACATCGCTCTCACACACACCTTCTCAAGCCGTCCCCCCACTGCCTGAGCCACTAACCCCACGCGAACAGGAGGTCCTGCGTCTGCTCGCGCAGGGAGCCTCCAACCAGGAGATTGCCAACCGACTGGTGGTCTCGCTCACGACAGTCAAGAAACATGTCGGCAGCCTCCTGCTGAAGCTGGCGGCTGAGAATAGAACCCATGCGGTGGCACGAGCACGAGAGTTATCTTTGCTCTGACTCGCCTCCCGTCTCGTCGGGTTCTCTGCTCGACTTCCAGCGCCGCAGATCAAGAGGCCAGGAGCCCGGTGTCCTTTTGGCCCCCCGGATCCTTCCCTTCTCCGAAAAGAAATGGTACCTCAAAGTAGACTTTTGGCTCCTGTGTTCTTCGCTGCGACACGGTATGCTTCTTCTACAGAGAAAACGGAACTCTTCCTGGAAGATTTCACGAAAACGTTACATGATTTTGGAACAAAAAAAGGATATCAGCACATGAACACGAACACCAGCGTCAATAATCCATCGACCGTACCCGCGCGGGATCCCTATATCACCGGCTCCGTACCCTCTCAAGATGGCACCACCATCGGCTACCGCCAGCTCGGCCACGGCCCGGGGGTGGTGCTGCTGCATGGCGCCATGGAGTCAGCCCAAAGTCACATGCAGCTGGCTGAGGCGCTGG
>WNFD01002192.1_pt1 | contig 19676 bp, 20 predicted proteins | sample 5400491 | NCBI WGS metagenome assembly WNFD01 (sample SAMN13153343, study PRJNA577476) | soil metagenome | isolation source: 120 cm saprolite under Douglas fir tree site 2 hole 2 replicate 2 | place: USA:California | collected 2015-04-18
CGTAGCCAACTCCGTAGGCGACGCCGAGGGCAAACACCAGCGGCAGCGCGGTCGGATAGAAGGCGATGAACGCGATCGCGACGAAGGCCTGGGCCGCGCCCGAGATGTAGACGAAGATCTTGCGCCGGTGGATTCGGTCGGACAGCAGGCCGCCGAAAAAGCCGAATGGGATGGCCGTGACCACGACGACCAGAAGCCAGTTGCTGGTGAACGCGGCGGCGTTTTGCCCGGCCGGTAGGACGACGTCTCGAAAAAAGTTCACGAGAAAGTACAGCACCGCCGTGATTCCGGAAGAGATCATCAGCCGAGTGAAGACGACCCAGGCGAAGTCGCCTTCGTGCAGCGGGCGTAGGAACTCGCGGACGCTTTCACCGAACGGGCGGCCGGGGTGAAGGGTGACCGGGGTTGTGCCCTCGCCTCGGGCCGCCCACACAGTGGGGATGATGCTCAGTAGGGCGACAGCGCCCATCACGAGATAGGCTCCGCGGCCTCCACCCATGAGTGTCGTCACTCCGAGGCCTGCGCCGATTCCGAGCTGCGTCATGGTGGCGAGGAAGCCGCTCGCCTTGCCTACCTCCTGCGCCGGCACGACGTCCGGGATGATGCCCGCATAGGCCGCCTGGGCGGCATTGAAGAAGAACTGGATGATGGCGTAGCCGATGAGCACCTCGACATAGTTGTTCGCCACGGCCAGGATCACCAGGCCGGGCATCGTGAGGAGCGAACCCGCCACGATGATCGGCCGCCGGCGCCCGAAGCGGGTGTCAAGCCGATCGGACCATGCGCCGACGATGGGCGGAACCGTCATCGCCAGGATTCCGCCTACTCCCAGGGCAACACCGATCGCTGTGTTCTGCGATCCCTTCGCTACCACCGAATCGATCTGGTTTTGGATCAGGACCGTGGTCAGCGGGATCCACAGGAAGTTGCTGCCAAACCAGAAGGCGCTGAGCCCGGCGTGGCGGAGGAACCCGAAGCCTGGCGCGGCTCGAGGGACCGCCGCCACCGCCGTCGTCATGCCGGAAGGCTAGCGCGCCAGGCGACGATGGGGGCGGCTCGTCTTAGCGGCTCCGGGCGCCGAATGCCGTCGTTAGGGGGCCCGGCCGCTCAGCGTCGCCCACGGCTGATGCGCTCCTTGAGCGGCCACCCCTGCCTTGGCCTCGGCGCCCGGATCGGCGGCCTTTGGCCGCCTGCCGCTAATCCGTCGCCGCGCCATCGTTGCCTGGCGCGTGTTAATCGGGTTTCTTTGGCGCTTGGGAACCTGTACTCTTTGGCGGCCCCCATGCCAAGCATTCTTTCGCGGGCTAAAACGGTCCTGTTCGACGTGCCGAGACACGGCAAGCTGGCCTACTGCTTGCTGCGGGACGAACGCGTCCCGGCGGCGCCCAAAGCCGCTCTGCTGGCGGCGCTGGGTGTGATCGTCAGCCCGCTCGACTTCCCGGCCTGGGTCCCTGTGCTCGGCGAGCTGGACATGCTCGCGCTCGGCATCCTTGCGGTCGAGACGTTCGTGGCGGCGTGTCCCGAAGAGATCCGGCGCGAGCACGAGGCCGCGCTGCAGGCCAAGCAAAGCGTGTGGGATCGCGATGTCCGCGATACTGTGGGTGCCGCCCGGCACGGGCTGGGGCGTTTGATCGTTCGAATCCGTTCGCGAGCCCGCCACCGCGACGAATATCAATCCATGTCGGAGGTCGGGTGAATTGCGGGTCTTGCTGACTAAGGATGTCGAGAACGTCGGCCGCGCCGGCGACGTGAAAGAGGTCGCCGACGGCTACGGCCGCAACTTCCTGCTTCGCCGCAAGCTCGCGGTCGCGGCGGGCAAGGGGGCGGAGGCGGAGGCGAAGCGGCTGCACGACGCCGCGGTGAAGCGCGAGACGAAGGAGCGCACCGACGCGCAGTCGGTGGCCGACGACATCGACAACAAGACGGTCGTGGTTCGATTGAAGGTCGGGGCCGAGGACAAGGCGTTCGGCTCGATCACGAACCAGGACATCGCGGCCGCCCTCAAGGCGCAGCACCGCGTCGAGATCGACCGCCACAAGATCGACCTGAAAGAGCCCATCAAGACGCTCGGCGAGCACCAGGTGCCGCTCAAGCTGCATCGTGACGTCAGCGCGCGCGTCAACGTGATCGTCACGCAGGACCGTTAGAAAGCTCCGGCATGGCGACCACGCTCCAACTCGCCGCAGGGCGAATACCACCGCACGACCTCGACGCTGAGATGTCGATCATCGGGTCGATCCTGCTGGACCCGCTCTCGATCGCCAAGGTGCTGCAGTTTCTCCATCCTGAGGACTTCTATCGGGAGAACAACGGCCAGATCTACCGCGCCTCGCTGGACCTGTTCGCGGCCGGCGAGCCGATCGACAACGTCACGCTGGCCTCGCAGCTGCAGCAGATGGGTTTGCTGGATCGGGTCGGCGGGCGGGCGCAGCTGGCCTCGATGCAGAGCGCGGTGCCGACCGCAGCCAACATCGAGTACTACGGCCGGATCGTCAAGGAGAAGGCATACAAGCGCCGCCTGATCACGGCGGGCGGCAACATCGCGGGCTACGGCTACGACGACTCGATCGAGGCCGAGGACGCGATCAACCAGGCGCAGTCACTCGTGTTCGGCGTGGCGGACGACCGGGACCAGCGCGAGCTGGCCCGGCTCTACGACCTGCTCGGCCCGGCGATGGAGCGCATCTCGCTGCAGATGGAGAGCGGGCAGGGGATCGTGGGGATTCCGTCGGGATTCCACGACCTGGACCGGATGACGAGCGGGTTCAAGGATTCGGACCTGATCATCATCGCGGGCCGTCCCTCGATGGGGAAAACGGCAATCGCGCTGAACGTCGCGTTGCACGCGGCGCTTGATGCGAAGAAGGCAATCGCGATTTTCAGCCTCGAAATGTCCAAAGAGCAGCTGACAGAGCGTCTACTCACAGAGCAGGCGCAGATCGATGCTCAACGGATGCATAGAGGCCTGCTGACCGAGGCCGAGTTCGACCGTGTTTCCAATGCCCTCGGCCCCCTGGGCGAGGCGGCGATCTACATCGACGACACGCCGGTGATGGATGAGCTCACGTTGATGCTCAAGGCCCGCCAGGCAAAGATGCGGCACCACATCGACATGATCGTCGTCGACTATTTGCAGTTGATGCACGGGCGATCACGGGGCGACGACAACCGGGTCCAGGAGGTTTCATCGATATCGCGAGCAATGAAAGGCCTGGCCCGCGAGTTGCGCATCCCCGTGATAGCTATTTCGCAGTTGAGTCGCGCTCCTGAGCAACGCCCAGACAAGCGGCCGATCCTGAGCGACCTGCGTGAGTCAGGATGCGTGGCCGGCGATACGCCCGTCGTGCTGGCCGGTGGGCGCGGGACCGTACCGATCCGAAACTTGGTCGGCCGCGGCGACAGTTGCGTCTATGCCCTCGACGAAGAGTCCGCCCGCATCAGCACCAGACCTGCGACGAACGCATTTTTCACCGGCCGCAAGCCGGTAAGCAAATTGACGACTGGACTGGGCCGAACCGTCCGGGCGACCGCGAATCACAAGTTCCTGACTCCGAGCGGCTGGGTCCGCCTCGATCGGCTGAGTCAGGGGAGCTATATCGCGGTGCCGCGATCAACTCTCGGACCGTACGAGACGATTTGGGATTCTGTGGACTCCGTAATTCCGCACGGCGTTGACGACGTGTATGACCTGACGGTTCCCGATCTGCACAACTTCGTTGCCGCAAACATGATTCTCCACAACAGCATCGAGCAGGACGCGGACGTTGTGATGTTTCTCTTTCGGCCTGAGTACTACAAGTCCGATGAGAAGCCAGGCATCGCCGAGATCCACGTCGCCAAGCACCGCAACGGCCCGACCGGCACGGTCGAGCTCAAGTTCCGCCGCGACCACACCCGGTTCTACAACCTGGAGACGAGGCGGCCCGAGCCGGGGACCGAGTAGCGTAGCGGCCCGTGGTCATCATCCTGGTCGGCGGCCAGTGGGGCGACGAGGGCAAAGGCAAGGTCATCGACTACCTCGCCGCGAAGGCCGACATGGTCATCCGCTCCCAGGGCGGCAACAACGCAGGCCACACCGTCATCACCGAGCACGGCGAGTTCAAGTTCCAGCTCATCCCGTCGGGCATCCTCTACCCGCACTGCACGTGCGTGATCGGCAACGGCGTGGTCGTCGACCCGATCGTCCTGCTCAAAGAGATCTCGCAGCTGAGAGAGCGCGGCATCGAGCCGAAGAACCTGATCGTGAGCGAGCGTGCGCACATGGTCATGCGCTATCACCCGCTCTTCGACCAGCTCGAAGAAGACGTGCGGGGCGACGACCGCCTCGGCACCACCTGGCGCGGCATCGGCCCTGCGTACGCCGACAAGATCAGACGCATCGGTTTTCGCATCGGCGACCTGCAGAAGGAAGCCTTCATGCGCAAGAAGCTCGCCTTCGTCGTCGACCAGGTGAAGAACCCGATCCTCGAAAAGCTCTATGAGAAGCCCGCCTACGACTGGTCGAGCATGCTGGACGAGTACCTCCGCTACGCGAAGGATCTCGATCCCTACATCAAGGACACCTTCCCGATCATCCACGACGCCCTCGACCGCGACGCCAAGATACTGCTCGAGGGTGCGCAGGCCACGATGCTGGACCTCGACTTCGGCACCTATCCATACGTGACCAGCTCCAACCCGACCGCCGGCGGCGCCCTGACAGGCAGCGGCATCCCGCCGACCAAAGTCGATCTCACCATCGGCGTGTTCAAGGCCTACACGTCGCGCGTCGGCTACGGTCCGTTCCCTTCCGAGCTGCTCGACGAGGTGGGGGACCAGATCCGCGAGCGCGGTCACGAGTTCGGGACCGTCACGGGAAGACCGAGACGCATAGGCTGGTTCGATTCGGCGGTCTCGCGCTACGCGGTGCGCCTGAACGGGGTCGGCGTGGCGGCCCTCATGCGGCTCGACATCCTGGACGAGCAGCCCTCGCTCAAGATCTGCACGGGCTACGAATTCCGCGGAGCGCGTTTCGACCACCCGATCGCAAACATCTCCCATTACAAGCACTGCACGCCCGTCTACGAGGAGATGCCCGGATGGGAGCAGGCGATCGGAACCGCGAAGTGCTGGGACGACCTGCCGCAGCGCTGCCGTGACTACATCGAGCGAGTCGGCGAGCTCATCGGCGCCCCGGTCGACCTCATCGGCACCGGGCCTCGGCGCGACCAGTTCGTCACCCGCGGCCGCAAGCTTTTCGACTGAGCCGGACCTGAAAGCGGCGCAGCCCGTGGCGGCGGAGCTCAGCTGGGCGCAGGTCCACGCCTTTCGCCTGCAGCGCCACCACCTGGCGCGGCGCGCGCCCAGGAAAGACCTCGCCAGAGTCGTCCGCGACATCGGCGGCGCCCAGGCCCAGCTGATGTCGGCCGCCGAGCTCCAGGTCGCGGTCCGCGCCGACTGCACCGTCGCCGACGTCCGCAGGGCGCTCTGGACGGACAAGAGCCTCGTCAAGACCTGGCTCATGCGCGGCACTCTGCACCTCGCTTCCGCGGAGGAGCTTCCCCTCTACTGCGGTGCGACCAGCCGGCGCTGGATCCGAGTTCGACCGTCCTGGCTCGAATACATTCAGGTAAGCGAGTCAGAGTTCTGGAAGATCGTCGACGACGTCTCAGCTGCGCTCGACGGCAATCCCAAGACGCGGGAAGAGCTCATTGCGATCGCGGGAAATGGCAAATCGGCGCGCGTGCGGGAGCTCCTCAAGTCTGGTTGGGGAGGGATGCTCAAACCCGCGGCCCGCAACGGCCGCTTGTGCTTTGGCCCCAGCCGCGGCCAGAACGTAACGTTCGTCCGTCCCGCGGACTGGCTCGGCGCGTGGCACGAGGTCGACCCCGAGAGGGCTCTGCCAGAGGTGGCCCGCCGCTACCTGCGCGCCTACGGCCCCGCCACGAAGACCGACTTCGCGCGCTGGTGGGGCGCCTGGCCAGGCATCGGCCCTGCTGCCTGGTCGGCGATCGCCGGTGACCTGGTGCCCGTCTCGGTCGAAGGCGCCCGGCTCGACATGCTCGAAACCGACCTCGACGCGATAGGGAGGGCGAAGGTCGAAACGGGGGTGCAGCTGCTGCCCGCGTTCGACCCCTACGTCCTGGGCCACGCGACTCGCGACCACCTCGTCGAGCGCGCACACCTGGCCAGGGTCAGCCGCACCGCCGGCTGGATCTCGGCCGTGGTTCTCGTCGACGGAATCGTCGCGGGGACGTGGACGCACGTGGCGGCGAACGGGACGCTTCGGGTCGACGTCGAGCCCTTTCGCCGCATGAGCGCTTCGGTGACGGCGCAGGTCAGGCTCCGTGCAGCCGAGCTGGCCCGGGCGTTGGCCCTCGACAAGATCGAGGTGAAGTTCGCCTAAGACGCTCGAGACACGGTCTTGACGACGCGCAGGTTGGCTTCGCGTTGACGCAGGCGGCGGGTTCGCTTCCACCGCTCCATTGCGGCCGACGCCGACCATAAGAAGATCACCACGATCGCCATCACCGCCTGCACCGCCGCGACCGTGAAGAACGCAGCCTCGATCCCGTAGCCGTTGCGCCTCAGCCCCACGGCAAACAGTCCACCGGCCAGGCCCAGCACGGGCCTGATCGACCAGGCCTCAGGCAGGAGCCGCCGATCCGCCAGCAGCAGACCCGCGGCAAACCAGGTCGGACCGCTGTCCAGCTGAAACAGCGGGTCCCAGTGAAACATGTAGATGGCGCCCGCCGCGCCAAGGAGAAACGCAACCAGCACCACAAGGCTCATGCGTCGCGCATAGGCAAGCCACGCGACGCCGACCGTGACGGCCAGCATCGAGGTGGCGAAGACAGGGCCAGGTACGTTGCCGACGTAGAGGCGAATCGGATCGATCGGCGCGGACGCCGGGCTGAAGAAGTGGTACCAGGTCGCGATCGGGTCGCCGAATGTGGCGCCGCTCGCTGGGTTGATGTAAGCAAACGGCGCTCCGCGTGTGACCAGTGCGATGGCCGCGTACGCGAGGAGACCAGCCTGGGCTCGTATCGCCGAGGCATACCGCGCGCGCAGCAGCTCGAGGACGACAGCGAGCACGGCGATCTCGGCGACGAGCGTGAGGCTGGCGCCCGCGCCGACAAAAGCGACGCTGAAAATCGCGGCGATCAGCGGGCTTGCGCCCGGATGCGGAAAGTGATGCCGCCACAACCACTGAGCGATCAGCAGGCCAACACTTCCCGCGGCCAGCGCCACGCCGAGCATCTCGGCCGCGGGGAGCCTGAAGATGATCAACCCGGCCACGATCGCGGGCAGCAGGGCGATCCCCGTGACCAGGTCGTCGGGGAGGGAGGCAGGTTTGAAGGCAGCCCGGTCGAGCCAGGCCCCGGCTCGCGCCAGCACGTTGGGATTGTAGGCAAAGAGCCCCCACCTGATGCTTGGGGCGGGGTGGCGGCCCCAGGCCTTGGGTGATAATCGGCAGGCTTGTGACGGTTCTTGGCCAACGTCTCGCTGCGTCCGCCGTGGCACTCGGGGTGATCGCGATCGCAGCCATCAACGTCCTCGCGGACGCGCTGCCCGACTCGACCTGGGTTGCGCTCAAGCCGCTGCCCCACGAGGCGCGTTCCGCGCTGTTCGCCCTCGCCGTGGATCCCTCGAACAGCCAAGCTCTGGTCGCCGGCAACACCGATGGCTCGCTGCTTCGCAGCACGAACGGGGGAGCGAGCTGGACCACGGCTCACGCCGGCAAGGCCACCCTGACGACGGTCGCGTACAGCCCGTTCACATCGGGGCTCGTGCTGGCGGGCATGCGTGGCTCCGGTGCCCTGGTGAGCCGAGACGGAGGGGCCTCGTGGTCCTCGGCGCCGGGCCTGGAGGGCCGGACGGTGCGTGTCTTTGCCTTCGCCCTGACGCTGGTCGCGGCCGGCACGGACCACGGCGTCTACGTCAGCCCGGACGGGTCCGCCTGGACGCAATCGGGCCTGTCGAACAGCAGCATCAACGCGCTGGCCGCCGAGGCGATTCATGCGCCCGTGAGATTGGTTGCCGGGAGCGACTCGACGGCCTCGAGCGGAACGCTTCCGCTGTACCAGAGCATCGACGGGGGCGCCACATGGACGTCGTTCACCCCTCCGATCAGCGGCACGATCGCGGTCAAGATCACCGCCGGCCCGCTGCCCCCGACCGGCAATGTCCGGCCGCTGGTCGTGGGAACTAACACGGGGCTCTTCGCGTCGACGGACAACGGAGTGACCTTCAACCCGCTGAGCGGCGGCGCGCTTCTGCCCGCCACCGACTACACGCAGGTCAGCTTCATCACCGACCACTACGACCGCTTCTACGCGGCGAGCGACGGCGGTGGATCGAGGTCGGGCGGGCTGTGGCGCAGCAACGACGCCGGTCAGAGCTTCGTCTCGCTCCAGCCGCCAGAGGCGTCGGTCACGGCCCTGGCGGTGTCGAACGACGAGCAGCCGGTTCTCTACGTGGCGACGTTCCAACCCTCGACGCACACGCCGTCGCTGTGGGTCTATCACGACACCGGCGGCACGCCGCAGGGACCTCCCTCGAATGCCTCGCCCGTCGCCAGCGGCAGCCGCACCACGCATCCCGGCAGTGACTCGATCATCGGCCAGATCCTGGGTGCGCCAGAGCTGCCGTACGTCGGTCTCGGGATCGGCGCCCTGGCCATCGTCATGACGGCGGTCGTGGCCCACCTGCGCGGCCGCTACAGGTAGATCGCTAGACTCGGCCTGGTTGACCACACCTCACGAGCGCCTGCGCGAGCTCGGCATCACGCTGCCGCCGGCACCACCGCCCGCCGCGCTCTATGTGCAGACGCGCCTGGTTTCGATCGGTGGCGGCCGTTCCCTCATCTACGTCGCCGGACAGATCGCGCGCGAAGGCGACCAGGTGCTTGCCGGGCGCTGCCCGGACGAGGTCTCGGTCGAAGAAGCCACTCGGCGAGCTCGGCTGTGCGCGCTGAGCGTGCTCGCCCAGATCGAAGCCGCTGTCGGTCTCGACAGGATCCATGAGATGGCGCAGGTGATCGGCCTGGTGTTGTCGGCCGACGGTTTCGGGGATCAGCCCAAAGTCATGAACGGCGCCTCCGAGCTGCTGGTCGAGGTCCTCGGCGAAGCGGGCAAACACACTCGAGCGGCGCTCGGCACGAACGCCTTGCCCTTCTCGACGACGGTTGAGGTCGCCGCGGTGGCTGTTGTCCACACCGGCTGATCGGGGCGGTCTTTTTCCGGATAGTCCGGCCTATCCGGCGTTGGGCGAGGCGATGAGGCACCTTTGTCCGGACTGACCGGAGGGGGAGTGAAGCGGCGCCCGGGCGCCCTCCTCGCCGGCAGCCTCATCTATCTCTCGCTCGTCTTCGGCGTGATGCTGTGGCGCGGCATCTCGATCGAGCCGGAGTGGGTTGTCCTCGCGCTGCTCGTGATCGCGATCGCCATGGGCCGCGGCCTCACGTTCATCGCCGACTGGGGGCCGTTCCTGCTTCTGTTCTTCGCCTACGAGGCGATGCGCGGATTTGCCTCCAAGACCGGGTTCGCGCCGCATGACCTCTCGGGCCTCGAGCAAACCGTGTTCGCCGGCACGCTTCCGACGCTGACGCTACAGCACGCCTTCTATCACGTCGAATCGGTCAGCCCGCAGGACGTCATCGCGATGTTCTTCTACTTCATGCATTTCCCGCTGCCGATCCTCGTGGGATTCGTTTTCTGGCTTCGCAGCCGCGAGCACTACCACCGCTTCATCGCCGCGCTCCTGCTGATGGCCTTCCTCGCGTTCGTGACCTACCTGTTCTGGCCGTCGGCGCCGCCCTGGTACCAGTTCCAGGAGGGACACGCGTCCAGCTCGATGGTGGTTCACAAGATCCTCAACGAGACGGTCGAGAAGTTCTGGGGCCCGAACTACTTCGTGTCGCCGCTCTACACGCACCTGAATCCAAACCAGTTCGCGGCCTTCCCTTCTCTCCACGCCGCGTTCCCGGCGCTGGCCGCCGTCTACGCGTGGAACCGTTATCGCGCGCTTGCCATCGGCTTGATCGCCTGGACCGCGGCGGTGCTGCTGTCGATCGTGTACCTCGGCGAGCACTACGCCGTCGACGCGCTGGACGGCTTTGTGTACGTGGCGGTGGCGACGGTGCTGGTCGAGGGTTTCGTCCGGTGGCGCGCTCGGGCTAGGCCTGCCACACCTTCCGCATGATGGTGCGCGCCAGCTTGTCCGGATCGTGGTGCGAGGGAATCCGAACGTTCACCACGTCCGACGCGATGAATCGCACCTCGGGGTTCCCGGTGGTGTCGGCCGGCTTGAAGATCACGGGCGCCTGACCACCCGTCGGCGCGTGCGCGGTGTTCGAGTTGACGAGCACGAAGTCGAAGAGGTTCGCGCCGACGTGGTCCCGGATCACGCGCAGGTAATCGTCGACGTCGTAACCGTCGGTCTCGCCCGGCTGGGCGGCCACGTTGCAGATGTAGAGCTTCAGGGCCGGCGACGCCTTGATCGCTTCGACCATCCCCTCCACCAGGAGGTTCGGCAGGATCGACGTGTAAAGCGAGCCTGGCCCGACGATGATCAGTTCCGCGCTGAGGATTGCCTGCGTCGCCTCGGGGTTGACCTGCACTCCATCGGGCTTGAGGAAAACGTGGCTGATGGGCGAGTTCTGCTTCGGGATCGCTGACTCGCCGACCACCGTGCTTCCGTTGATGGACGCGACCAGCGTCACGTCCTGCAGAGTCGACGGGACGATCGTGCCCTTGACCGCGAGCACCTTGCCCGACTCGCGAAGGGCCTGCTCGAAGTTCCCGGTGACGTCGGCCATCGCCATGATGAAGAGGTTCCCGAACGCGTGGCCGTTGAGCGATCCCTCTTTGAAGCGGTGATCGAATAGCTGCTTCATCAACGGCTCGGCGTCCGCCAGCGCGATCAGGCACTGCCGGAAGTCGCCGGGAGGGAGAACGCGATATTCATCGCGCAGCCGTCCCGATGACCCACCGTCGTCCGCCACGGTGACGATCACCGACAGGTTGGACGTGAAGGTCTTCAGGCCGCGGAGCAGCGAGCTCAATCCTGTGCCGCCGCCGATCGCAACTATGCGAGGACCGCGCCCGCGCACGCGGAATGCATGGATCACGTCGACCAGGCTGCTCGTGCTGTTGCCGGGCAAGAACGGACCGAGGACCGACTGCGTGAGCTTGAGATAGCTGACCACGAGCAGGCCGACGCCCACGATGCCGAAGACGGTGGCGCGCGCCCAGTACGGCCAGAACTGGAGCGTGATGTAGAAGAAGATCCCTGGAAGGTGGAAGGTCTGGTAGACCTCCTTCAGGGCGTAGGCGACACCGAGCACCAGGACGAGCTCAGAGGCCATGAGGAGCAGGAGCCAGCGCTTGATCTGAAGACCAGGCGTGAGCCAGCGAAGCCAAGACCCAGTTGATGGAAGCCTTCTGGCCATCTACCCCGCCTGGAACAACGTGTGGAAAACGTGCAAAGTTACTCTGGTACTACGCTTCCACTGAAGTATGCGGAGTTTGCGCGGGATCCGTCGCCTCGCCCGGGTGGTCACTCTCGGCCTCGTGGTGGCCGCGGTCGCCACGGAGCTGTCCAAACCCGCAGCCGAGCGGACGTGGCAGGGCAAGGTGTTCGGCGCCGTTCCGTACGACTTCCGGCCGCCGACGTGGCAGCGCATCCGTGAGGCGTACTGGAACCCTGAATCGGACCGTCTCTTCAGCGACCGTGTGTTCGGTGTGGGCTGGGCCATAAATCTCTACCAGGCGAAAACGCTCATGGAGGGCGCTTTCCGCACCTTGATGGGCACGGAGGAGGCAGTCTCGATCCGGATGACCGTCCACTCTGAAGGTGGGGCCAAGAAGCCGGACGTCGTCATCACCCGGGAATAGCGGCGCGTCGGGACGTCCTTAGAATGGTTCGCCCGGCCGTCTCCTGAACGGAACTTGGGGAGTGGCGCAACGGTAGCGCAGCTGACTCTGGATCAGAAGGTTGAAGGTTCGAATCCTTCCTCCCCAGCCAACAATGTGTAGCCATACGGGGAAGTGTCCACAAAACTCAGGCCGTTCTATGCCCCACCACGGCCCTCAGGCCTCGCGACCGAGCGGCACCCGCTTGGCCGCCGCACCTACTGGTGCAAGCACTACCCGGAGCCCGACCGTCCGCGTGGGAGTCAGGGACGTCGAGAGGTAGGCGTACTCCCCTGTCGTGGCATCACTTATCTTCAACGACGCGCACCTCCAGCCCTGCTCGGGGCGGCGGGCCGCAGTCGCTTAGTTAGGCTTGACCTTGAAGAGGAGCCCATCCTGCGGGTCAGTAATCCAGACTGACCCGAACGCGACGGTGGCCGCCCAGGCCGGGCCGGGGAGTTTGAGTCGACCGACGACTTTGTGCGTAGTGGTATTGATGCGCCCGAGGAAATTGTCGGCGGTTGCGTACCAGACCGAGTCTCCTCCCAACGCGATCGCTGGCGAGTTGCCACCCGCATCGATCACTTGGCTAACGGCGTTGGTGGCCGGATCTATGCGTGTCACGCCGGGGCCGGGGACGCAGCCACCGGCGACCCAGACGGCTCGGTTGTCGGCGACTATTTCACGGCAGACACCTTTGTCCGGAATGGTGGCGACGATGGTGTCGTTGCTCGGATCGATGCGAACGACGGCTTTGATGTTCTGGACGCCGACCCAGATCGAACCTGCACCAGCTGCTATCCAGGTCGGCCCGGCATCCGGTTCATCGCCGACGGGGATGCGGTCGACGACCTGCATCTTGGCGGGGTCGATCTTCGCCACCGAACCGGTCGGATCCCCATTGTGGTTTGCGACCCAGACGTAGCCGTCGAAGACTGTGATTCCCAAGGCCCCGCGCTCTCCGGAGATGAGGCTCCCGACGACGCGGTTGGTTGCCGGGTCGATCCGGCTCACCCGGTTGCCAGGGGCGCTGGTCAGCCAAATCGAATCGGTGCCTACGGCCAGGATCGCCGCAGGATCCGCCAATGTGATTACGGCGGTGACGGCGTACGTCGTCGGATCGATCCTGACAACGGAGCTGCCCATGCCGGTGGAGACCCAGATCGAGCCGAAGCCGGCTGTAACGTCGCGGGCTGACTGCATGGAAATGGTCGCAAGCAGGGTCCCGCCAGCTGGGAGCGCTCGTACCGGCCTTCGAAGATTGTTCGCGGTAAGGGCTCCGAGAACTGCCACCAGCGCCAACAGGGCGACGACGCTGACACCGATGACCAGCTTTCGCGCGTTCACGCGCCGAGGTGACTCCATCATTTTCGCCCGTCGGTAGATGGTGGTGGATATCTGGACAAGTTCGATTCGTGGGCCAGATTTTGTCCTCGGCTCAGACTAGGAGCCGCTGCGTAATTCACTGATCAGACCGTGGGCGACCGCAAGAGCGGCCGCCTTGTTGCGGCTAGCTCCCGCTCGGCGCCGCGGCGGCGAGTGTGAAATCGAAAATTGCCGCTTCGAAAATCTCGACCTGGACGTCATCAGCTCCGGCAGTCTGCGCGGCCTTGTTGCGCAGGTCGGAAACGTTGCGGTCGCTCGCCTCCAGATCGGCAAGGGTATCCCACATGGTAGAAAGGGTGCTCCGCCCAGTCTGTCGGTCGACACCCATCGCAATCGCGCGATACCCTTTGAGCGACTTCAGCACAGGCATCACATTGTTGCGCACGAACGCAGCGGCCGCGTCAATGTCATCGGGGTTGCCGTTGAATGTGTTGACGTGTACGAACTCGCCGGGCTTCGGCGGCTGCGACCGATCCAGGATCACCATCTCGTACCTTTCGACATTGACGATCTGAGTCCCAGGTACGTTGTTGGCCGCCTGGTTTCGCGTCCGAATGCCAACCTCCTCGCTCGCAGAAAGAGCCTTCACCGTCTCCCAATACGTGATCCCGATGCCCGTTCCTGTCTTGCGATCGGCGAGTAGCACAGCACCGAAAAAGCCTGGCGTCGATCGGGCGCTCGGAATCACCTGTTTCTGGAAGTTCTCGATTGTTTGGTCCACCTTGTCAGGTGGCGTGTGCAGATGCGTAGCGCGAATGAACATCGCCTCATCCTCCCTTATGTTGAAAACATCGGGCGAACTTCACCATGCGCTGGGCTCTCGGTTCACTCGGCTGCCAGGGCAGCGCAGACCGCCATCTGCCACTCGACCATGGTCGGCCCTGTGTCAATTATGACGGTCGGCGGGACGACGAACGTCCTGCCCGCGTCGAGGGCAACCATCCCGCTCCCGTCCGGGTGTGTGTAGCGGAACAGCCCTGTAATCGTGATTGTGTTGGCCGCGGGGTCGAGCGTGCGCGTAAGGTTGGCGCCGTACGGGATCGTCTTGGACAGATCATCCGAGCGGTAGAGGATGCCAGTGGTATCGATGTGGTTGATCCCCTTCACCAGCGTCGGGCCCTCGAAGAATTGGATGAGGTGGAACTCGGCGGTGAATGTCGCGAGAGTGCCGAAACTGTAGCCGTAGGGTCGGCAGGAAATGCTGGGTGACGGGGTGCTGACGGTGATCGTGCGGGTGGAGATGACAGGCTCCGCGGCACTCGCCGTCATGGGCGCGGCGCCGAGAATCCCAAGGACGACAAGGCCGGCCGAGCAAATGAGTCTCCGACTGGTGCTCATGTAGATACCTCCAAACAATTTGTCAACCTCCAAACGGTCACGGGATCCGCACCACGCAGGAGATCAGCGCGGGGAATCCGTCACCGCTCGGCCTCGCCTGCGCGAGTGTGGTCGCGTCGCCGTTCTGTGCAATCAAGGCGATGTGATCGCCACTTGCGTTGGGGTTCGACGCCTCTGCCAACCACCCCATACAGGTGGCGTTCGGGTTGGGAAACTGTGCGCCTTCGGCGTGCACTGGCAATGCCGCGCCGAGGGTCGCGAGAGTGGCCACCGCCGAAGCGGCGGAAGCGAATGCCGCGAGTCGCTTGAGCATGACGGTTCTCCTTCAGGCTTGGTTTGTTGACGCGGGCACTTGGGCTGGGGCTAGCACGACAACCCGATCTGAAGACGCGCCCACCCATCTACTCGGTGGCAAGAATCTGTCGGGTGACGGTCACCAATAGGCCCGCGACGTCAGTATTTCGGCCGTTGCGTCGCGCACCCACTGGCAAAAGCGCCGAGGTTGGTCGAGGGGCGGCAGATTCTTGCCACCTGGGGACTAGGTAGGCGCGTATTCATGTCGATGGTCGGCAATCCCGCTCAAGTGGGAAGGCATCCGTTGGACGTCGACCTGATCGATCGGGCGCGGGCAGGCGACGATGAAGCATTCGCGTCGCTGTTGGGGCCAATCGTCGCGTCAGGTTATCGATTGGCGGGCGCGATGCTCCACGATCGGCATGCGGCCGAGGACGTCGTCCAGGAGGCGTCCCTGAAGGCGTGGCGGTCGCTCCACCAGCTCAGAGCCGGCGCCGAGATGAGGCCCTGGTTCCTCGGCATCGTCGCCAACGAGTGCCGATCTGCTCGACGGACGCGCTGGTGGTCGGTGTTGAAGTTTCCAGACGTTGAATCGCCCGCGATGCCCCCGGATGACCCACACACCACGTTCGCAGAACTCCGGCGCGGGATCCGTCGACTGAGGCACCGGAGGCGATTGATGCTCGTCCTTCATTGGTATCTCGATTTGCCGATGGCAGAGATAGCCGTCATTACCAGATCGAGCGAAGACGCTGTCAAGAGCGAGGTTTCTCGCGCCATGCGCCAGCTCAGGGGTCTGATCGGAGTGGAAGACGCATGAAGACAAACGACAACCTCCTCAAGCGGACGTTCGTGCTGGCAATCGACGAGGTCATTCCACCGGCTCCATGGCTTGAGAATCGGGTGATCGACACGGTGCGGCGGAATTCCCGCCCTAAGCGGCGCACGTTCGGGCTTGCGGGCTTGTTCGTCTCCCTGCCAAGCTTTCGCATCGCGGCTCAGCTGATGGCGCTGTTGCTTGTCTTCGCAGTCATCGCCGCCTTGCTCATAAATGCTCACCTCCACACCCAAACCGTGCCTTCCCGAAAGGGGCACCCTGTGCCATCGGTCTCCCCATCCGCGGCACAGCCCGAGGTGCCCTGGAACCCTCCCGACTCGGCGTTTATCCCGGAATACGATCGCTCACCGAGCTGGCCACCAGGCGGACCGGTCCCCGACGCCCTGACCGGCGCCTGGCAGCCGCAAGTCCATGAGCTCAAGACGGGAGTGCTGGAATTAGGTGGGTACTCGTTCCTGATCATGATCATCACCGGAAACGTCGTCGTCAACGGTTCGGAGATAGATTTCATCGTCGACTGGTGTGGCATCGGCAGGTACCGCTACACCCTGACCGGCGACACACTGGTGCTGAGGAAGATCGGCTCCGACTGCGGTTTGCTGTATGCCGGCACCTATACGCGGCTCCCGGCTGGCGTGATGACAAATACGGGCGGTTGACCGCCTTCTTGACGGGCTGAACCAAGGGGCTACTGGCGTCTGGCGACCTTCGCAAGCTCGATCGTGCACTGGCGGTAGTTCTTCGCCTGGGCGACGCGCCGGTTTGACGTCAAATTTGCGTCCCGGGCTCAGACGCGGGGCCAATACGCAATTCGCTTATCAGACGCGACAACTCAATTCGAAAGCTCGATTGGCGATATCGCGTGTTGCTCTGGATCAGAAGGTTGAAAGTTCGAATCCTTCCTCCCCAGCCAACATCCTACCGATCATGCTACCATCGGTCGCATGAATCGAGTGAAGGTGAGCGTTTCGCTCGATCCCGGGCTGCTGAAGGCCGTCGATGATTTCGTGCGGGGCCATGGCGGAGTCGATCGCAGCAAGGTAATCGACGAGGCCTTGGTCCTATGGACCGCGGCGCGTCAGGACGAGGCAATGGCTGAGCAGTTCGGCGCCTCCGACGAGCCTGAGCCTGAGCGCACCGCCTGGCGTGCGACCCGACGCGCCGCGGCGACTCGCCGCCTGCACCGCTCTTGAGCGAGCGCAAGGTCAGCAAGCCGATCCCCCGACGCGGCGAGATCTGGATGGCGTCAACGCCGGGACAGCCCGACGACCCTCACCAACCAAGACCTGCACTCATCGTCTCAGAAGATGTCCGGAACCGCGTGACCGATGACGTGATCGCCATTCCGTTGTTCTCGCGAGGCCGGCTCGGTCCGACGCATGTGGGGATTCCAGGAGGCGCTGGCGGTGTGATGCACGCCTGCGTTGCCTTCTGCGAAGAGGTCACGACCGTGGATCGCGACTTCCTAGCGAGCGGAGCGCTTGGTCGACGCATCGAGCCGGTGCTCATGGCGGCAGTCGTTCGGGCCGTGCGACGTGCTATTGGCGAGGTGGTAGCTGAACCTTGATATCGAGTTCGGCCGACTAATGCGGACCCAGCTCTCCGAGGACGTGTCGGATGGCCGAACCGTTCGCTTCACATCCTCCGCTGGCGCCGGCGCCGGGCTCTGGCGAGGGCGAGCGTCGAAGCGGGCACCGTCGTCGACATCGAATGTGAGTTCCCAAAGAACCTGCGCTGGCGGGTTGATATCTGGCCGATCGATCACGAGCGACAGACTGGATTCGACTCCACCGCACACGCGATCCTGCGCGTGGAGGATCAACATGATGACGGGGTTCTCGTGGCGAGACTAGGGTCTGGCCTAGTCCTGTTGGTGACGAGTGGTGAAATGCCACTGGTCGTAGGCAACTTAGTGTCCGTGCGGGCGAGCGATCTCGAGTTGTATCCAACTGGCATCTGGCGAGGGCGGCGAACTTTCGCATGGACGGGCGCGAGTTCGATTCGTGGCACAGCGAACGTGGGATCCAGGTTCGTGCGCTGTGTCGTTGGGTCAGCCAACCCTCTGTAGAAGTTCGGCTGAAGGACGACAAAAGGCCTTCGGCTGATGGTCGTCACTGCTTCGGGTGATGCCTTACACCTGCTTCGGCTGATTCTTGACACTCCCTGACCCGCTTCGTGGAATGGCCCTCTGGACAAGGCGGTTTCAGGTTGCAAGCCGCCCGGCCCGACGAGATCATCGGAGAAGTTCAATGGCTTTGGTGTCGGACAGTCACATTGGTGTCACAAAGCAGCCGTAGGAAGGTGCCGTGGCTCTCGTAGCGGCGAAGCACACCTCAGAGGCTGAGCTGATCGACCGGTTGCGCAGTGGTGATGAAGCAGCCTTCACCTGGCTTGTCGACACCTATAGCCCGTCGCTCAAACGACTCGCATTGGCCTTCGTATCAGTCGATGCCGTGGCCGAAGAGGTGGTTCAGGAGACCTGGCTGGCTGTGCTGACGGGTATAGGTCGATTCGAGGGTCGCTCGAGCGTGAAGACCTGGCTGTTCAAGATCCTTACCAATCGCGCCAAGACTCGAGGCGCCCGCGAAAAGCGGACGCTCCGATTCTCTGAGCTGGAACCAGAAGACCAAGATGGCCCGGCCGTCAGCCCCGAACGGTTTCTGCCGCCGGACCATCCCAGCTTTCCGGGTCACTGGTCGACCCCCCCTCACCCGTGGTCGGGGGTGGCTGAACAAGTGGCCGTTCAGCGCGAGACCATCGAGGTCTTGCGTCGCGGCCTGGAGAGCCTGCCACGCTCGCAGCGTCTCGTGGTGACTCTTCGAGATGTACACGGATGGCCGGCTCACGAAGTGTGCGCAGCGCTCGAGCTGAGCGAGGCGAACCAGCGCGTCTTGCTTCACCGCGGACGGAGCCGGCTGCGTTCAATTCTCGAGATCTATTTCGCGGAGGATGCGTAACGTGGCGCCGATCTCCGATACTGATTCGCTAATGCACAGGGACGATGACACCGTCCAGGAGATGGCTTGCCAGGAGCTGGTCGAGGTCATCACGGAATATCTGGAGGGCACGCTTCCTGAATCCGACCGCGTGCGTTTTGAGTCGCACCTCGCTACGTGTGCGGGCTGCCGTGAGTATCTAGAGCAGATGCGGGCGCTGATCCGACTCAGCGGAAGCTTGACCGGCAAATCCATCGAGCCGGCAACCCGGGACTCGTTGCTGCGCGCGTTCCGGCGCTGGAGAGACGCTCCGACCGGACTGTAACGGCCGCGCCCGGCGCGGGACTACAGCTCCATCCGACATCGTCATCTGACGGCGTCACAAAGATCAGGAGTGTGCTCATGCAGAACGTCGATTCTCTTTGGTTCGCATTGCGGAGGGGGCTCGCATGAAAGTTCGAGTGTTGAGTCTCGGAAGCGCTCGCAGAGCATTGGCAGCCATCTTGCTCGGACTTTCTGTCCTGGCGTTGGGAATCGCCAGCCATTGGCCAGCTCCAGCGAAGGCGGACGATAAGCCGCCAGGCGCGGCCAGCGGTTTGGGCCAGCTGACCGGACTCCTTCCCCGGAATCAACTGGTCCTGGAAAGCGCGCTTCAAGTTGACCTGACGCAGGAGACCGTTCGCCTGCCTTTGTACAAGGGAACAGCGAATGGCCACGACGTGTGGTTCATCTTGACCGAGGCCTCGGACGTCGGACTCGCCCACAACAGCGGTCTCAATTACGCCCCCAAGCTCGCGAACATCGGGATCAGTTGCCCGGAGTGCGTGCAGACCGTGACGCTCGATTCACCGACTGCCGACCAGAATAAGTTCGGACCTGCCGTTGTCCACTTCCAGGGCGAGCCCGATTTCACCTCGACCCGAACGCTCGTTCCAGGACCGAACGTGTTTCCGCCGGCCAGCTTCTCTCCTGGCGCTGTCGCGGGTCCTG
>WNFD01002194.1_pt1 | contig 19672 bp, 12 predicted proteins | sample 5400491 | NCBI WGS metagenome assembly WNFD01 (sample SAMN13153343, study PRJNA577476) | soil metagenome | isolation source: 120 cm saprolite under Douglas fir tree site 2 hole 2 replicate 2 | place: USA:California | collected 2015-04-18
CAAAGACGAGTTTCCGGAACTGGAGACGGTCAAGGTCTATCGGCGTCTCTATCCCCGCAACGGATTCATGGCCCATCTGATCGGCTATGTCGGCGAAGTCAGCGAAGACATGCTGAGTTCGGGAAAGTATGACGTCTACTCGCGCGGGGCCATCGTCGGCCAGTCCGGAGTGGAGCAGCAGTATAACGAAATCCTGATGGGGCGCGACGGCTCCCGGCACGTGGTGGTTGACAGCAAGGGCAGGGAAGTCCCGCTGCCGAAAAACGCGGGCAAGCAGGTGACCGAAGCCGCCACTGTGGGCAGTCCGCTGACCCTGACCATCGATCTCGATTTGCAGATAGCGGCCGAGCAGGCGCTGGAAGGCAAGAGCGGCGCGGTGGTGGCGCTCGACCCGCGCACCGGCGAGATTCTGGCCATGGCCAGCCGCCCCACCTTCGATCCCAACGATTTTGCCGTGCGTATCTCCCGCGATGAGTGGAACCAGTTGATTAACGATCCGAACCATCCGCTGCTGAACCGGGCGATTCAGGCGCAGCTTGCGCCGGGCTCGGTGTTCAAAATCGTGATGTCGGTGGCCGGACTGCAGGAAGGTATTGCCCAGACGATGCGCATTAACTGTCCTGGCGGCGGTACATTCTACGGGCACTTTCACAAATGCCATAAGGTGCATGGCGCCGGCGTCGATATCGACCGTGCCATTCCGCAGTCGTGCGATACGTTCTTCTATAACCTGGGCGAGAGGCTCGGTATCGGCAGGATCGCCAAATACGCGACCGCCCTGGGGCTGGGAAAGAAGACCGGGGTCGATCTGCCCAACGAAGCCAGCGGCATCATGCCTTCGGAAGAGTGGAAGATCAGGAACTACCGCGAGAAGTGGTTTGCCGGGGAGACGATTTCGGTCGCCATCGGACAAGGCGCGGTCACCACGACGCCGCTGCAACTGGCCCGCACCATCGGCGGTGTTACCATGGACGGCATTCTCTACCGCCCGCATGTGGTCGATCTCAGCAAGCTTCCCGAGCCGCTCAGGAAAAGCATTCCCCCGAATACCGGAGAAACCCGGGTCGCAATTGACGCTAAAAACTGGGTCAGGATTACCGATGGAATGTCGAAGGTATTGCTGCCTGGCGGCACCGCTTCCAGCGCGCATATTGTGGGTGTCGATATGGCGGGCAAGACCGGCAGCGCCCAGGTGGTCAGCAACGCCCTGCGCAAAGCCAGCAAGGTCAAACTGGGGTCGGATTTCAATGACAACGGCTGGTTCGTCGGTGTCGCGCCCCGCCGCAATCCGGAAATCGTAGTCGCCGTGCTCTTTCAGGGCGGCGAGCACGGCACTTTCGCCGCGCGCCTTGCCTCGCAGGTCATCAAAGCCTACGTGGATAAGCAGCGCCGGCTGCGCAACAATCCCATGCTTTTCAGCGATAAGATCGATCCGGGTTCGGTACCGGTGGCCGCGCTCTGGCACGCGCCCGAGGATGGCGAGCTTTCGCAACTCGACCCGCTGCATCCTCCCGATGGCGAGTTTCAGACCGGTCAGTATCTGGTCAAAGTTCCTGTTGGGGGAAAAAGTTCGGCAAAAAGCGAGGCCCTTCGTTCGGGGCGCGGCCTGGCCACGGTGCTGCCCGGAGCCCACTGATGCGAAGGCTGGTTTCGTTCAGGGATTTTGACTGGGTGCTTCTGAGTTTTGTTCTCGCGATCTGCGCTCTGGGCGTCCTTGAAATCTACAGCACAACTTCCGGAACGAAGTTTGCCGGGGCCCACATACGCCAGGTTTACTGGATTCTCTTCGGACTGGGTCTGATGTTCCTGGTCAGCATGATCAACTACCAGGTGCTGCTCGAGAACTCCCACTGGTTCTATCTGGCCGCGATCGTTTCCCTGCTGGCGGTGACGCTGTTCGGCAAGAAATATCTGGGCGCCCGGCGCTGGATCCAGCTGCCCGGGGGCCAGCACTTCCAGCCTTCGGAATGGGTCAAGCTGGTGCTGATCATCGCGCTGGCCAAGTATTTCAGCGAAACCGGGGACCGCGATGCTTCGCTCAGCGACGTCGTCAAGGCGGGCCTGATGGCCGCTATTCCCATGGCCCTGGTGCTGAAACAGCCCGACCTGGGGACGGCCCTGACCTATGTTCCGGTCGCGGCCATGGCCTTGTTTCTGGGCGGAATTCAGGCGCGCCACGCCCTGATGATCCTGCTGGTGGCCGGGGTGCTCATGCCCACGGTCTGGAAGCTCGGGCTGAAGTCCTATCAGAAAGAGCGGCTGACGACCTTCCTCCATCCCGAGGCCGACTCCAAGGCCTCCGGTTATCAGCTGCAGCAATCCAAGATCGCCGTCGGTTCGGGAGGTATCTGGGGGAAGGGTATCGGAAGAGGTACCCAGACCCAGGGGTCGTTTCTGCCGGAACCCCATACCGATTTCATCTTTGCCGCATGGTCCGAGGAACACGGGTTTATAGGCGCGGTGGCGTTATTGCTGCTATACTTTTTGGTGCTGATGCGTTTGATCCACAACGCCCAGACGGCGCCCGACCGCGCCGGGGGATTTGTGGTGATGGGTGTGGTGGCGGTGCTTCTATTCCACATCCTGGTAAATGCCGGCATGGTGGTGGGTTTTATGCCCGTCACCGGTATACCGCTACCGCTGATGAGCTATGGAGGCTCGTCATTGCTGTTCATGTTTTTGGCGCTGGGAATTGTGATGAACATTCGTATGCGCCGTTTCGTGAACTGAGCGTTGAATGTAAGACAACAAGATTAGCAGGACAATAAGATTAACGCTTTCGCCCTTGCGTGAAAAGGAAACGGGCGGCCGGCCCTTAATAAGGAGCGCCGGAGAGAATTCAGAGAGCGCATGACCGGGCGGGTAACGGCCCCGCGAAGCGGCAGAGTGGCCACAACCCCGGTGATGCCGAAGGTGCTAAAGATTTTTCAAAACAATCACAAAGAACCAACAGCGGCCTCCAAAGAACATGGAAGTCCGGGGGCAGGTCTCCGTCTGTTGTTCGCTGTCGACTTGAATTTCTGCGCACTGGAAAACCGAACCAACGCGGGCCGGAATCTTTCCCGGCAGGCGTTCTGAATCCCCTCCTCGTGGCTTCGGCCGGTATGCCTGGAATGATTCCAGGCCGGAGTAATACATGTCAAAAGAATTGTTTGTTTCCTCGACTCCCCATGAAACCAAAGTGGCTATCGTCGAGGAAGATCAGCTGGCCGAAGTCTATTTCGAACGTGAAAATGAATACACTCTGGCAGGTTCCATTTACAAAGGCCGTGTAACCCGGGTCCTTCCCGGCATGCAATCGGCTTTTGTCAACGTCGGACTGGAACGCGACGCGTTCCTTTATGTCTCCGACTTTCTTCTGGAAGAAGACGAAGAGTCCGACTCTCTCGATCAGGTCGTGGTCCCGTCCCGAAAAAGCGATTCGCGTTCGGACGACTCTCGCGGTGAATTCCGTTCCCGCGATTCCCGTTCCCACGATTCTCGGTCTCACGACTCCCGTTCCGGCGACTCTCGTTCGCCCGCGCCTCGCGGCGAAGCCCAGGCTCGTCCCATCGAAGCCGACGAGATTATTCCGCCGGTCGAAGAAATGGATGAAGCCGGCGGCGAGCAGGAACGTGGCGCAGCCGCTCCCGGTGAAAGTCGTGAAGAAGGCGATCGCGAAGGATCGCGCAAGTGGCGCGGCCGCCGCCGTCGCGGACGTGGCAGAGACCGCGATCGTTCCTCGGACCGCCCGGGCGATCGCCCGGCCGATCGTCCCCAGGAAATCCGTACTGAATCCGCGCCGGATGGCGAGGAGCACGAAGCCGCCGTCGTCGAGTCCGTGGTCGAAGAGCCCGAAGCGGTGGAATTCACGGCCCACGAACCTGCCGGCGCTCCGCGTGAAGCGAGCTACAACGCGCCGCGTGAAAACCGCGACAGATACCGCGACAATCGGGGCGACCGCGGTGACCGCGGCCGCGACAGATATCGCGAAGGCCGCAACGATTTCCGCGAATCGCGGGAATCGCACAGCGAGCCGCCGCCGGGGTACGAGCCCATTGTGTTGCCGGGAGAGTCCATCTCCAGGTACCAGCCCAATGCGGCTCGCGCGACGGAACAGACCGACGCGCCGCCCGCGCCTGCCAAAGCCGCGTCGCGGCCTTCAACCGAGTATTCGATCGATCTTTCCGCGTTCACTCCGGGTTCGATGACCCTGCCGGGCGAATCGATCGCCAAGTATCGCCCCGGTCAGGAGCCGGGAAGGGGAGACCGAGGCAGACAGCACGCACGGGACACGCACACACGGCACGAAGACACACGGCACGAAGACACGCGGCACGAAGACGCTCAGCCGAGCGCTCACTCCGCCGTCGTGCCGGTGGCGGAAGCCGTGGCTGCTCCCCCTGCCGTTGACGCCGAACCCCGCCTGCAGGCCGGCTATGGCTATCATGCTCCGCTGCCCGCTGTGATGGCTCCTTCGCCGGTCATGGAGAGGGAACCGGAAGCGGTGGCTGAAGTTGCGGCGAACGCTGAAGCCGAACCTCATCATGAAGAAGCGGCTGTGGCCCATCGTGTGCAAGAGTCGCAGGTGCAAGAGCCGCAGGTGCAAAATCCGCGCGCGAGCGACGCCCAGGCTGAGCACGCGCAGCATCATTCGCAGAATCAGGAACTGCCTTCCGTGATCCTGGCTGCCCGCGAGTCGGTACTTGCCGAGAATCGCTTTACGCCCGAGGTTGCCGAGCATCCCGTGAGCGAACCTGTTGCGCCGCAGACGCACAGCGAAGTCAGGCAGGATGTTCATACCGAAGTTGCGGCTCCCGAGGAGCACGAGACCGGCGAACAGCATGTCGGCCCTCAGCAGACCGACGAGCACGAATCCGCGCCGGCCCAGTCCGGCTCCTGGCAGGCTTCAGGACGCGGCCTGATGGAAGAAGAAGAGATTGACGACGAAGAGAGCGATCTGCCCGAGTACGAAGAGCAGATGGATCTGGCCGATTTCGAAGAGCTCGAAGAAGAGGAACTTGCTCCGCTGGATGACCGGCTGGTGGCCCTCGGCGGCGATCTTACCGAGGCTGTCCGTGATGCTCACGTGAACGAACTGGCCACCGGGCAGTATGAAGCCGAAGGGCTCGATCTCGGCGAAGAGTTCGATGAAAACGGCGAAGCCTTCGGCCAGAACGAAGATGAAGAACTCGACCTGGCGGAAGAAGGCGCGGAGGGCGAAGAAGGCGCTGAAGGCGTCGAAGGCGATGGCGCCGGGCAACATGCAGTCGGAGTCGCCGGAGCGCCTCAGCGTGACCGCGGTGGCCGCCCTGACCGTCGCCGCGGAGGAAAACCGCAGCGGCGTCCCCATGGCGGACGTCCCCGCGGCAACTTCCAGCGCAATATGCCCGCCATCAGCGACCTGCTCAAGGAAGGCCAGGAAATCCTGGTGCAGATTGCCAAGGAGCCGATCGCCAAGAAAGGCGCGCGCATCACCAGTCACATCGCGCTGCCCGGCCGCTTCCTGGTCTATATGCCCACGGTGCATCACACCGGCGTATCGAGAAAGATCGCTTCCGAAGAAGACCGCCAGCGTCTCAAGCGGATCGTGACCAGCGAACGCGGCGACGCCCACGGCGGCTTCATCGTGCGCACCGCGGCCGCGGGCGCAAGTGAAGAAGAGCTGCGCGCCGATATCCGTTTTCTGATCGGCCTGTGGACTGAAATCAAGGGACGCGCCGATACATCGAAGGCCCCGGCCCTCATCTATCACGATCTCAATCTGGTGGAACGCATCCTGCGCGACCAGGTCACTCAGGGCTTCTCTTCCATCTGGGTCGACACCGAGCAGGAGTACGAGCGGGTGGTGCGCTTCGTGAGCCGCTTTCAGCCTTCGCTGCTGAAGCGCGTGAAGCTCTACACCAAGGACACTCCGCTGTTCGAGCAGTTCAACATCTCCGAGGAGATCAACAAGGCGCTCAAGTCGAAGGTATGGCTCAAGAGCGGCGGCTACATCGTGATCAACCAGACCGAAGCGCTGGTGGCCATCGACATCAACACCGGCAAATATGTGGGCAAGACCGCGCGGCTGGAAGACACCATCGTCAAGACCAACATCGACGCCATCCGCGAGATCGTGCGCCAGATCAGGCTGCGCGACCTTGGCGGCATTATCGTGATCGACTTCATCGACATGGACGAACGCAAGAACCGCCACAAGGTGATGCAGGCGCTCGAAGAAGCGCTCAAAGCCGACCGCGCTCCGTCGAAGGTGCTGCAGTTCAACGATTTCGGCCTGGTGGCCATCACCCGCAAGCGCGTCAAGCAGTCGCTGGAACGGACCCTCGGCCAGCAGTGCGCGATCTGCACCGGCACCGGCATGGTGAAATCCGTGACCACGGTTTGCAACGAAATCTACGTGGAGATGCGCAAGATGGCCAGGCACTTCGAGCGCGACGTGATGCTGCGCGTCAACCCCGAAGTGGCCAAAGTTCTGAAAGGCAATGGCGCACACTGGCTGCAGGAGATGGAAGAACTGACCAAACGCACCATCCTGATCAAGTCGGACCCGCTGATTCACCCGGAACAGTTCGATATTCAGTAATTCAAGAGACTGAACCGCAAAGGGCGCGAAGGACGCAAAGGAAAGACCACGGATCGCGGACTACAAGAGCGGATTGGGTAATTGTGTAATTTGGTGATTTTGTAATTGATGACCGCGCGGCGTTTCAATTACCCAATTACCGGATCACGCAATTACTAAATCCGCCATAAAGACCAGGGGCTTTCCGATGGGCCTCCGCGCCCTGCCGTTTTCCCCGTCCTTTCCTTCGCGTCCGTTGCGACCTTTGCCGTAAACCCGGGTTGTTATAACCGAGCACATGGGAACAAAATTCAAAGGCGACGCGGCGGAAGTGCGGGCACTGGACGCATTCGTGAAGCTCGCGCGGGCCGCCAATACAGTGCTCAACTACGCCAATTCCGACCTCGAAGCCCTCGGCCTGAGTCCCAGCCAGTTTGCGGTGCTCGAAGCGCTCTATCACGTGGGCCCTCTGAACCTCGGCGATCTCGCCCGGCGCATCCTCAAAAGCAGCGGCAATCTGACCTTGGTGGTCGATAACCTGCAAAAACGCGGACTGGTGGAACGCCAAAAACAGGGCGAAGACAAGCGCTTCATCCTCGCCACCATCACCCCCGCCGGACAGAAGCTGATCGCCGGCATGTTCCCCGGCCACGCCCGCCGCATCGCCGAAATCATGTCCCGCCTGACCCCCGCCGAACAGACCCAACTCGCGGCCCTCTGCCGAAAACTCGGCAGGGGCGAGTAAGAGCAAAACATTGGCCGCTGATTTACGCAGATAAACGCAGATTTAAAAGCAAAAGAAAATATTTGTTCTTTTTTCCCCCTTTTTCTTTATCTGCGTTTATCCCATAAATCAGCGGCGAACTGTTCTTTTGCGGGCATTTCCGGCCCCTTGAAACTATTTTGACATCAAAGCATCTAATCTCTCAGGTTCAGGACGGCAGGTCAGCGGCCGGGACCGAGGAGCTTTCCATGATTCAGATCAGACCGGCAAAGGAACGCGGCCACGCCAACCACGGCTGGCTCGACACATACCACACGTTTTCGTTCAGCGATTATTTCGATCCCAAAAATATGGGCTTTCGCAGCCTGCGCGTAATCAACGAAGACCGCGTTAGCGGAGGCTATGGTTTTCCCACGCATCCCCATCAGGATATGGAGATCATCACCTATGTGCTCGAGGGCTCGCTGGAGCACAAAGACAGCATGGGCACCGGATCGACGATTCGGCCCGGCGAAATCCAGAAGATGAGCGCGGGCACGGGAATCCGCCACAGCGAGTTCAATCCGTCGAAGACCGAGTCGGTCCATCTGCTGCAGATATGGATTCTTCCGGAAAAGAAGGGCCTCAAACCGATGTACGAGCAGAAGGCGATTCCGGCGGAAGAGAAGAAAGGCAAACTGCGGCTGGTGGGTTCGCCCGAGGGTGGCGATGGAAAAGTGACGATTTATCAGGATGCTAAGCTGTACGCCACGGAACTTGCCGCGGGCGATTCCGTTCAGCATGAACTGGAATCCGGAAGACACGCCTGGGTGCAGGTTGCCCGCGGACAGATCAGCCTCAACGGCAAGACGTTGCAGGCGGGCGATGGCGCGGCGGTGACCAACGAGCAAAAGCTTGAGTTGGCGGGCGTCGGCGACAAAAGCGAAGTGCTGCTGTTCGATCTGGCGTGAGTCAGGTTTTCCCGCAGCCGAAAAGCCGGCCCGGCGAAGCGCTCTCTTTTGTCATTCCGATCCGCGCAGCGGAGAGGAACCTGCTTACATTCAATTTGTCGGCTCTGGTGGTTTGCGCGTGGTTGCCGACATGACCTTTTGATTCGCCATATTCCGCCGCCACGCAAAAGCCGTCAGAGCCGACAAATTGAACATAAGCAGGTTCCTCTCCGCTGCGCGGGTCGGAATGACAAAGGGGGGGGGCTTCGTCGGGCCGGGTTGATCGCCAACCGCTGCCGCGCGTGAATATAATCCCATCATGTTCTACATCCCCGTCATCCTCGGCAGCACCCGCCGCAACCGCCAGAGCGTTAAAGTCGCGAAGTTCGCCCTCAATTCTCTTCAGCAGACCGGCAGGATCGAAACCGAGCTGCTCGATCTTCAGGAACTCAATTTTCCCATGCTGGAAGAGCGTCTGCGTTTTCGCAACGATCCGCCGCCGGGCATTCCCGAGTTCAGCGCAAAAATTACCCGCGCCGACGCCGTGCTGATCGTGACTCCCGAGTACAACAACGGATATCCCGGCGTGCTGAAAAACGCACTCGACTATCTCTACACCGAATACAAGCGGAAACCGTTCGGCATCATTACCGTCTCCGCCGGACCCTTCGGCGGAATTCTCTGCCTGACCTCGCTGCGTCAGGTGGTGCTGGCTCTGGGCGGTGTGCCGATTCCCGCCGGTCTTCCGGTCGCGAAGGTGCAGGACGCCTTTGACGCCGACGGCAATCCCGTTGACCCGGCCTTCCGGAAACGCGCCACCGCGTTCTTCGATGAGCTTCTGTGGTTCACCGAGGCGCTCGCGAACCAGCGCAGCCGTGGAGTGGCGGTATCCTGAGCGAGAGCATTTCACCGCAAAGGACGCAGAGGACGCAAAGGAAAAACACGAAAGAGATAAAGAGGCAAGGTTAGATATCTCTAACCATCTTGCTTATATCCTACGCAGCCACCTCCGTAATTCCTACAAACGCTCATCCATCCGAAGATTTTTCAAATTGCGGTTCGCGACGTTACCAAAGCGGCCGCATTCATTCAAATTCCGTTGACAACAATTTTCGAGAGATGCACAATGTGCCGCGTAGAAAAATCAAACTTACTCGGCACTTGCCTGATTCAGCGATGCGCATCCGTGTATTCCGCGGCTGTCGCAGCCTGAACTGCTTTCGCGCCTCCCGGCAAGTTAAAGACAAGTTGAAGAAAGAATGCGAGGGACCACATGCCTGAGCCGAAAATCTGGAAAGTGACAATTGAACAGGGCTCCACCGGGGTGACTTTTCGTCCCACTCCGCAATCCGTCAATCTGGGCGATTCAGTCTTCTGGTTCAACAACACCAGCAGCCCTCATCAGCCGGCTCCCGATGGCGGGACACCCGATCAATGGGTCTCTCAACCGATACCGCCGCACGGGCAGTCTTCGCAGGTGGTATTCGACACCATTCCCTCCGGGCAGACCAGCGTCAGTTTTCCCTATCACTGCGCGGTCGATCCCAAAAACCCCGCGGAAAAAGGCGTAATCACGGTCAACGCAACCAATTGAAAGGACGACGGCATGGCTATGGCTGAAGACAGAAACATTGCGGCTGAAAACGAATCCACTCAGACTGAAACCTCACACAGCGCGGAGAACCCCCAGGACCCGGGCCGCCGGCAATTCATCAATCAGGCCCTGGCCGTCTCCGGCGGAATCGCGCTCTCCGGTCTTATTCCCTATGAGGTAAAGGCCCTCGCGTCCCAGGTGACACCCCCGAGCTGCACGCCCATTCTCGGAACAGAGCTGATGAATCCGGGAGAAATCCCCAGCGGCGCCGACGGAGTTCTGCACTCTGTGCTGCGTGTGCATGCGGAAGATCGTCTTGTCTCTTATCTCGATGTCAACGTCCCGAATCCTCCGAACCCGCCGAACGCGGCTTGCGGAACCTTCAAGCTGCGCGCCTACGAAGGCTATAAGGGGACGAAAGTCGACAAGTCGCATCTCGTCACCAAATCCGGTGTTTTCAGCCCTGGGCCGACTTTCCGCGCGAGCGTCGGCGACACCATCCAGATCGCGTTGCTCAACCATATCGATCCTAACGATTTCCCGGAGACCGCCAACAAACTGTGCGATCAGGTGAAGAATTCCAGCGGCGCCAACATCTATCCCGGCGTGGCGCCCAAGCCTCCCTGCCCCGACAGTTATCCCGATTGCTTCCGCGGATCGAATACCACGAACATGCATTTCCATGGAACCCATGTCAGCCCCAATGCTTTCTCCGACAACGTGCTGGTGGAAATTGTCCCCGATCTTCATGCCACAGCCGACGATTGCCAACCCTGGTTTCCGCTCGCCTGTCAGGATTATCCGAATCCGCAGGCCTGGAAGCATTTGGGCGCGGAAAGCACCCGCAGCTTCGATGCGCTGAAGAAGCACCACCAGGCCCGGCTGGCACTGCTTGACAAGCAGCAGCCGGAAAAGAACGATCCAACCCTGCATGCCAGGCAGGCGGCGCAGAACCTTTATCTGGAACAGTACGGAGAATTTCCGCAGTACTGGGCCGGTTGTTTCCCCTACTGCATCCGTCCGCCGAAGTATGTGCCTCCGGTGGTTCCGCCGCCAACAAGCTGCCCGCCGCAGCCCGAGCCAAAGCCCAAATATGTGATGGGCCAGGCGCCGGGCACGCACTGGTATCACGCCCACAAACACGGCTCCACTTCCATTCAGGTTTACAACGGCATGGCCGGCGCGTTGATCATTCAGGGCGATTACGATACCACGCTGAAGAACACCATGCCCGGCGTGAAGGAGAAGGTCCTTGTCCTGCAGCAGTTCCAGGTGCAGACCAATCGCGAGCGCACCGGAGGAGCCGGCGGCGCGGGCAATGGTCCCGCCAATAACGTCGGCTCTCTGGTCAACGGGCAGCTTCAGCCGAAGATCACGATGTATCCCGGCGAAGTGCAGTGGTGGCGCATCATCAATGCCACGGTTCAGGGCGGCAAGGACGCATTCTTTATCTGCTCATTTGCCGGGCCCAATGCGCCCACCTTCTACCAGACGGCCCAGGACGGCGTGCAGCTTGCCTGGGAGAATTACGCGCCGCAGATCGCTTCCGGCGGCGCGCTCAAACAGTTCACGCTGGCGCCCGGCAACCGCGTGGATATCCTGGTTCAGGCTCCCACTCAGACGGGCTCTGCCACACTGGTGTATGGCGCGAACCCCACGACGCCGTCGGGAATCAATATCATTCTCACCGTGAATGTGGTTACCCCGCCGCCCAAAACGCCGCCTTATAACAAGATCTACCCGACAGTGGCGCAGCAATACCCGCTCATGCCGGAGTTCCTGTCTGACATCACCGAGGTCTCGGAGACCCGCACCCTCAAATACCAGATGGATATGTCGAACGGTCCGGGTGCGCCTCCGCTCATCAACGGCAGGCGCTTCGAGGAAGGCCGCGTCGATGAATCCATGCTGCTCGACACCCGGCAGGAATGGACGGTCCTGAACTACACGGCGGGCACCAAGGCACCGGATGTTTTGCATCCGTTTCATATTCACGTGAACCCGTTCCAGATCGTCGAAATCTTCGATCCGACCAGCATGAGCCAGCCTCTCAAACTGCCTCAGCCCTGGATCTGGTGGGACACCTTCCCGATTCCGCGAGGCAAGGTGGACACGACCACCAACAAAGTGATTCCAGGCTATTTCAAAATGCGGACCCACTTTGCCGACTTCGCCGGGAAGTACGTCAACCACTGCCACATTCTCGCTCACGAGGACCGCGGCATGATGCAACTGATTGAAGTGGTGGATAACAAGACCGTCGTACACCACCACTAGAAGAGCGTCGTGTCCCACCCTTCGCAAAACGCGCGAAGGGTGGGGCACCCATCCGCAGCCCCCTGCAAAGCCCGTAAGTTAGTTGGTAATGCCAGAAGAAAATTACTACGACGCAGTCATTATCGGCGGAGGCCCCGCGGGGGCCTCCGCCGCGTTGTCGCTCAGGCAGCTTCGCCCGCAACTGCGTGTTGTTATTGCCGAAGCTTCCCGCTACGACGACTGGCGCGCCGGTGAGACTCTCTCGCCCGGTTCCCAGGAAATCCTGCGTGGCCTGGGCTGCTGGGACGCGTTCCTCGATGCCGGCTTCACCGAATCTCACGGCACCCGCGCACTCTGGGGCGGCACGGAGCCTTACGACAACGAATTTGTCTTCTCTCTTCGTGGCAGCGGATGGCATGTGGACCGCGCCCGCTTCGACGCGCTGCTGTGCGATCGCGCGCGCGAGGCAGGAGCCGAGGTCCTCCGCAACACACGGCTCGGTCGCGTCGAGCGCGAGCGGGATTCGTTCCGCCTGCGGCTTTGCGGAGCGGAAGCGATCGAACTCCGCTCCCGCTTTGTCATCGATGCCTCCGGGCGCCACGCCTGTTTTGCCCGCCTCCAGGGAGCGAAACGCATGGTTGACGATCGGCTGCTGGGAGTCTGCGGCGTTTTTCAGGCCGCGGACGCCGATGCCGCGACTCTGGTGGAAGCGCAGCCCAACGGATGGTGGTACTCGTCTCTGCTGCCCGCTTCGCGTGTGATTGTTGCCTGGATGAGCGACGCCGATCTCATTCGCGAGCGGGGAATGTGCGATCCGGTCCGCTGGCTCGAACGCCTGGGCCGGAGCGAATTCACGCAGCGGAGAATCGGCGGCGATCTGCTGATGCCCCTGCGCGCGTGGACCGCCCGGTCGCAGCGTCTGAGCCGCTTCTGCGGCGACGGATGGGCGGCCGCCGGCGATTGCGCCACAACTTACGATCCGCTGTCGTCGCAGGGGATTTTGAAGGCCCTGCGCAGCGGAAAGGTTGCGTCCTTCGTGGCGCTCGACGCGCTCGAAGGCCGCGATACCCGCGCGCGCTACGAAGAAATGGTTACCGGCGAGTATGACAGTTATCGGGAAACCAAACGGTGGTTCTACAGCCAGGAGCGGCGCTGGCCGCAGTCGCCCTTCTGGCGGCGCCGCCGCGAACTCTGACCATTGACCATTGACAAGGGATGTCGATTCGACAGGAGCGTCCCAGGGGAGATCAGGACCGATGGAAAAAAGAAAAACAAAGAAAGCCTCGCCGCGCGCAACTGCTGCGGCGACAGCCACGCAGGCCGTGAGCCGCTATCGGCGCTTTCAGCGGATTCTCGACCAGGCCGCCGGCAAAAGTGAAGCCGACTATGGCGGGCTGGGCGCGCGGTTCTGGAACACCCTGAAACTCAACGATCTGCTGAATGCAAACCTTGAGGGCATTCGGCTGATAGCGCCCGAGAACGAACCGGTCCATTCCTGCTGCAGTTCGAATAAAGCCGCGGCCGGGGCCGGAAGCCGCGCCGACCGCTCGGGTCTGGTCCAGGGCCTGCGCGGGCTGCCGCCCTTCGATGGCTCCCGCCTTCCCCGCCTGATGTGGGGCGGAAGCGCCGTGAGCGAAGAAGATATCGAGTTCATCGCCGGCTGGATCAACGACGGATGCCCCGCCGGCGATCTCGGGCAGCCGCTCGAATCGCTCACGGTGACTGACGCGCCCATCACCATCACCCGGGAAGGCTATGCCCTCTATGACGGCCCGCCCAACCGGTACAAATATCAGCAGGGCGAACTCAAGCAGAGAATGAACCTCGACTGCCTGGGCCCCGACCAGCTCGAAGAGCTGCGTTGCGCCTTTCGCGAGCTCTACGAGCTGAACAACTGGCCGCGCGACGTTCGTAGCTACAACAATCTGGCTCTCATTCACCAGAACCACTGCCAGCACGGATGGGAGCGCTTTCTTCCCTGGCACCGCGTCTATCTCTACGAGTTCGAACAGGCGCTTCAGGACCATTGCCCCAACGTCACGCTGCCCTACTGGGACTGGGTGATGCCCGACTATCCTCAAAAAAACCCCATTCCCGACAGTCTTCAGATGTTCCTCACCGACGACTCGCTGAAATTTCTGGAATCGCATAAGCCCGTCATTCCGGCGGTCACGCTGAAGAAGCTGCAGAATATGGTGGGTAAGCTTTACCCGACGCTCTCCGGATTTCTTGCCGATGTCGAGAAACGCATCGGGGACACCTATACAACCGGTGACCATCGCAAGCGCTTTATCGACGCGCTGCTGGCCGCCAACTCGCTGTGGTATCCCCTGCGTTATCCCGGCCAGTTCGGTGGCAGCACCATCAATCAACAAATTCACTATCACTATCCCAGTCCCGCCGACATACAGCACATCCTCAGCCTGCGCACCTTCCGCGACTTCGGCGGAGGCAGTCTTTACAACGACTCTTTCGGTTTTCTGGACCAGAACCCCCACAACACCATGCATATCTGGACCGGCGGATTCAATCCCGTGAAGGCCGCGGCCTCCGTGGAAGATCGCAACAAAGCCGTCAACCTGAACGACCGTAGCTTCCACCAGCGCGATGACCTGTACAGGGAGCAATCCTATGGCGACATGTTGAGCAATCTCACCGCCTCGTACGATCCGATCTTCTGGCCGATTCACTCCAACGTGGATCGCCTCTGGTCCGAGTGGCAGCAGAGCCACCCCGAATCGAACCCCGCCGACCTCGATTCCGCGCTCAGTCCGTGGACCTACACGATTCGCGATACTCTCGACATGGGCCGGTTCGGTTACGAGTACGTGAAGAGCTGTCACGTGGTGGCGGTGGGTTCCGGCTCACCGGTGGGCCGCTTTGTCTCGCGGCCGATGCCGATTTCAGCCGGCGTGCGCGGCGCCTTTCAGCAGGCCGAAGTCCGGCTGCACCGCGTGCCGCAACTGCCACGCTCCTGCTTCGTGCGCGTTTTCCTGAACCTGCCCGATGCCAACGCACAGACGCCGCTCACCAGCGATCGCTACGCCGGATATCTCGCGATTTTCGGGCATGGTGAGTGCTACGGCGGTCCCGGCCACTGCGATCTGCCCCCGCAGCGCCCGCGCCCCTTCGATCTGCGCGGGCGGCACCACAACACGCCCCGCAATCACCGGGTCAACGTCACCGCCTGCGCCAGACGTCTGCTGGAAAAAGGCGCTCAGACTCTGAGCATCACTCTGGTGGTCATCGGCGCCGACTACCGGGAAGATAAGGAGTTGCTGCGGATGGAAGGCGTTTCGCTGAATTTCATGGACTAGACCACAACTGAGTCGCGCCGCCCTCGGCAGTCTGCGACCGAATCAATCGCGAGGAACCGAATGAACAGCGAGTCCACAATTAAATATCGAATTCATCCCGGAATCGGCGTTGCGCGCCTGGGAAACTCCAGGGACGAGTTCTGTATCTCGTCCGAGAAACCCGCATCCCTGCCCATCGCCTGCGATTCCTCCGGCGATCCTTTGCTCTCACCCGATGGCGGGACGGAATGCCCGATCACGAAATTCAAAGATGCGCAGGGACGTATCAAGCGCCAGGCCGCGCGTTTCCACATCTACGTGTACGATGAGCAAAATCCCGAAGGCCGCCCGCTCAAATTCGGCGACCAGATCGAAGGCGGGGGCAATCACGGCACTCTCGTGGACATACAGTGGCGCGCCTACCTGGCCAACAAGAAAGCCGTCTGGTATGAGTTCAACGCGCTGGCCGGCGAACACGGCTACAGCGGCACGCATCCGAGGCGCAACGCCGATATCACCGACAGCAATGAGCGTCAGCGGCTGATCATCGACCCGGGCCCGCGCTTTGTGGATTCCGGCAACCGCCGCCATGCGGAATTCAGCCGCAACGGCGGCGACAGCTATGCCCCCACCTTCCCGCCCAGTCTTCAGCCTCACTCCATCGACACCCTCGGCGAGATTCTCACCGACAGCCAGGGACGCCTGCTGGTACTGGGCGGCTATGGCAATTCCGGCACATGTAAAAAAGGTTTCGGCCATCCGCGCATCGATACCTATGCCAACAACGATGGATGGTTCGACGACACCTCCGACGGCCCTGTGATGGCCCGGCTTGTCATGTTTTCGGAAGAGGTGGGAAGGCTGCGCTACGTTGACGTCGAGTATCCCGCGTGGGTATTGGTGGGCTATCCGCGCTATGCGCCCGAGATTCTCGATATCGTAACTCTCGAAGAGGTCGTGCAGGACGTGGCCATTCGCGAACTGGCCGCCCGTCCCGATCTCTATGGCGAGCCCGGCACCTACAACGATCCAAAATACATCAAGCCCTCCGACGCCGAGGCCCTTGCGCACTGGAAGGCCGGACGTCTGGAATGGAACCCGGCCTGGCGTCCCTGGTTTTATCGGGATATATGGCCAATTCTCTTCCGGCCCGATGAGATGAACTACATCACGAATGTGCTGCAGCAGTCGAACTTTCCGCACAACCAGACGAAGCGCGGCAATTTCGACCCTGAGATTCTCTCGCTGCCGCCATTCGTGTTGGCCGGGGCCGAGAGCAGGCTCCGGATCGAATCCGCCGGCAGGAACCACTCCGGAGATTTGCTGATCGAAGCCCTCGATTCGGCGTTGATGACCATCGAAGACAAGCTGCAGCAGCGCAAAGGCCCCGAGCCGGAAAGCCTGGGCGCTCTGCACAGGCTGATGGATGAGGATCACGACAGCCGGAAAGAAATTCAGAATGCAGCCGCCGCTTTTGCCGGCGCCATGATTAAGGAAGGCGCCGGCGACGATCCGCAGGCGTATCTGCGATGCTGGCAGCAGGTCTACACCCACGCGCAGACGGCGAAACCCGACGATCCCGCGCGACTGGCGTATGACAAGGCCGCCGCTGAATTCGCCGCCCGTCTCACGGCGGTGGTCGAAAAACTTCAGCCTGAATCTGCCGCGCCGAAGAAAGCGCTGCTCGCCGCGCGCCGCGACGACCAGGAGACTGAGCCGCGCGATGACGACGCTCTGAGCATTCAGCAGGCGGTACAGCGCTACGCCAAAATTTTCCGCACCGGCAAGCTTTTGCAGGACCAGTTTCAGAAGGACGCGGCGATTTCGCGCCGCGATCCCTACGCGGCCAACCGCCAGTACCTCTACGATCTGCTGCGCCAGCCGAGCGAGGAAAACGACTTTCGCCTGAGCGGCAAGCCCAACAGCCGCGTCCATCATCTGCCTCTGATGCCGCTGCTCTGCGGCGACAATCCGCTCACCAACGACGTGCCGGCAAAGTTCTTCCGCCTGAACGACTATCAGCTCTTTCTGCTTCGCCAGTGGGCGCGCGGTCTCTTTCACAATGAAATCCAGGAAGGCTGGATCAAAGCTGAGGATATCGATGTATTTCGTCCTTTCGCGAACTGGCAGAATCGCACGGCCCGCGATCTCGACCGCGCCGTGCTAATGAACCTGATGGGCGGCTCCTTCTGTCCCGGCGCAGAAGTCAACTGGATCATCCGCAACCCTTCTGTCTATCTCGAACCTTTCCGTCTGAAGGCCGATCCGGCGTTTTACACCTTCCGCCAGACCGCCGCGCAGTCCAACGCCAACAACCGGGGACTGCCGGTGCCGGAAAGCGACTACGCTTCCTATACCGGCGCCGATCTGAGTCAGGACAGCGATTTCAACTCCGGATTGCAGCCCGGCGACCTGACCAAATACATGTCGCAACCCTGGCAATCGGATTTCAACGAATGCACCACGCAGCCCATCGACATCACCTATGAGATGTGGAACGTGATCGGGCCTGTAAGCGAGAAAGACCCGGTGATGAAGCGTCAGCAAATTGTGTGGGAGACGCTCTGGTGGCCGGCGCATCGTCCGCTCCAGGCGTGGGAGGTGACCATGGTCAATGGCACAGCCAACTATCGTTTTCTGGACTGGGCCCGTGGTGTCCCCGGAACCCCGGCGGGGGACCTGAAGATGGTGACGGAATGGTCGAAGCTGGGCTTTCTGGTTCGCAACCCCTATGTTCCGGCGTCGGAGCTCGACAAGGCATGGAACGACGTTACGTCGCCGCCCACCAAATACGTCAGCGTTGAACGTACTGAAGAGGAGAAAGCATGAGTGACAATCCCTTTGTGGGCAAGTGGTCTTACCGCAGTTTTCTGAACGACCCGAACCTGAACGCCCCGGCGGACGGCAGCGATCCCAATGTCAACCCGCTGCTTTTCGGCTACGGAACCATCGTGATTACAGAAGCCGCGCCGGAACTTCTGCTGGGAACCATCGGCGGCGATGGATGGTCTCTGAAACTCCACGGCTCCCGCGCGTACGGATCGCCCGCCCAGGTGCGCTTCCAGGGCAAAGGCATCGTCGGCGGGGCCGAGTGGATTTATGACTACATAGGATGGCTCGTTCCCGTTTGGCCTAACAGCACCGAAACGCTTCAGCGCCCGGCCATTGTCGGATCGGTGACCCGCACCATTCCGCATCCAACGGGCGCGGACGGCAAAGCGATTGCACCAGCCGGAGTGGTCGCATCGTTTTACGCGGTACGGCAGGGCGATGCTTCGCCTTCCCGGCTTTGAGGACTCGATTTCCGCGTTACTCTAAATCCTTGTCATCCTGAACGGAGTGCGAACGCATGTGAGCACGCAGTGAAGGATCCCCACAAGGTTTCGGTCTGTGTCGAGGTGGCAGGATAAGGCTCTCACGCACTCTCTGAAACCGTGGTATTCAATCTGCAGTTCTTGAAAATACAAAAAATATGAGATATTTACCCATCAGGAGAAACAGACTATGCGGACCAATGTCGATATTGACGATGACCTGATGCGAATGGCCATGAAGAACAGCGGCGCAACCACGAAGAGAGCTACCGTGGAAGCAGCGCTGCGATTGCTGGTCAGGACCTGCTCGCAGACGAGCATCCGCCGTCTGAAGGGTAAAGTCCGGTGGAAAGGTGACTTGTCCCAAATCCCGGCTGGGACGGGGGCGTTCATAAGGTCGGCTTAGCACGGTAGTCGGATTCCTGGTGACGAATCCGCTTCGTTATTCCAGGACAAATACCGCAGCCGTGTCGTGAACCCCCGCCCGCAGCAGGCCAGTTTCCTCACCCTCGGCGCGCGGGTCTGAAGCCCGAGCGCCGGGAGTTCGGAATGACAAGCGGTGTCCAACTACCAACTACCGCACGCCCTTAGTGAATCGTAAACTGCGTACTCGCCTGAATATGCGCTCCCGTACTGTTCCAGGCGACGATCACCATGTTATGCGAGCCGAACGGCACGTCGAGGTGTGTATCGATCTCGTTGTTGGTGGGGAAATCCATATCGAATTTGTCCACGTTATCGATATAGACCCGCATGTGAGTTACGGCGCCGCAGCAGTTCCAGCGCGCGCGCGCCGATACCGCCACCGGAGAATTCACCGTCGAACCGGCCGTCGGTGAACAGATGTTAATGGTCTGGTCGGTGGCCGGGAGTCCGCAGAAGCCGCCGGAGCTGCCGCTTGCCGTAAAATTTCGGCCGGCGACGAAAGCGTTTCCGCGCGAATCCCACGCCACTACGACCATATTGTGCTGACCGGAACCCATCGGCAACAGGGTGTCCAGGGTGGAGGCGTCGG
>WNFD01012853.1_pt1 | contig 19671 bp, 25 predicted proteins | sample 5400491 | NCBI WGS metagenome assembly WNFD01 (sample SAMN13153343, study PRJNA577476) | soil metagenome | isolation source: 120 cm saprolite under Douglas fir tree site 2 hole 2 replicate 2 | place: USA:California | collected 2015-04-18
CACGTGGTGGCAGCCGAGAATGTGACCTGCCTGGTCTTCTCCCCAAGTGCACCGTCGGCCTATCTGGGGCGAGGAGAGGATGCACATCTTACCCAGTTCGCCAGAGCGAATGGACAGGATGAGGCAGGCATGATGGGAGCTACCACGTGCATTGATGTCGGTCCCTATGTCCAGCAGAAGATTGCGGCAATTGCCGCGCATCGTTCGTAATATGCTCTCGAAGCGGATATATTGCCACTGCCGATCCTGCAGGAACTGATGGGGCGGGAATATTTTGTACGCGTCCATCCCGCCCCGAAGATCGAAACCGAGTTACTCCCATCGCTCGCCGCTGCCCCTGAGCTCCAACACTCGTGAAAACGGAAGGAAAAATCACATGAGTTCCGGTCCTTACGTCTATGAGAAACTGGCTCAACTGCAAGACCAGGACAGAAATGTGTCTCACGCTCAAGGGCTATACTGGCTACTTCCTTCGAAAGTAGTCCGCAAAGAGCGGTGAGATGAACTGGCAAAACGTCCCTAGCACTGCGTGCTGTTGCAAGAGTGTATGATGTCTACAAGCAGGCGGGGCTGTTCGTTTATGCACCCACCTCCTTTGGAGTCAGGGTCACTTCATAGCCCAAGGCTTCTAAGCGTTTGACGGTGTGTTTGGTGAACCGTTCGCGAGTCTTCGGTATCAAAGTAGTTCGCTCCCAGTTCCTGATAGGGAATACGCTTGGTGATCATATGGTAGAAGTTCACGGCCACAGTGTGGGTGACCGCTACGATCGCTTTCGTTTTGCCAATACGACGAGCTAAGCGGTGTGACTTCGCCGAGAAGTAGTTGTCTTTGGTATGACTTATGGCCCAGACGATCTCGGCCAACAATGCACGCAGATAGGGATTGCCCTTGGTGGTTTTGCCATACTTGCGTTTGCCGGCGACTTTTGTGATTGCCTGGACAGACGCCAATCCAGGAGGCAAAGTGCTTGGCGCTTTTAAATCGGCTCAGATCGATGCCCACTTCTGAGACAAAGCCCATCGCTGCCACCGCTTGCACCCCTGGATGCGTCATCAAGAGCTCCACTACCGCTTGATAGGGCTCCATGTGCGCTTCGATCTCCTGGAGGAGAGGCTCGCATCGAGGACTCCAAGAAGCGCAGCTGGGCGAAGATCTGCTGCAGCAATACGCGGTGATGAGGTTGGATCCGCCCTTCCAAGGCTTCTTGCAATTGGGGGAGTTTGCTGCGCAGGGTTCCCCGCGCTAGCTCAGTGAGGGTCTGCGCATCGCTCTCCCCCTGCATGATCGCTTTGATCATGCTCTGTCCACTTTTGCCCCACACCTCTGAGACCACGCTCGTCAGTTTGATATTGGCCGTCTCCAAGACGGATGTCGTAACCGATTGATGTGCTGGGTGTGCTGATAGACCAGACTTTTGCGATAGCGCATCAGATCGCGCAGCACCCGCACGGGCTTGGCGGGAATGAAACTGGGGCGGATCAAACCATGCCGCAATAAGTCGGCAATCCATTCGCAATCCCGCACATCGGTTTTGCGACCAGGGAGGGCTTTGATCTCATGGGCATGAGCCAGGATCAACTCAAACTGGTCTTCCAACACAGTGTAGATTGGCCGCCAGAGGACTCCGGTTGACTCCATCGCTACCTGGCTGACCTGCAGACTGGTTAACCAATCTCCTAAGGCCACCAGCGCGGTCGTCGTTGTGGCAAAGGTGCAGATGCTTTCAGCTTGGGACGCGGGTTTCACACACCAAAGTAGCTCAGTCTCGGCTCGTCGACCTCACTGGTATGCTACTCCCATATGCTCCCTGGTGCTTTTGGAGTTTTCGCTGGCCCCTAAGTTAGGGCATCGGCCCGGTGCCTTACTCGGAGTCGGTCTTGACGTAAGCCTTCCCTTCGTTGCCCCTCCCGATAAACGTGGGGGGTGAACTCACTTTCATCCTCTTCTCTGCCTCGCAGAGGCATCCGTTCGGGAAATCGGCCTGTTGTGTACGATGAAGGAGGCTTTCTTGCCAAAGCACGTGAGATGCGCGTACAATCAACACGGTCCATTCTGCGTATGCGCTCCGACCATGCGCCCATTTTCACAAAGAAGAGGTTCTATTTGTGCTGTGTGTTTCCCTCGATCAAGCAATGCGTCTCTTTCTGCTTCCATGCGCTTCAAGAACAGGTTTTGCGGTGGATGAAGCCACCAACGATCCCCTCGTGATTGGTACACTCGCCGATCTGACCAGAGGCAAAGCCAAACTGCTGGCGGAAAACGCGCTGCTGCGCCACCAACTGCTCATCCTGCATCGACAAGTTAAGCGACCAGCATACCGAAAGAGGGACCGACTTCTTCTAGTGCTCCTCGCCAGGATGGTTCGAACCTGGAAAGAGGCGCTTTTCCTTGTTCAGCCGGAGACGCTGCTGCGCTGGCATCGTGAACTATTCCGTTTGTTCTGGAAGCACAAATCCAAGGCGCATGCGAGGAAGCCAAGGCTCTCGCTTGAGACAATTACATTGATCAAGGAAATGGCAGCAAACAACCAACTTTGGGGAGCAGAGCGCATCCGTGGCGAGTTACTCAAACTGGATATTCGGGTCAGTAAACGGACCATCCAGAAGTATCTGAAACAGGTTCCCCAAAAACGACCGAGTGGACAGACGTGGAAAACATTCCTGCGCAATCATGCGGCAGGGGTATGGGCCTGTGATTTTTTGCAGGTGACCGATCTCTTCTTCCGTCCGCTGTTTGCCTTTTTCCTCATCGAATTGCAGTCTCGGAAGGTGATCCATGTGAACGTGACGCGATCTCCGACCGATCCCTGGGTCGCGCAACAATTGCGGGAGGCAACGCCGTATGGGCAAATACCCAAATATCTGATCCGGGATAATGATCGCAAATTCGGGCAAAATTTTGCGCGCGTGGCAGAAACGAGTGGCATAAAGATGCTTCGAACACCGTACCGAACGCCGCGCGCAAATGCCGTCTGTGAACGTTTTCTGGGAAGTGTGAGGCGAGAATGCTTGGATCACTTCCTGATCTTCCAGGAGAAGCAGCTTCACCGCCTTCTCAAAGCGTATGTCGTGTACTTTAACCAAGCTCGACCGCATCAAGGCCTTGGGCAGCGGATTCCAGACCCGTTGTTGCCGTTCGCTCCTCTCCCAAACGAGCCGAACAAGGTGATCGACGTTCCTGTGTTGGGTTGGCTACACCATGACTACCGCAGAGCGGCCTAAACGATGGAAAGCGCGTGCAACCATGGGGTGCCTGAGAGGGTGTTTGTGCATTCCCTGCCTATCTTCCTTCTGCGGGTAGAGAGAACAGGCCATCCCTCTGCTTTGTTGCTGAGGCCTGTGCTTTCATACTCATGAAGCAGAGCTTTGCTTGATCTCACATTGCTTGGCGGTGCATCTCTTGGTGAAGGCGATGTGGAAGATGAGAGATTATCTCGGCGCAACTTTCCGATTTTGTGAACAGATGTCCCAAGTAGCCAACACAGGGGGCACACGACGGGAATCTGTATGCATTCGTAAGATCAGGCTAATCTCTCTTGACACCAAGGACAAACGCCTCAGCATTGTGAGTAGACTGAACCCGAGTGCCAGCAGCGTAAAAAGTACAACGACACAGGTCGAGACGACTAAAGCATCGCGGGATGACACATTTATCTTGACGAATGGTATACCCTTGAAAAAGTATTCCACCTTTCTTCGTGTAGTGTATGTGAAGTGACTCCAGGGATGCCTACCATCATTGGTTCGTCTTTGCAGTTGCTGATAGGGTCGGTAGACAACCATCCTCTTTGGAAAGGCAAAAAATACATGCCCACCTTGCAGTGCCCGCAGTACTACAGAAAGCTGGTAAATCGATGACTGCCAGGCATCCCTGGTGGCGTCTACTCGTGCTCTGCCTGATCTTGCTGCTCTCAGTTGTCATCTCTCTCCTACTCATCAGTGCAGCGCCACAGAGCGATGAGCCTATCACACCATTTTTACAGGTCTGGATGGTCAGTTTCCTCCCCTATTTTGCCGCCTGCGCTTTCGTTCTGGCCACCAAACCAGTTCTAGGCCGCTGGCACTGGGTCGAAGTGAGTATGATCTTATTGGGAGCGCTTGTGTTACGCGCAATGCTCCTTCCGCTTCTTCCCAGCCTGTCGCGTGACGCATGGCGTTATCTCTGGGATGCCCGGGTCACGCTGCATGGCTTCAGCCCCTATGTGTATGCACCTGTAGATAAAGTCTTGCGGCCTTTGCTTGATAACGTACTCTTTCCCAATAGCCGTTTTCGCACAGTTCCCACGATCTATCCACCTGGTGCGCAGGGCGTCTTTTTATTAAGTTATGTGCTTGCCCCAGCCAACTTATTTTTCCTCAAGGGCATATTTCTTGTCTTTGACATGGTCACCTGCATCGCGCTTGTCGTCCTGCTCGGGCGCAAGGGTTTCGATCAGCGCCGTGTCATTCTCTATGCCTGGTGCCCCTTGCCCATCGTCGAATTTGCCATTCAGGGTCACGTTGATGTCATCGCCCTGACGTTTACTCTTCTTGTCGTCCTCTCTGCCTCCAATACCAGCATGCGCGGACGTATCCTGACCGGCTTCTTCATCGGCCTGGCAGCGCTCATTAAAATTTACCCGCTTCTGTTGCTTGCCGCCTTCCCGCCTCTGGTGTCTGGAAGAAATGATGGACGTATACAGACCATAGGCAGCTTGATACGCCTGGAAGCTCCCCTGGTCATTACCTGTTTGGCGACGATCATGCTCGGCTATCTACCCTATCTCATTATGGGGCATGGCCAGGTATTGGGTTATTTTACTACGTATGCCAGCGAACAGGGGCAAAATGCAGGAGTAACACAGCAAATCGTTCACTGGCTGGCAGATCGAATGCGTATGGGCCTCGCTTCGACGATCACACTTGAGCATATCGTTGATGCGCTGCTTGTAAGCGCCGTATCACTGATCGTATTTGTAATGCGTTTACGCAACCACATCGGTGTAGAGGCGGCTGTGCTCGTGCTATACGGCGTTGTCCTTTCGATCTCTTCTCATGTCTTTCCCTGGTATACCACTACCTTATTGCTCTGGGTGCCTGTTTTCGTTGGCCCACTATGGACTCGCGTGGGACTGAGCGGCAGGAGCCTGGCAATCATCGCAGTCTGGTACTTCACCGTCACTTCCCTGCTGGGCTACTTCTTTCATTCCGATTGGACTCTCTATTACGGGCTTGTCTATACGCCTGTGATGATCGCGCTGGGCGTAGCAGCACTCATTGGAGTGCTGAACGGTTTCAGGTGTCAGAGAGGCATAGCTCTTGCGAACCGCTCAACAAACAACAAACACTAACGAAAAACTATACCCATCTACCCTGCCGTGCACTAGTAGCTCCAGTTGAGGCCGCATTGAGAGCAGTGTCTGGCGGGATGATCGCTCTCGAAAGCCCGGCGAAATGCCTCATACCGCTCGCCGTGCCAGATAGCCTCTATCGGCTCCTGGAAGATGTTCCCCAACACACGCTCCTCTTGATACTCCCTGGCGCTCCTATGCCCGAAGGGCGCAAAACAACACGAGAGCACATTCCCGCTCGCAGTAATGTAGGTCAGCGTGTAGGGACGTCCACAGCCAGACCAGGGGCGATCCCCAAAATCCCGTATCAGGCTCTCCAGGGGCGTGGCAGAGCCCGCCGCATTGAAGGACATACCCCGTTCCTGACACGTCCGCTCACATCGACGCACCAGTTCCAGTTCTTCACCTGTGGCGCGACGGAACAGGGCCTGTTTCGAGTGGGCCAGTCCCTGCTCGAAGTAGACGAGTCGCTGCAAGTATATCTCGCGTATCCCATGCTCATATGCCAGGTCGATGAGTCCCGGTAGTTCGTGCAGGTTCTCTTTCATGGCCGTGAACCACAGAGAGACGGCTGGTCTGCTGGCGTTCTGTTCCTGCTGCATGGCAACGAAGGCGTGGATGTTACGCCAGATTTTATCGAAGGCGTCCACACCGCGCACCTGGGCATACGTCTCGCGCGTTGCGCCGTCCATCGAGAGGCGAAATTCATCCAGTCCGGCATCGATCAACTCCTGGCCCCGTTTCGCGTTGAGCAGGATGCCGTTGGAGTTAAATAAGACGTAGGTACCGCGTGCTTTGAGATAGTGAATCATGCGCGGCAGATCTTTGTTGAGCAGTGGTTCGCCCAGGCCGTGCAGCACCACGCGCTCTAACACAGGAAACTGGTCCACGATGGAGCGGAAGTTGTCGAAGGAGAGATCGCGGTCGTCCTCTCGCGAGAGCAGCGTGCGCGGGCACTGCTGGCACAATTCGTTGCATCGACTGGTCGGTTCGATGTAGATCGAGCGTGGCAGCGAAAGCCGAGCAGTAGTCATATGAACTCCTTCATCGTCGCCAAATGGGCGAAAGTCACCGGAGCAAGGGAACTATCTGCCCGCAGCAACCGCGCCAGGCGCACAAGGTCAGGCCATTCATCCACATCAAACAGCGTCTCCAGGATGTTTACCTTCAAGCCCTGGCGCTGTGCCAGGTCGACCGTCAACTGCATGACCAGGCTTGTGCTCATGGGAATACCACGAAAGACATCATGTGGTCCGCTCATAGCAATTAAATAGTAGCCGCCATCATGTGCAGGTCCAAGTACGACGTCAGCTTCATCGAGCGCTTCCCTTGCCTTCACAACGATACCCCGGCTGAGATGCGGCGAATCTGAGCTGATAACGATGGTGCGCTGATAACCTTGCTCGTACGTCCACTGGAAGGCGTGGTGCAAGCGGGCACCAAGCTCTGGCCCTTCCTGTGGGAAGAAGCGCATGTACTGCACGAGCGATGGTGCAAGCGTTGCCATGAAGGCAGGGTAGCCGACTCCGTTTGGCGTGTAGGCCCAGTGGAGGTCGTACGGCTGTCCGGCAAACCTCTGAGCCAGGTCGGTGAGAAAGGCGCGGTAGAGGCGGACTGCCTCTTCGACACCAATCACGCGTGCTAAGCGTGTCTTCGTCGCACCAACCTCTGGGTAACGAGCCATCACGACCAGGGCGGTATCAGGCATGGGTCCTCCTCGTTCCAGCATAGCGCACCGTAGTACGCAACATGTAGAAGGCGGCCTTCATACTGCCAGCGATTGTGCCGGCTACCTTCGAGCGGCCATGGCTGCGGTGGCGATAGTGGATGGGTACCTCGACGATACGGTAATGCGCCCGCGCCGCCTTGACCAGCATTTCGACGGGCCAACCATAGGTCATTTCGCGCATCTCCAGCGCCGCTAACAGGGAACAGCGTACAGCGCGAAATGATCCGATGTCATGCAGGGGCACACCATATAACAGATGGATCAGACGGTTCACCAGCCAGTTACCCAGGCGGGCCTGGGGTGGCACTGCTCCACGTTCGGCCCGTTCGCTCACCCGTGAGCCGATGACGAAGTCCGCACGGCCTTCGCGCATTGGTCTCAGCATCATGGGCAGGTCAGCGGGATCATCACTTCCATCCCCGTCCATAAAAATAACCATCTCAGCCCCGAGGCTGCACGCCGTTTTGAAACCCTTCCAACAGGCTCGTCCATAGCCGCGTAGCGGCTCGCTGGCGACGATTGCTCCTGAACGTTGTGCGACAGCTGCTGTAGCATCCGTACTGCCGTTGTCGACCACGATCACCCATTGCGCGAAATTTGGGGGAAGCTCCGCAAGCAGGCGATGGAGGGCTGCTTCCTCATTCAGCGCTGGTATGACAAGGGCAACCTTTTCGGTTACCATAAAGCCTCTCACTCCTCTACGAATATTACCATCAGCAGCACACTGTCCTCTTTCGTAAATAGGTCGTTCTCCTGTAACACGAGAGAGGTATGAAAGTATTTACAGAAAATCCGGCGGAAAAGCCCCAGTCGTTCATGTCGGGGAGGAACCTCCGTTCCTGGACATACTCTTCCGCCTTCTATGAGTGATGGATATCAATTGTTGCAAAGAAGAGGATACCCTTTCCTTTGCAAGTAGCGGGTCAGTCGGCCGATGGCGACCTCAGTGAAGAAACAGCCTGCAGTTGGATTATCTGCGTCATCAAGCAGCTCCAGAACACGCTGTATCGGCATGAACTGGCAGCGCAGAATCCCTTCCACTACGCCTTGCGTTGCCTCCAGGCCAGTGCACGTTCCGCTTCCAGGTACGACCAGGGAAGCTCGATTCGATAAAAATAGACGCCTTCCCCCTCGCCGGATGTATCCACGTCCGCATTATTGGTCGTTGCAGGTGGGCCTAACTGCTCAAGCATATCCAGGCGAATGGCGCCTTTGACCATTTCCTCGGTGAGTTCCAGGAGCGCCGTGTGGTGGTGGAGATGCTCCACTACTTCTTTTGACTGCCGGGCGAAGAGATCCCCTTGCTCGGGTATCTGCGTGTAACCTCGGGGAACTGCCAGGACTGGTATGGTGGGGTGATGAAGCCTGCGCTGCTGCCAGAGGATCCCGACATAGACCTGGCGAGTTTCAGGCTCTTCTGCGTAAGCCGCGATGACCGATCCCCCACCGGCATACTCGCGTTTCCACATCCCATCGTAAGGCCGCCCTGCCGGGGCATTGGGGTGCAGGCCGTAGATATAGGCGATACCGATCATCATGTTGGTGGCGGTGAACCACTCCAGAGCTTGCATGCCACTCCCTTGCTGTTGTGCATACGCTGCCAATAACTCCTCGAGTCGAATGCCGTTGGCTTTGAGTTCCCAATCACGGACAATCAAAGGGTCAAGCGCATAGGAAGGTTTCTCTCCATTGCTCTTCATAGGTACTGCTCCCTGCCTTTCACCTGGCATGTAGGCCAGTCCATTGTAGAGTTGTACCGCGAAGGCCGTTGAGAGCATGGCTCCAGAGTAGATAAAACCCCAAGGGAGCCAGCAGTGGGCAACGAGCAACTCGACGGTCCAGTTTATTCACCGACGTTCGTCATGCTCACTTGCTTGAGATCGTCCGCACGTGCTGGGGTTGCATGACCTGGGCGTATATATCCAGACGTTTGAAGGCGACATGCCAGTCGACCACAAAGAAGCATGTACTTTGCACGAACAATCACACCTGCAATGCCGCTACTGCACGCAGTTGCTGGAGTTGGAAGTAGATTGCCCCCAACACCATCCCGAAAAGCAGGTCGATGGGAAACGTGGAAAGGAACCTCCCAAAATCGAGGCTGAAAAGTGCATGATGGCTCATGATGTTCGCAAGCAGCAGTGAGAAGACGAGCCACCAGGCAAAGCCGAACGCAAGCCCCCAGAGGAGCGCGCGACTGATCGTGATGCTCTTCTCCCTCTGGAGCGCATCAAAGATGAGGCCAAAAACCCCACCCAGCACGAGAAGCAAGAAAAAGCCGGCGAATCGACTGATGGTCGGGTCTGCAATGGTGATCCCAAACCAGTGTAACGCCTCCGGTAAGAGGCGTCCTGGCGTCCCATCCGTCACAAAGTTGAGCATGGCCAGCACCAGACCGGCAAGAAGTCCTGCCAACAGACCTCTGCGTAGTGTTTGCATCGCATCCTTCTCTTTCTCGTCCTATACCAGCCAGCTCGCAATGCGCGCTATGCGATACTGCTGTCCTGCTGCTTGTAGACGTGGTGCAAACCATTGATCGGCGCCCAGCCTGCGCCCTGCTGGAACAGCCACCAGCACGAGTGCCAGCAATACCAGCATGCCGTATGTCCATATCCATTCCCCTGGTGCATACGCCAGGCCCACATAGAGTTGTAGGGATAAGATCGTCGCAAGCATGGCTCCCAAACGGGTAAAGAGTCCAAACATCAGGCTGATGGCCACCAGCAGCTCTGCCGTCCAGACGCAGGCTGCAAGGGGTACAAACGCCGTGCAGCCGGTCGGCGTTGACAGGCTGGAACAGCCGGCAAGAAACGTGTGCTGGAGGAGTGCTCCATACCCAGGGATAATCGTGTGCTGTGATTCACGAATGATGTACGGATACAGCCCTCTAAAGTCGGGGGGCATCTTCCAGAAAAGCTGCTGGAAGAAGAGGTAGCCCACAAAAATACGGATCAAGGCGAGACCTGTCATACTGCGCTCGCTCAAGGTGATCGGGGTGGTGGCAGCGCCACTCTCTTTGGCTCCCGTGGTTGCTACCCGTTTGCGGACACGGGCTGATGCTGAGATACTCATGAGTCCGGTGCTCCTCTATTGGATGTAGGGATAAAGGCATATTCACACATAGTATACACGAAGTAATCGGCAGCTATTTACAACTTCTCTGTATGAAAAAGGATGCCTTGCTCGGCTTCGATCTCCTGATACACACCCTTTTCCGGCACAAAACGACCGGGCCAGAGCAGGGAGCAGAACGAGGAATTCTCCGCGAGAAAAAGTCGAGTAAAAAAGGTGTCTCTTGTTTCGTGTATACTTATGAGGAGAAGAATGAGGCACTGCTGACAATGCACAAACGTTTAAACAAGATCGTGGCTCCTTCTCTCCTGGAGAAAGTTCTTTTTCCTCGTATGGAGGATTGTCTCATGTCGACTGCTATTTTTCGTACTCGGGATGGGCAAGCGATTACCGTGAATGCTGTGTGCGATGGTGGAGACCAGGGGTGTGGTGGAGGTCTCCTCTTGCTCATGCTCCAAGCGATGAAACGCCTGGAGCCTGGGGCAGTCCTCGAAGTGCGTTCCACCGATCCGGGAGTTCGCGAGGATCTTCCCGCCTGGTGCCGCATGACGGGGAACGCACTGCTTGCGGAGCAGGAAGGTGAGCGACGCAACCGTTATTTTCTGCGAAAGGCCTGAGTGACGATGCGTCTTCCTTCTCATGCTGATCAGGTGCTCGACCTGGGCGAACAGGGCTGTGGGCAACTCGTCATGGCACTCATGCTTGCCATGCGCACCCTCGCTCCTGGACAGACACTGCTGCTGACCGCCTACGACCCCGCTGCAGCAGGAGATATTGCCGCCTGGTGTCGCATGACCGGCAACACCCTGCTCCAAATCCTTCCCGATTCTTCTGGCCGTCAATTTCTGCTACAGAAAGGACCGTACCGCTGATGTTGAACAACTTCTGTGTCAACCTGACACGCTCAACCGATGATCCCGACCGCGCCACCGTGGCCATGGTGGTCGCCAACGCCGCCGTCGCCTCTGGCAAGCAGACCATGGTATTTTTAAGTAGTGAGGGAGTGCGCCTGGCGGTGAAAGGCGTCGCCGACCAGATCAGCGAAGAGGGCCTCCAACCGATGGCAATCCTGTTGCAGAACTTCCTCGCCGCTGGCGGCAGCGTCTGGGTCTGCTCTCCCTGCTTCAAAAAGCGCGGCTACACCGACGGCGATCTGATCGAGGGGGCGACCATCGTTGGCGGGGCCAAGCTCGTCGAGTTCTTATCCAACGACGGGACAGGGGTTTCGTACTAGCAAGGAATTCCCTCGATACATCGGGGGACTACAGTAGTCCCCCGATGTATCGAGGGGCGAGCGTAGCGAGAGGAAACGAGGGCTTTTCTATGGCGAAGGAACCCCTCATACGCGCATTGCGGGGAGAGCGTGTCGAGCAGACGCCCTGGCTGCCGCATATCGGGACGCACGCCGCACAACTCCTGGAGGTGAGTGCAGAACGCTATCTGCAAGATGCCGAGCTGCTTGCACGCGGTGCGGTTCTGTGCGCGGAACACTATCGTTGCGATGGTATCCCACTCCTGGACGACCCGCAAATGGAAACCATTTCGCTGGGATGCGTCGCACACTGGTCGGAGCAGGGACCGCCATCCATCGTCTCCTCGCCACTCTACGGGCTCGTGCCAGAACAGGTTGTCGCACACCTCCCTCCTCTTCCCGATGAGACGACAGGGCGCTGGCCCAGCGTAATCGCCGCTGGAGCACAGGTAAAGCCTGAGCTAGAGAGGCGCGACGTCGCCCTTGTGGGCATAGCGGCTGGTCCCTGCACGATCGCCTACCAGTTGCGTGGCATGGCGCTATTTCGTGACCTTTTCCACCATCCAGAGTGCGCCGCCCGGTTGTTCGCCTACGCAGGTCAGGTGAGCGCGATATCCGCCCGTATCTATGCAGAGGTGATCGGCTGCGATATCGTTGCCATCAATGATACACCGGCCACAATGTTGCAGCTCGCCTATTTCCGGCAGTATGTGCTTCCCAATCTGCAGCCTGCGTGGCAGGTGATCCACCGGGCTGGCAAAACTTCAAGCCTCTGGGCCTGAGGGGAGAGCGTCAGAGTCATCCGTGAGATGGCAGGTAGCGGCGCACACAGCGTTGCCATTGACGAGTGTATGGCCCTCTCCTACGTCGGGGAAATTGCAAAGGCGCATCACATCGGTTTTATCGGCAACTTCCATGTGACTGCCGCGCTCTTTGAGGAGACTGAAGACCCAACAGCGGACGTGCAACGCTGCATAGACGAGGGAAAGCGCTTTCCCGGCTATGTTTTCGGCCTCGGAGGGCCATTAACCCAGCATATTACACGTGCAAGGCTAGAGGAGGCTGTCGCTGCCTACCGTGCGCGACGATAATGAGAGGTGTGGATCTTCTCTTCTGTCGTCTGTCCTCTTCTCCAGCGTTTTCATACAGGCCGAGATGTTTTTAGACGGCTATCTGGCCCTTGAGGCGGCTGTAGCGCTTGCCGGTTTTTACGATCAGGAAGGGAACATCACGGCAACCGACTATCAATTCTGAGGGAAGAACGCCGTATACATGAGAGGAGGGAGATGAGCATGCCGTTAGCCCATACCAATCCGCAGGCCAGCGGGGGAGATCTGCTCCATCGTCTCTGGCTCTATACCAACTACGACTGCAATCTCTCTTGCAGTTATTGTGTGGCAGAGTCCTTTGTGGGGGCCGAGCGCAACGGACTCGCGCTCCCACAGGTCTGCCGTCTGATCGATGAAGCGGTAACGTTAGGGATGACGGAACTCTTCCTGACTGGAGGTGAGCCGTTCATCCTGCACGACATCTTCCCGATGCTGCAAGATGGCCTGGAACGCATGCGGGTGACTGTGCTCAGCAACGGCATTCTGCTCAAAGGCAAGCGTCTCGGGCAGCTCGAGGCCTTGCCGCACATGGAGCGCCTGACCGTCCAGATCAGCCTGGATGGCTCGAATGCCGCGACTCATGATGTTTACCGTGGTGCAGGAAGCTGGCAGAAGGCCATCGACGCTATCGTGCGCCTCAAAGCCGCAGGATTCCATGTGCGTTTAGGAACCACCCAGACACCCGAGAATAGCCAGGACCTCGCTGCCATGTGCCGGCTGCATCGCGCGCTTGGGATCCCTGATGAAGACCACATCACCCGCCCACTCGTTCGCCGCGGCTTCTCGGCGAAGGGCATGGCTATTTCACTTCCTGCGCTCGAACCAGAAGTGACCGTGAACCGCGATGGGGTCTACTGGCACCCCGTCGCGACTGCCCCCGATTTGCTGATCTCACCCCGTATCTTTCCGCTGCGCGAGGCAGTCGAGCAGATCAAAGAGATCCGGGAGTCCCTGCTTATGGTCACCGGAGGAGCTTCCAGTCGCTTTCGCTGAGGGTGAACTCTCTGCGCTCCGTGCGAGCGCCTGACGCGAGATCACTTGTGGCTATGGGCGCCAGAGGGTTGCCAGCCATTTACTCATTCTTTACCTAAAATTGCATTTCCATTGAGGTACGTTAGCTATCTTATAAGTAGCACTGATGTAACGAGCACTCCAGCTAAACTCAGATGGGTTGCCTGATGCGAAGAAAGAGTGCATGACAATGGAAAAGCTTTCGACCTGTCTAAAAGAGAACACAGCTTCATTGAGGAGCGATGTCTATACCCTGGAGAAGACCCTGGCGGTCACCCAGCTCTATGATGAGTTCTGGCCACGCATCTACTCCCATAGTTATCGTTTGCTTGGCAACAAGCAAGAAGCTGATGATGTCACGCAGGAAGTATTTGTCTCTGCCTACCTTGCCTGGGATAGCTTGTATGCTCGCGATAAGCTTTCTGGGTGGCTCTACCGTATTGCGACCAATTTGTGCATTGATGTTCTACGGCAGCGCAAGCGTATCTCCTGTTGGGTATGTGAAGATGCCCATGACGTAAGCAACGAGGATGATTCCCTGAGGTCATCTCATAGTGGGGGCATTCCTGAGATTGCCGAACGAGAGCATATTCAGCGTACTTTCGCACACCTGCCGAAAGGATATGCCCTCCCACTGCTCCTCAATGCTGACAGAGGGATCCCGTATCAGGAAATAGCGCTCATCGTCGGTATTTCGCCGAGTGCTGCAGCGATACGTCTCACGCGTGCGAGAAAGCTGTTTGCAGAAGAGTATCAGCGTCTGGGCAGTGACGTTGTCAAAGAACAGGAACAGCGGCTGTGAACAACACCGCTATGCCAGCGGTCTCCAGAACAGGGAACGGCGGAGCCTTCCACCCCGTCGTCTGTAGGATGATAGTGAGCGGTTCTCCCTCCCCGATTTTTGGAGTCCGGGGTCTCGGCATTATTTCATAGACCCATGGCACTGTTGCAGCAGAAAGCATGTTATGCTATCATCCAAGCAGCAGCAAGGAGATCAGAGTGTGGTAACGCGCATCCTTTTGGTGGACGACGACCCGCATCTCGTCCCATTAATCCAGCGCGGCCTCGCCTATGAGGGCTTTGAGGTGTATACCGCCATGGACGGCGAGTCCGGTCTAGCTGTCGCCCGGACACATCAGCCGCACATTGTGCTTCTGGATATCGCCATGCCAGGTCTTGACGGCTTCGAGGTCTGCCGTCGCCTGCGGCTCCACGACGATATCGCGATTATCATGCTCACTGCCCGCGACGAGGTCACCGATAAGGTAAGCGCTCTGAACCTGGGTGCTGACGATTACATCCCCAAACCATTCGCATTCGATGAGCTTGTGGCGCGGATCCGAGCGGTGCTGCGCCGCTACAAGGTAGGAGGCGAACCCCTGGCCTACGCTGACCTGGAACTCAATCAAGCCATGCGGGAGGTCCGGCGGGCTGGGCATCTGGTGGAACTGACCGTCCAGGAGTACAGACTCTTGTTACTCTTTCTGCGTCACCCCAGGCAAGTGCTGACCCGCGAGCAACTCCTGGAGCGGATCTGGGGATACAGCAGCGAGATCGACACCCACGTACTGGAAGTACACATCGGCCATCTCCGCCAGAAGCTGGAGGCTCAGGGAGAGGCCCGCCTGATCCACACGGTCCGCGGCTTTGGCTATACGCTCAAGGAATAAGGGAATGTATATCCGTACCCGCCTGGCTCTATTGTTCATGCTCATCCTGTCCGTGGTACTGACGGCTTTTAGCGTGACGATCTACCAGCTCACGAAGAGTAATCTGCTGACGGAGATCGACACAGATGTGCGCCAGCGTGCTGCCATGTTAACGCTCGCCACACACCCCTACCCGCAAGAAACCACCATGCGTGTGCCGAAACTGGATGTCTTCGCCTCGCCAGATATCTACCTCCAGGTGCTGGACCAGCGCGGGAGAGTGCTCGCGAGTTCAGGCAATCTGGGGAACCGAACCCTGCCCCTGATGCGCGATGCGATCGCGGCTGACCAGGTGAGAGAAGCTCGCGTGGGTCGCACACTGCTCTTCGTGTACGGTCGGGCCGTGATCGCCCACCACCAATTGCTCGGCTATGTGCTCGTCGCCCGCTCGCCCCAAACCATCTATTTTGCTCTTGGGAGCCTGCTGCACATCCTCATTCCCGGGGTGATTGTCGCCCTGGTACTGGCAGGGCTGGCGATCTGGTTGCTGGTACGCCAGGCGATGCGTCCCCTGGAGCGGCTGGCGACGACTGCCGCTGACATCGCCGCCGCTCAAGATCATTCCCGCCGTCTCTCGCCACAAGGACCACCAGACGAAATCAACCGCCTGGCGCACACGATCAACGGCATGCTCCAGGCCCTGGAGGGCGCTTACCAGCAGATACAAGAGGCTTACCAGCAGGTGCAGAAGGTCAACGATCTCCAGCGCCACTTCCTGATCGACGTTTCCCACGAGCTGCGTGCCCCCTTGACTGATCGACGTTTCCCACGAGCTGCGTGCCCCCTTGACAATCATGCTTTCCTCCCTTGACCTGATCAGAAGAGTAGGAGCGACGGATCCAGACTTCCAGGCGCATTCCCTGGAGCGGATGCGCGTGGAAGCCGAACGCATGGCGCGCATGGTGGCGCAACTGCTCATCCTCGCACGCTCCGATGCTGCTGTCGCGGCAGCCTACGAACCCGTTCTGCTGGGGGATATCGTGGTCGAGGTCTGCCGCCAGAGACCTCCGACCGACAGTGAGCTCGTTCTGGAGTGCCGGGGTATGGAGTCTCTGGAGGGTGCGTTCGTCTGGGGCAACCCGGACTACCTGAGACAGCTCTTTCTGATCCTGCTGGACAACGCCTTCAAATACACTACCGCAGGCGGGAGAGTGGAAGTAATTGGAGCCCTGAACGAGGAGACAGTAACTATCACAGTGGCCGATACTGGCATCGGCATTGCCGCGAGCGATCTGCTCAGAATTTTTGACCGCTTCTACCGTGCCGAAAACGCTCGCTCCCGGCCTGGTGCGGGCCTGGGCCTTGCCATTGCCCAGCGCATCGCCGAGCAGCATGGCGGGAAGATCCAGGTTGAGAGCGAGCTTGGCCAGGGCAGCCGCGTTACTGTCACCTTACCGTTGCTCGAGTAGGTGAGATTGCCGTCGAAATGTCTCCTCAGTACAGCGGGCCATTGGAACGGATTGAAATTGAGCGTCGTCTTCTATTGTTCTTTCATACAGTGAAGACTCCTCTCTCCCCAAAGCAGGTGAACCGGTTCAACACCGGGAGACTATTAAGAAATAGGAGAAGGAGAGGCGGTATGAATCACAATGGTAGAATTCACCCACTGATCTCAGCCACCCGCTGTTGTAGTGTGGCAACACCGATAGGACCAACGTATACCGAGCGGATAATGCCCTGACGGTCGATGAAATAAGAGGTTGGCGTCGCTGTCAGACTATACAGCGTTGCCACCTGCCCACCGTTGTCCATCACAATGGCATAGGTCATGCCCTCTTGCTGCACGAACTGCCGCACGGTTTGGGCATCGTCCACACTATTGATGCCCAGGATCACCAGGTTCTTGCCTGCTGCCCGTTGGGATGCGTAAAACTGTTGCATGCCGGGGATTTCCTCGAGACAACCCGGGCAAGTCGTATACCAGAAATTGAGCATGACGGGTTTGCCACGAAAGTTGCTCAGGCTCACCTGCTTGCCATCCAGGGTGGTGAGGGTAAAGTTGGGAGCAACATCGCCGACCTGGAAACCGACGGGAGCACTTGACGACGACTGGAGTGTACTGGAAGGAGTGCCAGGAGCAGTGGTAGGCCGTAGCAATCCTACCGTGATGATGGCCAGTGCCCCAATTGCCGCCACGATGAATACTACACGCGTGACCAGCGTTCCTACACTTCGACCAAAAAGAGCTGTCAGCGTGTTGCTCTGGAAGAGACGTTTCTGCCTGCGCCGCTGCGGTCTTCGGTTAGATGAAGCATGTGCCATAAGGAGTACCATCCTCTTCTTCTGCATAAGGAAAACTTCGAGGTCCAGAATAGACGAATGATGGATAGATGCTCACGGTTGGTAGACGTGTGTGTCGGGTCTGTAGACCGCCCACGCGAACCAGAAAGAATTGACCGCTACCACTGGTGTCAGCACCTTCCCCGCGAGCTTCCCGCCCATCGCCCGCCCCAATATATCCCACATACTCCCCGTCTGCTGATCCACCACCTGTGTGCCATCAAACGTAAACGTCAGGTGTTGACCGTCCAGCGTGCGTACATACACCGTCGCCGACCCGACATCTCGCCCACCAGAGATAGTCCCAGTGTTCAACGGTGATGCTGTACCGGGCATCCACAGGACCACCACATCGATTTTGCCAACCGTGTCATTGACCACATACACCTTGCGCAGTGCATCAAACGGATAGGCCACTGCCTCCCCATGTAGGACGACAACCAGCACGCGCGCCATCGGTCGCAGTTTCCCCGGTATCGGCGGGCCACTATAGAGGAACGGTGTCTGGTTCACATTATCGTACCCCTCGTAAGGATTCTGCCCGTATGAACGGTCGTAACCGGTATTATGTGACAGCACCCGACCGTTCGGGTAGGTTGCTTTGAACGTTGCCCAGGAAATGATAGCCGCTGGCCTGGGGACAAGCATCATTCCGGTCAGGTTTCCTACAATAGCCTGGCCGGTCACTTGCTGCCACCACGATTCGGTTTGCCGGTCGTACATCAGCAAGTTGCTAAAGCGCAATCGACCGGTGGTGCCGAAATCCAGCACCCGCCCGTTGACCGTTCGCTCATAGGCAATGGCCGTGTTGCAGAGCGGGCAGAAAGTGACCGCAACAGGCACTCCCCCGACGGTACCGTTGACGATCTCGTGCCAGATAAGAATCTGGATGGGATAGGCGCGTGCATCGTTCCCGACCTGGAAGAAGATCACCGGTTCATTTGGCTTGAGCCAGGCATCTGCTGTGCTGACGTCGACGAATTTGGGTGAGTTGAGCGCGGGAATGCCATCCCTGGGCGGCCCGCCAGAGAGAATCTCGCTGTAGTGGACGCAGTGTTTGTTGAAGTTGGTCTTGAATTCAACGGTGACAAAGGGAGGCGGACCTTCCTTGGGCAAGAGGGTGCAGGTCGTCGCTGGAGCACTCGATGGTGCTGGCGCTGTGCCGGTTTGTGTCCCTGTGGCACTGGTTTGCCCGTTTGCCGCACCAGCGTGCGGCGTTGGTGCAGCCACCGTGGAACATGCCGCTAGCACCAAGGTCAAGAGCAGTAGACCGGCCATGAACGATGGCTTCGTCCTGGTCTGTACGATCCGTGCAGTCATCATGATGTACTCTCCCATGTTGGAAGACACGCATACGCTTTTGCATATCCAAGTGGTCGTTACATGCTTGCCCATCTTCGCGCCACACGCTACCTGGTCATCTGTGCATCCGAAAAGTAGGAAACACTGGCTAGGTAATACCTCAAATATACTCTCAAACCAGGCGGAGTTCTGTAGCCTGGACTACACAGGGAGTCATTGTGCTGGCTACTTGTGGCATCCGTTGGTCAGAATAGGCTTGTGAGAACACCTCAAGCTGTCTCGAGCTCCTTGCCGATTCACCAGAGGAAGAGTACAATCTCAAACATGCATCAGCTCATCTTCACAAAGGGGTATCGTCTACTGTGCATAGGATTCTCACCTTCATTACGCGGGTGACAGGATATTGTCTTCGCTCGCTCAACTACTGCTTCGTCTCCTGGACCAAACCGAACACCTCTTCTCGCTTGCTGGGGACGCTAACCGACCTTGCCAGGAACAAGTCCGAGCTTGTGGCAGAAAACGCCCTCTTACGTCAACAACTGATCATCCTGCGTCGACAGGTGAAACGACCTGCCTGTACCAAGACGGACCGGATGCACCTGGTCCTGCTGGCAAGCATGGTGCGGACCTGGAAACAAGCCCTCGTCATCGTTCAGCCAGAGACGCTGCTGCGGTGGCATCGCCAGGGCTTCAAACTCTTTTGGAAGTACATATCGAGGGCAACTTCTCCCAAACCAAGGATCTCCCCGGAGACCGTGGCCTTGATGAAAGAGATGGCAAGGGACAATCGCCGTCTTCGGAGCAGAGCGGATCCGGGGCGAATTGCTCAAACTGGGCATCTGCGTCTGCAAGCGCACCGTTCAGAAGTACATGAGGC
>WNFD01002200.1_pt1 | contig 19654 bp, 18 predicted proteins | sample 5400491 | NCBI WGS metagenome assembly WNFD01 (sample SAMN13153343, study PRJNA577476) | soil metagenome | isolation source: 120 cm saprolite under Douglas fir tree site 2 hole 2 replicate 2 | place: USA:California | collected 2015-04-18
CTCTTCGTCGAAGGAGTAGTCGTTCTCGATGGCCTTGAGGGCGAGGGCGCGGTACATGGCTCCGGTTTCGAGATTCAGGAAGCCGAAGCGGCGGGCGAGATGGGCGGCGAGGGTGCTTTTGCCGGCGCCGGCAGGTCCGTCGATGGCGATGACTGGGTGTTGGCGTTTTTTGGGCCCGGTGGCGTCAGGCTGCTTCGGTGTCTGCATCATCCGGCCGATTCGCTCTCCTCAGGTTTGAACTTGCGGGTAGGAGCGCGTTTGCCGAAGGGCTTTTTGTTGCCCTTGAACTTGTCGAAGGTGCTGGCGGGCTTGCCGGTGCTGCTTGCAGCCGATTTGGCGTAGGGTTTTTTGCCTGCGAAGGTGCCGGATTTTTTCGCGAAGGTGCTGCCGGATTTTCCTGCGTAACCTTCGCCTGGTTTGCCGAAGGACTTCTTTGCACTGAAGCTGCTGCCGGATTTGCTGTAGGGTTTTTTCTCGCCGAAGCTGCGGCTGGGTTTGGCGTCGGAGTCGTCCCTGGCGCGGAAGGGTCGTGGGCTTCGGGGGGCATCGAATTTGCGGAAGGGTGGGCCGTCTGGGCGTCCTGCACGACCTTCTTTGCGGCCGGGGTGACCTTCGCTGCGGCCTGCGTGACCTTCGTTGCCGCGGGCGCTGTCGCGAGAAAATGTCTTGCGTGGAGCGAAGTCTTTGGGGCCGCGTTCGCTCGGTTCGAAGCTGCCTGGTTTGCGCGGCCCGTCGAAGGGTTTGCCAGCGAAGCTGCGACGGGGGGTACGGCTGTCGCCGGAGTCGCGACCGGGACGCGGAGTGAACTCGCGGCGTGGCGGGCGGGTGTCGCTGCTGTCACGGCTGAAGGAGGGTTTGCCGGCGAAGCCCTCGCGCTTGCGTCCGAAGGTGCCGGGCTTGGAGAAGGTCTTGCGTGGGCGGTCGCTTGATTCGCCTGCGTCGTTGTACGGGCGCGGGGTGTATTCGCGGCGCGGAGGGCGGGAGTCGCTGGAGCCTTCGCTGCGGCGGAACGCGGGGCGATCGCTTTTGAAAGCGGGACGGTCTCCGTTGAAGCGCGGCTTGCTGCCGAAGCTTGGTTTGTTGCCGAAGGATGGCTTGGAGCCGAAGGAGGGTTTGGAGCCGAAGGCGGGGCGCTTCCCTGCCCGGTCGGAGGCGGGTCTCCGATCGTAGGTGCGTGGGGCTTTGGGGTACGAGTGTGCGGCGGATTCGTCTTGAACGTTGGAGGGTGATTGCGCGGCGGCGAGACGGTCGGCCTTTTCTTCTTCCCAGGGCCTGGTGAAGCTGGGGCGGGCTTTGTCGAACGAGGGGCGGTTGGACTCGCGGGTGAAGGGCCGGCGTTCGCGTGGAGTTGGCCGGTCTTCTGTATTGCGACCTGGTTTGGTTACAAATCCAGTGCCTACCTTGCGCGGCTTGGGGATGAACTTGGTGATGCGCGTTGGTGTTTCGGATGGCTCGGTGGTGTCGCCTTCGGTGGTGACGACGAGAGAGTCGATGTCGTCGGGCGCGGGCGTTGCGACGGCGAGGAAGGCGGGGAGTTCGCCGGCGACGTGGAGGACGGTGCGGCCTTCGACGGCTACGGTTTCGAGCTGGCGGGCGGAGAGGAGCGCGTGGATGACGTCGCGGATGCGCGATCGAGCGGCGATGGGTGAGAGGAAGGTTTCGATCTCTTCTTCAGACGCGACGATGGCCTGGCCGAGGTAGAGCGAGATGAGGGCAGAGAGGGCGGTGGGCTGGCCGGCGTTGGCTCCGGCTTTGATCTGCTTGGTGAAGCGGGTGGTGGTGAGCTCCCAGAGGGTTGGTGCGCCGTCGGGCTGGGGGACAGGTAGGACGCGGAGGTGCTGCCAGAGTTCGGTGAGGGCGCGGAGCACGGCGGTCTCGGTAACCTCTTTGCCGAGCTGGGTGGCTAGGTCGTACGCAGAGAGGCCTGAATCTTTTGCTTGCTCGGCGAGGAGGGTGTAGGTGTTCAGTGCGAGGGGGGAGACCTTGGTGGCGCCGCTGGTGGTGGGCGGCAGCTTCCAGGCTTTGTCGCCGCGGAGGGTGAAGATGTAGGGGAAGGCGAGGGGGGAGACGATGAAGTCGGGGGTCTCGGTGCCGATGCCGGTGGGGTTGCCGAGGAGATTGAGGGGGATGGCTCCGCCGTCGAGGATGAGACGGGAGAGGAGGCTTCGGGATGGTTCGGTTTCGGCCAGCGTGGGGCTGGGGCGGGCGGTGCCCAGGGTGACTTCGACGAACGAAGGCGCGGGTGCGGGAAGCTGTGCGGCGCGAGGGGTGTAGAGCACGAGGCCGGAGGTGTTGAGCCAGTCGCGGAGCATGTTGATGGTGAGGATGGGGTCGGCGTTGTGACGCCAATGACTGACGCGGGCGGCGGCGAGCTGATCGGCCGTGGGGGTACTTAGATTACTCAAGGTGTTGCCTTCCTGCTGGGCGATGCTATACACGACAGCAAATCCTCAGCCTGGGCTGATGGATGACGATCTTCGGTTCTATGGGGCTACGGTGGGACTCTGTTTTGCGTCAGAGATCCGCTGCACGTCCTTCTAAGGATACCGCAAAAGACGGGGATGGCCGGCTTGTGGCCCCCATTGATTGAAAACAAATGTGTCTTCGGAGTATTTCGCTGAGTTTGAGAGCCGTATGTGCATGGAATGTTTGGATGGCGTCCTTCACGATGCGGTGAGGGGGAATTTTATGGGACAGAAATATTTGCCCTAAATGACTGGACGGTTTGCGTTTACTGGACCTTCTGAAAAAGGGGACAGGGCGGCTCCGAGGTTTGGGGCCGCTTTTGTTCTGCCTTTTGTGACTTTTGGCTTGTGAGACTAAGGTGTCAGGTGTTGGATCGGAGGCGATTTATGTACAAGAAGATGATGGTTGCTTATGACGAGTCGCCGGAGGCGAAGCGGGCGCTGACGCGTGCCATCGAGCTGGCGAAGCTGATGGGAGCGGAGCTGCGACTAGTTACCGTGTGTGAGCCTCTGCCTGTTTATGTCGGTTTTGCAGATGCGGCGTTTCCGGGATCGCAGCAAATGCTTGCGGAGGAGAGGCAGAGCTTCTACAAGAAGCTGCAGGAGGAGGCCAAAGCGCGCGCCGCCGAGGGCGGCATGGTGGCCGATGGCCTGATTGTGGAGGGCGATGAGGTGGAGGGCATCGTCGAAAACGTCACTTCATGGAAAGCGGACCTGCTGGTGATTGGGCGGCGCCATCATCCGTCGCCGCTCGCGCGGATGTGGAGAGGCACAGTACACGAGATCGCGGAGAAAACCAGGTGCAACATCCTGGCGGTCTAGATTCTGGCAGTTCAGGCCGCGCGGGGCGCTGACTAGATGCGCTGGTGGTCCAAGCCTTGCGGGTGTAGATTTATTGGCGCACATTTCGGCGTCGTGGAGGTGGTCATGGCGATCAGACAGGCTGGAACAGCGCGAGGTGCAGATGATGGCGAGCATTGGCCGGCAGCGGTCGCCTCGCTGACTGTGGGCGCAGCATTCCTTGCGCTGTGGTTCTGGTTGCTGCCGTCCTGGCTGGGTTTTCACGTCGACACAGAGGGCGCGGCGCGATGGCGCTGGATTGCGGGTGTGCCCGCGGTATTAGGGTTCGCGGTGGCGTTCCGCTGCATATGGGACTTCGGATGGACGGGGCATGGAACGCCAGCGCCGATTGCTCCGCCGAGGCGCCTGGTTGTGGTGGGGTTCTATCGATATGTGCGGAACCCGATGTACCTGGGGTTCCTGGTGGGATGGGCCGGGCTGTGGGTGATCTTCGGGCGGGCGGACATGGCCGCAATCGCGGTGGCGTCTGTGATTGTGCTGTGCGTGGTCTTGTTTGTGTTGTTGTATGAGGAGCCAAAGCTGCGGAAGTTGTTCGGCGCGGAGTATGAAGAGTATTGCAGGAACGTCCGCCGATGGGTGCCGCGGACGCACGCGTGGGGCAGGTAAGATGCGGCGTGGCTCAGATGCGCTGGAAGGCTTTGGCTATGTCCTGGTGGTTTTGGCTTAGAGGTAAGTGCAGCGGCAAGGGCAAGAACAAGCAACGGCAAAAGCGAAATGCGGGGATTCTTCGCTGCGCTCGGAATGACAGCGTAAAACAAGCAAAGACAACGGCAACAGCAAAAACAGAAGCAGATCCCTGCGGGATGACAAACAAAAGAACAAGCAAAGACAACTGCAGCAGCAACGGCTGTGGATCAGTTTTCAGTTTAGCGAGTTTTTCAGTTGTCGGTTAAGACAGGCCTCGTAGCGTCGGAGATCATGTGCGCTGGAAGGCGCGCTGGATGTCTTTGTGGGAGTAGCGGAGGGCGATGGGTCGGCCGTGGGGGCAGGCAGTGGGGTGTTCGGTTTTGCTTAGTTCAGTGAGAAGCCAGTCGATCTTTGCGGGGTCGAGGGGTTGGTTGATTTTGATCGCCGCGTGGCAGGCGATGGAGGCCGCGATGCGGCGGCGGCGGGCTTCGGAGTTTTCGCTCTGCTGGTTGCGATCGGGGATGGCGAGGACCTCTTCGAGCATACGTTCGAGTTCGACGCCTTCGAGGCCGACCGGCGCTGCTTTGACGGCAAGGGTGCGAGGGCCGAAGGGCTCGACTTCGAAGCCGTTGTGGTCAAGCTCTTCGGCGATCTCGGCGAAGGTGATCATCTGGGCGGGGAGCATGTCGATGAGAAGCGGCATGAGGAGACGCTGGCGTTGCATCTGCTCGGTGTCGCGGTCGCGGAGGACCTTTTCGAAGAGGATGCGCTCGTGGGCTACGTGCTGGTCGATGATCCAGAGGCCCTCTTCGTTGGTGGCGAGGATGAAGGAGTCGCGGAGCTGGCCGAGTGGCTTGAGCGTGGAGAGGGCGGTGAGGGTGTCGGCTTGTTGCGGGGCGGCTTCGTAGTTTGTGGGGTCGGCGGCGTCGTAGCCTACTGGGATGGAGTGGCCGGAGAAGGCGAAGCGGCCGGGGGATGGTGGGACGATGGGGGCGGCGAGGTTGAAGGTGGGAGATTTTATCGGTGGCGCGTGGAAGGTCTCTGTGTCGGCTGCGTTGTAAGGCTCGGATTGGGGAAAAGTTGTGGGTGGGCCGGGCTGAAAAAACGCTCCTCCGATTCCATGACCGGCGCTGCCTGCAAAATGCGGGGGTTCTTTCCCTTCGGCAAGCTCAGGGTCAGAATGACAAGCATTATCAGCAGCGCCGGGAAGCGGGCTTACGTCAAGTAACAAAGAGCTGGACGCGCCGTGGGGGCCGCTGGTGAGAGCAGTGGCGAAGCTGGCGGCGGGGCGGGCCTGCATGAGGGTGGTGCGGACGGTGTCGCGGATGAAGTCGTGGACGAAGCTGGGTTGGCGGAAACGGACTTCGGTCTTTGCGGGATGGACGTTGACGTCGACCTCTTGCGGGGGCATCTCGAGGAAGAGCAGGACGACGGGAAAGCTGGTGGGTGGAAGGATGTTGCGATAGGCCTCGCTGAGGGCGTGGAGGATGAGCTTGTCGCGGATGAGGCGCTGGTTGACGAAGACGTAGATGGAGTTGCGATTGAGTTTTTGCAGTTCGGGCTTGGAGACGAAGCCGGTAAGGCGGAGGTAGCCGGGATCGGGTGGAGTGTAGTCTGCTTCGCGCTTCCAGGGTGGTGGTTCGGGAAGGCCGGCGCGGGTAAAGTCTAGCTCGGCCGTGGTGGGAAGCATGTAGTTGCTGGTGTCTTTGCCGAAGATCTGGAAGAGACGGTCGGCGGCGTTGGCTACGGCGGGCGCGATGAGGAGTGCCTGGGTCGCGGAATGGAGTTCGAAGTGTTTGGTGGGGTGCGCGAGGGCGTAGTGGGTGACGAGTGCGGCGATGTGCGAGAGCTCGGTCTGTTCGGATTTGAGAAATTTGCGGCGGGCAGGTGTGTTGAAGAAGAGATCGCGGATGGTGATGGTGGTTCCGACGGGGAGGCCGGCGTCTTCGACGCGGAGGATGTTGCCGCCAGCGATTTCGACCAGCGTGCCGGAGGGTTCGGCTGGTTCACCTGCGATTGGGCCGACGCGGGTTTCGAGTTGCAGGCGAGAGACGCTGGCGATGGAGGGGAGGGCTTCGCCACGGAAGCCGAGGGTGGCGATGGAGAGCAGGTCGTCGGAGGTGCGGAGCTTCGAGGTGGCGTGGCGCTCGAAGGCGAGGAGGGCGTCGTCGCGAACCATGCCGTGGCCGTTGTCGGCGATGCGGATGAGCTTGCGGCCACCGGCTTCGACCTCGATGCGGATGCGGGTGGCACCGGCGTCGAGCGAGTTTTCGAGGAGTTCTTTGACGACGGAGGCGGGGCGTTCGACGACTTCGCCTGCGGCGATCTGGTTCGCCACGAGGTCGGAGAGGATGCGGATACGGCCCATGGTTCGATTGTACGAGGAAGATTGCGCGGCGTGACGATTACGCGGCAGTCAGTTTGGAAACGAATACGAGTGATACGGCATCTCACGGCAAAGGAGGGCGAGAGATGATTCGTAAATTAAAGAGCGGGGAGTTTCGGATCTATTCGCGGCATCAGGATCCGAAGACAGGACGGCGGAAGAACCTGGGCACGTTCGCCACGCGTGAAAAGGCGGAGGAGCACGAGCGGGCGATCCAGTACTTCAAACGGCACTGAAGTTTTTGGCTGGGGGGGGAAAGGGCAAAGGCGCCGTCCGGCTGGGGAAGGGTTGTGGCGGAGAAGCGGATTTCTCCGCTCCGCTGCTCGCAAAGTGCGCGAGCAGCTTCGGTCGAAATGACGATTCTGAAAATGACGATTCTGAAATGACGATTTTTGAGTAGGACGAAAGAGAACAGGTAACGGCAACTCCAGGTCAGCGCTTTTTCTTCTTCGCCGGTTTAGTGGATCCGCTGGTTTCGGCGTCGCGGTCGCCTACCATGTGGAGGCGCATGAAGTTGGTAGCGCCGGATTTGGTGCGGGTTCCGGCGACGATGCCGACGATCTGGCGCGGGTGGACGTGGCCCTGGGTTTCGAGGATGTCTTCGGCCATTTCGACAAGCTTGTCGGTGTCGTGGAAGCGTTCGCACAGGATGGGGTTGGTGCCCCAGAGGAGCATGCAGCGGTTGATGACCTTCTCGAAGGGCGAGAGGGCGAAGATGGGTGGGTCCGGGTGGTACTTGGAGAGAAGGCGGACGGTGGCGCCGGATTCGGTGAAGATGGCGATGGCGGCGACGTCGAGGTCGTCGGCCGCGTGAGACATGCACTCGCAGATGGTTTCGGCAACGGAGAGGCGAACGCTGGGATGATGACCGAGTGCGGGCGGCGGATCGATGCGGATCTGATGCTCGGTCTCGGTGATGATTTTTGCCATCATGGCGACGGCTTCGACGGGGTATTTGCCTGCGGCGGATTCGGCGGAGAGCATGACGGAGTCGGTGCCGTCGTAGATGGCGTTGGCTACGTCGGAGGCTTCGGCGCGAGTTGGGCGCGGGTTGTCGATCATGGATTCGAGCATCTGGGTCGCGGTGATGACGGGCTTGCGGTACTCGGCTGCGCGGCGAATGATGTGCTTTTGCAGGGCGGGAACTTTTTCGGGAGGAACTTCGACGCCGAGATCGCCGCGCGCGACCATGATGGCGTCGGTGATCTCGAGGATGCTGTCGAGGTGTTCGATGGCTTGAGGTTTTTCGAGCTTGGCGACGATCCAGGCGTCGGATTTGAGAGCGGCTAGGCGGTCTTTGACGTGGCGGATGTCGGCGGCGGTGCGGACGAAGGAGACGGCTACGACGTCGACGCCCTGGCCGATGGCGAAGATGAGGTCTTCCTCGTCCTTCTCGGTGAGCGAGGGGACGTTGACGGCGATGCCGGGGAGGTTGATGCCTTTGTTTTCGCCGAGCATGCCGCCGTTGATGATCATGCAGGTGACGTCGCCGCCTTTTACGGACTCGACGCGCAGCTCGATGAGGCCATCGGAGAGGAGGATGCGGGAGCCGGATTCGAGATTCTCGGCGAGGGTCTTGAAGGTGGTGCCGACGAGGGCGGCGTTGCCTTCGATTTCGCGCGGGGTGATGGTGAGGCGCTTGCCGGCGATGAGCTGGACGGGCTTCTGTCCCTTGAGCTTGCCGGTGCGGATTTTGGGGCCCTGAAGATCGGCGAGGATGCAGATGGGCTTGCGCTCCTCCTTCGCGATGGCGCGGACCATGCGGATGAGGTCGGCTTTTTGCGCGTGCGAGCCGTGAGAGAAGTTGAGACGGGCGACGTCGAGGCCCGCGCGGACGAGCTGACGGAAGATTTCAGGGGTGCTGGAGGCAGGGCCGAGGGTGGCGACGATCTTGGCGCGACGAGAACGTTCCATAGCGACAAAGGGGATTATGTTCGGAGTTGGATTTAATGAAGTCTTCATGAGTCGCTTTTGAGGGAACTTTCTCACCATCGCGATTTGCGGACGGTATGACCATTGAGTTTAACTGCCGTGGCAATTCTAAACGGGCGGGACGCTGTTTGGGAGTGACGACTTGGAATGAGTGTTATATGGGTGGTAAAAGCGGGCGTGGAACTCGGTGTTGAACTCTGCCCCGCAGAGGACGCTGAACGAGATGATGTAGAGCCAGAAGAGAAGGGCGATGCCGGCGCCGAGGGATCCGTAGACCTGCGAGTAGTTGGCGAAGCGTGTGACGTACCAGCCGAAGACGAGCGTGGAGAGGAACCACATGGCGGTGGAGACGATAGCGCCGGGTAAGACGCGTTTCCAGGATTGCTGCATCGGCGTACCCATGTGGTAGATGAGACCGATGATGCCGATACTGCCGATGAGAGCGAGACACCAGCGGATGAGGAGAGCGAAGACGTAGACCGGGGTGCGGGCGAAGGGGATGATGTGCGGGGTCAACCATCCGGTGAAGAACTGGCCGAAGACGACGAAGGTGGTGGCCAGGGTGAAGGGGACCAGCGAGAGGGGAACGAGGAGGAGTGCGCGGAGACGGCGTTGCCAGAAGGTCCAGCAGTTTTCGGGAAGTTCGTTGGCGCGGCGGACGCCTTCCATCAGGGTGGCGAGGACGCCGGAGGCTCCGATGAGGCTGACGATGAAGGCGACGATGAGGGCGTGGGTAGACTTAGGGCTGTGAGATGGATCGACGAAGTAGCTCTGTAAGAGCGGACTAACGTCGGGTGGAAGGATGCGGTCGAAGAAGGCGGAGAGCTGGAAGCGGAGTGGGGTGGTGTCGGGGAGGAGGCTGACGACCGCGGCGGCGACGATGAGTGCGGGGAAGAGGGAAACCATCGCGGAGTAGGCGGTGGACTGGGCGAGGTTGAGACAGTCGTGCCGTGCCGCGCGAAGCAGAGTGCCGTGGAGGATACTCGGAAGTCGCAGGAGTCTTCTCATAGGATCTGCCCGCGGATTGGAGGAAGGGGAACTAAGCCTTCCACCGGTTGAGGAAGTCGGTGACAGAGGTGGGGTACATGTAGCGCATGTCTCCGAACTCGGCGGCTTGCTGCGAGTAGAGAAGCTTGCCATCGGAGTCGAGGACGACGAGAGCGGGAACTCCCTTCTTGAGGGGGACGTTGTACTTTTCGGGTATGTCGAGGTTTTTATCGAAGCGGCCGATGTCGACGTGGACGAGGAGGAAGTTCTTGTCGAGGAGTTCGAGGTTTGGGCTTTGGTGGAAGTAGATGTCGAGAACCTGGCAATCGCCGCACCAGTCGCCGCCGAAGTCGAGGATGACTCGCTTGTGCTCGAGGCTGGCCTGTTTGAGAGCAGAGGCGATTTCGGCTTTAGGGTCGGCTTCGGCGGAGTAGAGATGTTTTTTTACTGTGGGGGGAGGGGTGACTGGCTGGCGTGGGGCCGGGGTTGATGGAACTGCAGCGACCGGCGAGGGAGTGGGCTGGTTGCTCTTACATCCGAGGATTGTTCCGGAGGCAGCGAAGGCGAGGAGCGTGACGGCGGAGAGGAGAGCAGTGCGGCGGTTCGGGGATACCGAAGATGAAGCATGCGGAGTGCGCGCGATCATGGAGTTAGAACCTTCCCTTACGATTTTTTGAGCGGAGCAGCGTGGTTGACAGGCTTCCAGCGGTTGAGGAAGGCGGTAATGGCTTCGGGGGTGGGGTGCTCGAACTCCTTCTCGCGTTCGGAGTAGAGGAGGTTGCCGTTAGCGTCGATCACGGCGAGGGCGGGAACGCCTTTGGTGATGGGGACGTGGTACTTCTTCGCGACATCGACGTTCTTGTCCATGTGACCGATGTTGACGTGGACGAGGATGAAGTTTTTGGCGAGGAGCTGGGCGTTGGGGCTCTGATGGTAATAGATATCGAGGACCTGGCAGTCGCCGCACCAGTTGCCTCCGAAGTCGAGGAGGACGCGCTTGTGTTCGCGGCGGGCTTGAGCGAGAGCGGCGGCGATGTCGGCGGTGGGGTTGGCGGTTTCGGAGTAGAGGTTCTTGTTGACCTTATCGATGATCTGCGCGGTGGCTGGAGGCGCCGGCGCGGCTGCGAGGATAAGAAGAAGGGCCGGGAGAAGCGGGTTGCGGGATTTCGGGATCATGGATTGGACCTTATTCGATTTCATCGAGACGATGACTAATGCAGCGACGTTCGCTGTGGCGAGCACCGCTCTCTGATGATGCACGAAGATTGTGGGATGACGCAAAACTATGTTGGTGAAGATGTTGGCGAAGCGGTTGAGAAGCGGATTTCTCCACAGCGCTGCTCACGATAAGACGGTGAGCAGCTTCGGTCGAAATGACCGGCTTTTGGCTGTGGGAAAGAGACAGGCAAATGCAATGGCAAAGACAACGCCTTTACGGGATCTCCAGGGCTACTTTCCGGTGTAGTAGCCGTCGCGGGTCTGAATGAGGAGACCCTTCTGGTGGAGGGTGAGATCGATCCGGTGGTAGCCGCTAGTGGCGGCGTCCTGGGTGGGGGTGTAGCCGAGGCGGTACTGAGCGCGCAGCTCTTCGGCGATCTGGTTATAGATCTGGGCTACGTCTAGATTCTTCTTGACCTCGAAGAGGCGGCCGCCGGTCTCCTGGGCCATGCGCTCGAGGACTTTCTTGCCGTCGGTGTGGCTGCGGCCGTTGGGATAGTTGCCGCCATTGTTGCCTCCGCCGTTGCCACCGCCGGGATAGCCGCCACCTGGGTAGCCGCCTCCCGGGTAGCCACCGCCGGGATAGCCGCCGCCGGGATAACCGCCGCCGGGATAGCCCCCTCCTGGGTAGCCCCCGCCGCCGCCACCTGGGTAGCCGTTGGGATCCCGTCGGGGAAAATCCTGGTGCGGCTGTTCGCCTTTGAAGTAGATGGCGTAGATGATGGTGTCGGCGCGCTGAGCGGCTTCGATGGATTTGACGAGGGTCTCTCTGCTGCCGCGGTCACCGCCGTCGGAGAGGATGATGATGGCTTTGCGGCCGGTCTGTTTGCTCATGAGCTCGTCGGAGGCGAGGAAGAGGGCGTCGTAAAGCACGGTGCCTCCTCCGCCGCGGGGACGTCGGGGGGCGCTGCTGTCATCGGAGGAGCCGGAGCTTCTGCTGGGGGTGTCGATCTCCTTGAGGGCCGCCTGAAGCAGGGGGCGGGACGAGGTAAGGTCCTGGAGGAGCTCTGTCTCGGCGGCGAACTGCATGATGAAGGCCTTGTCCTTTGGCGTGGTCAGCATCTGATCGAGGAAGATGCTGCTGGCGGTGCGCTCCTCGTCGATGACGTCGCGCTGCGAGAGGCTTGTGTCGACCAGCAGACCGAGGGTAAGGGGAAGATTGGTGTCCTTGTCAAAATAGCGAATGGTCTGGGGCTTACCGTCGACTTGAAGGACGAAATCGTCCTTCGTAAGATTCTGTATGAGGGCTCCTTTTTTGTCGCGGACGACGACGGGGAGGTTGACGAGACGGGCGTCGACGGCAATGGTGGGGCCGGTGGAGGCTGGGGTGGAGGCCTTCTGTTGTGCGAGGAGGCAAGGCGCAAGAAGAGCGCTGGCCAGAAGGAGAGGCCGGAGCGAGCGGGGGACGATCATATGGAGTTAGACGACATTGGATGGACGGGGTTTCAGTCCAGGCTGACCTGCCAAGCCGTTTTGCTGATGGACTAAGGGGATCTTGACCACTTTGTTTTTGGATCCCATTCCGTGCTAACGAGAGCCGTAATTGTAACTATAGGGATAAGGAGATGGATAAGAACGATGCGGCCGATGGGCCTGTTTCCCGGTTGTGATTTCTGCGATCGCCGTACCATTTTTTGCTGCGGGGATGGGCCTGGACGAGTGTATGCTGGCGGCACGATGAGACAACTTCTTTTGCTGGTTGCGGGTTGTATTTGTGCGTCCTTTAGTGTGGGATGCGCGCCGGTTGCCGCAACTGCCTCAACTGCCTCAACTCCTGTGACCACCCCGCCTGCTACGGTGACGAAGCCTCCGGCGGGATTTACGAAGACAGTGGTGCTATGGCCGAATGGAGCTCCGGGTGCGCTGGGGACTGGTGATGGCGACGTACCGCGGATGTTTGTTTATCCGGCGACGGGTACGGGGATCCACTCGGCGGTGATTGTGATGCCGGGGGGCGGGTACACGCATCTGGCCATTGAGAAAGAAGGCGGCGCAGAGGCGCGGTGGCTGAACGAGCATGGAGTGACGGCGTTTGTGCTGGAGTATCGCCTGGGGCCGCGGTACCACTTCCCTTCTCCGATGCTGGATGGCGCGCGGGCGGTGCGGTATGTGCGCAGCCATGCGGCGGAGCTGGATGTGGCGAAAGACAGGATTGGGCTGTGGGGCTTCTCGGCGGGCGGCCACCTGGCGGGCTATCTGGCCACGGTGCATGACGGCGGCGCGGTGGGCGCTTCGGATCCGATTGAGCGGGAGAGCGACCGTCCGGACTTCGTGATTGTGTCGTATGGGCGGTTCAGTATGGACGAAACGATTCCGCGTAAGACGAACATGGAAGGGCTGCTGGGAGATCATCCGACCCAGGCGATGCTGGACGCGGTCTCCGTGGTGAAACGGGTGACGAAGGACACCCCGCCCTGCTTCATTTACTCGACTTCGGCGGACCAGACGGTGAATTCGATGAATGCAACGGCACTCTACAATGCGCTGAAGAGAGCAGGTGTACCGGTGGAGTTGCATATCTTTGAGCGCGGCGGGCATGGAACCGGCATGGCGCAGGGGCTGAAGGATCTGCCAGAGCTCGCGATCTATCCGACACTGCTGGCGAACTGGATGGAGATGCACGGATGGATGACGCCGGATTAGGATGCCTTCGGGTTACATTGCGATTTTTTTTCGGGGCGCGATGGACTCGAACATGATGGACTCGAAAATTAAGAGAGCGCTTTGATGGAAGAAGCGAATAGACTCTATTTCGCGGATCACAAGGAATAAAAGATCGAAAGCGACAGTTCCACAAAAAGCAGATGTACTTAAGCGTTTTTGTCGCAAAGAAGCGGATTGTTCGGTTAGGCTAGCAAATGGATTTGATTGTTACGAAGTTGCCACTATTCACGCATATAGTTCGAGGTATTTCTTGAAGGCTTCTGCGCTCGATTTTCCGCGACCGTGGGTTTGGAAGACGGTACTATCGGCGTTGCCGGTCTGGATTGCATTCGGGCTGTTCTGGCGAGTGAATCATGGTGCTCATTTGGGAGCGTTGACGACTACTGTCTCCGTGGCGCTGGCGGGGACCTCGGTCGCTGTGTGGGCGTGGTGGCGCGAATATGTACGCTCGGCGAAACAAAGGGGGGCTCGGGAGGCGCACTCGCAGTGTCTGGCGGCGGGGGTGGCGTGCCTGGATGCGTTTGGCCTCTTCGAGTCCGTACGGAATAACGCGGGGGAGATCATCGACTTCCGTTTTGTTTACGTCAATGCAAATGCTGAGCGGCTGGCGGGGCTGCCACGATCTGAACTACTGGGACGGACGCTTGGTTCGGTAACTCCGATCCGGTCGACTACCTCGATGTTTGCACGGTTCTGCAAGGTGGTCGATTCCGGAGAGCCGCTGAATGAAGAGTTCCCCGTGAAGTATGACAGCATCAAGGCTACCTGGCTGCGCAGCCAGGTGGTCAAGCTGGGGGATGGGCTGGCCGTTACCTTCAGCGATATCAGCGAGGCGAAGGCGACGCAGGAGCGGTATGCCCATCTGGCGGAGTTTACCGATTCGGTCTTTCAGAACGCTCCGTTCAGCATTGTCGCCACGGATACGCATGGACTGATTACAGCAATGAACGTGGCGGCGGAGAAGCTGACGGGCTACACCCGTGAGGAGTTGGTGGGGAAGGCTCCGCTGACGGTGCTTCATGATGAACGGGAGTTGCTGGGCAAGGCGCTCAGTATCGATCCCGCGGCGACGCTCGAAAAATTTGGGTTTGACGTTCTGACCGCTGGCGTGGCCGAAGGCGAGATGGAGGAGCAAGAGTGGACGCTGATCCGGCGGGATGGGGCGAGGACGCCAATCAACCTGGCCATGCGAGCGGTGACTACCGACACGGGAGAGGTGAGCGGATATGTGAGCATCGCGTTCGACATCACCGAACGCAGACAGATGCTGGATTATGTGACTCACCTAGCCACTCACGATCAATTGACGGGGCTTGCCGGGCGAGCGCTGTTGCAGGATAAGACGGTGCATGCGGTGGAGCTGGCTCGCCGCTATGGAACCAAGGTGGCGGTGTTCGTGATCGACCTGGACCACTTCAAACGGATCAACGACTCGCTGGGACATGCAGCCGGCGATCAGCTTTTGATCGAAGCTGCGCGGAGGTTGAGTCGTTCGGTGCGCAGCACGGATGTAGTCGCGCGGGTGGGTGGGGACGAGTTTGTCGTGGTCATGCCGGACATCACTACGGTCGAGGACGTGGAGCAGTGTGCGGCCAACCTGGTAGCGAGGCTGGCGCCCGAGATCTCGATTGAAGAGCACCTGGTGCAACTTACGGCGAGTGTGGGGGTGTGCATCTATCCCGATTTCGCGGCCGACGCAAAGCACCTGTTGAAGCGAGCGGATTCGGCGATGTATGTAGCGAAAGAAAATGGCCGGAACCAGCACCAGATCTTCAGCGAGAGCATGCTGCAGGAGACGGCGGAACGCCTGACCATGGAACATGCGCTTCGCCATGCGCTGACCAATGGGGAACTCAGCATGCGGTATCAGCCGCAGATTTCGCTGACCACGGGCGTGGTGACAGGGATGGAGGCGCTGTTGCGCTGGACCCATCCGAAGCTGGGATGTATCCCCCCGGCGCAGTTTATTGCACTGGCTGAAGAGACCGGGCTGATTGTGCCGATCGGGGAGTGGGCTTTTATGACGGCGTGCTGCGAAGGCAAGGCGCTGCAGGATGAGTTGGGCATGGATCTGACGGTGTCGGTGAATCTATCGCCGCGGCAGTTCCAGCAGAAGAACCTGGTGCATGTGGTCGAGAACTCGCTGATGAAGAGCGGGCTGCCCCCGGAAAGGCTGCAGATCGAGATCACGGAGAATATGTTGATGTCCAACTCCGAAGATATTCTGGATAAGCTGCAGCGGATGCGGGGGTTGGGAGTGCGCATCTCGATCGACGATTTCGGCACGGGGTTCTGCAGCTTCTCTTATCTTCTGCAATATCAGGTCGACCGGTTGAAGATCGATCAGAGCTTCGTGAAGAAGGCGGGGACCGATGCGAACGCAGCCGCAGTGGTGCGAACCATCATTGCGATGTCCCATGGATTGAATATCAAGGTAGTCGCAGAGGGTGTCGAGACCGAAGAGCAGCTGCGTTTTCTGCTGCGGAGAAAGTGCGACGAAGCGCAGGGGTACTTTATTGCGAGGCCGTTGGCGCCGGAGGAGTTTTGTGAGGCCGTGCGAACCTGCGGGAACAAAATCCCTCTCCGTTCGATCGAACCAATCACGGAATGGGTGAGATAGGGTTGCGCAAGGAGCTGGAACTGCATCGAAATGCGCCATGTCGATCGCTCATGGGGCGTCCGAACCGGGTATCTGGCCTGCTGGCTAGGTTGTTGTTCGACCGCGCTTGATCAGGTGGTAGATGCCAAGCAAGATGAGAGCTCCGACGAGGGACATGAGGAAGCCGGCGGATTGACCAGGCTCATAGTGGCCTATTGCGCGACCGAGGAAGGTCCCTAGAAAAGAACCGGCAATGCCAATGAGCATGGTAACGAAGATGCCGCCGGGATCTTTACCTGGAATGATGAGCTTGGCAATCGCGCCGACGATAAGACCGATAAGGGCCGTCCAAAGCAGACTCAGCATAGCAGTTCCCTCCGTATTGGTTTTTTTCCGGGGCTGCCGGATACGCCTCGTTTGATGGGGAAAGAATACTCCTACTGCAGGTCGATCTGAGGGTCCGATTGGATGGAAATGGTGAATTTCTGCTTCGCCGGACATGGTCGTCGGACATGGTCGTAGGACAAGGTCGTCGGATAGGGTCCAGGATTTGCGGGAGCCGCCGGAGACTGTAGGGGAAGAGGCTTCAGGCGTTACGCACAATCAGGTCGTTCTTCCATAGGGCCAGGACTACGTCCATCTGACTGTTGTGAGCGATGGGTTCGCCGTCGGTGACCTCGGCCCAGAGAGTGGTGACGGTCTTGTGAGTGCCCGCGTTGAGCAGGGAGGCTGCACGGAGCGCGTAGGCCTTATTTTTATTCGATGGGGCATATTGGCCGGGGGGAATTCCTTTGACCAGACCCGCTTCGCAGAGGCTGAGGAAGGCCAGACGAGGGCCTCCCTTGCGCTGGGCCGATGGGCTGGTGGGATAGAGCCTGGCTGTCGCCTCATCCCAACGGGCTGCGGGCGTGATCGCCTTGCCGTGGGTCTCCATGCGGGCCGCGATGAGAGCAGCTTCGCCGTATTTGTTTGCCATGTTGTCTCCTGTGAAGATTGTTTCAGATTTCAGGGAGCACGGCGTGATGGAAGGTACCAGACAATCTTGAACTGAGCCTGCAACGTGGATTGCTTATCCGACCTTTATTGCTGACTTCGTGGTCTTCGTCGGCGCCACGTTGGTTGCTGTTGCTGGATCGGACACATCCTGCCAGAGCTTGATGCCGCCATCGATGGCGTTACTGTTGGCTCCGAGGAGGACATGGCTGGGAAGATTCTCCATCAGCTTGGCGTTGCCGCCGCCAAGTAGAACGGAGTCGCAGACCAGCGCTGCCCGGAGGCGTTCGATGACGTCGAGAACTGATTTTCTCCAGCGTTCAACGCCGCGACGTTCGAGACCTGCAAGGCCGACGTACTCCTCGTAGGTGCGGCCCTTTTTGTAGGGGAGATGGGCAAGTTCGAGGGGGATGACCACGCCATCGAAGATCATGGCAGAGCCAAGACCGGTGCCAATGCCGAGGAAGAGCATCCGGCCACCCTTATAGCCGCCGAGGGCCTGCATGGCAGCGTCGTTGATGAAGCGGAGAGGCTTGCCGAAGGCCTTCTGATAGGGGAAGCCAATCCATCCAGCGGCGAGGTTGTGAGGCTCAGCGAGAGGACGATCATGGACGACCGGACCCGGGTAGCCGATGGAGATACAGTCGTAATCCCAGCCCTTGGTAGCAGCGAGAACATCTTTCGTCATCTGCTCGGCAGTCATGGTGGGACCGGAAGGAATTTTGATGGGAACGCGTTTGTCGCTCGAGGCGACTTTGATGTTGGTACCGCCGATGTCGATTACGAGGATTTTCATGTTGAGTTGGATGTTAGCAATAATCGCTGTCGCGGTTTTGTCAGTTAATTCGATTTCACAATAGTCGCGCGGATGAGTTTGTCGAGTTTGGGATATTCGCGATCGAGATAGGCGTTGCCGCCCTCGAAGACCTGGTCCTGATGGCCGGCTCGCATTCCGCCGCCGGAGTGTTCTCCGTAACCGCCGTAAAGTTTTTCGACGATGTCCATGCCTTCGACGACCTGGCCGAAGGGCGCGAAGCCGGCTTCGATGTCGTTGCGGGCGGTGTTATCGCCGAGGTTGATGTAGACCTGGGTGGATCGAGTGTTGGGTCCGGTGTTGGAGAAGGCGACGTAGCCTGGGGTGTTGTGCTGCTTTAGCGGGTCATCGGGGATGGTGATGTGGCGCTGCTGCTGCGCGATCGTGGGGTTGCCGTTGATGCCGAACTGCACCCAGCGGCCGGGGGCGACACGGAAAAAACGGGAGTCGTCATAGTACTTGGTGCGAACCAACTCATAGAAACGATCGGCGCCATGGAGGGACCAGTCGCGATGGGCTTCGATGAGGAAGCTGCCTGCGGTGGTTTCGAATTTCACGCGGAAGACTTCGGGAGCCTTGTGGTGCCAGAAAGGTAAAGCAAGGAGGAGGCAGAGCAGGTAAGTCATGCCATCCAGAGTACCTTCGCCGCCTTTCTGAGCTGTGCGATTTTCGGCTCGATCCGTGAGTCTGCGCTCTGAGGGAACGTTTTCTTCAAATAGTCCATTGAAAAGAAAGGGCTAATTCTTTCATGAATAATTTCATTGACAATCGTATCTGCGACAGATTATTGTGGTGATGGGCACCCCTGCCCTGGAGATTAGATATTATGCGTAAAGTAATTGTGGCCACACTCGCCCTGACCCCGATGCTGCTTCACGCTCAGGCAAATTCGCCTGCACAAACCCAGTCCTCCCCCGCCTCCACCACACTCCAATCCAAACTCGTTCAGCCGACGGAGCTCAATGCTTCCGAGGCTGTAGCTCACAGCACGACCCCCGTTCGCATCTCGACCGGGGTTGGCGCACCAAAACTGATTCACACCGTCGCGATCGAATCGGATTCCAATTGGATCCCGACGGGTTTTGCTTTTGACAGAAAAACCGTTGTCGAGATGATGGTTGACGCGACCGGTAAGCCGTCCGATCTAAAGATTGTCCGGTCGCTCGGTCCGGTGATGGACCATAACGTTCTGGCCGCAGTAAGCCAGTATCGCTTTACGCCGGGCACTCTGGATGGTGCGCCAACCGCCGTTCCAGTCAACCTGGAGGTTGTCTTGCACACTTCGGGCCAGTAGAACGCTTTGGCCGATGAGGTTGGCGTAGCCCCTCCCCGCAGTGAGGAACATCGGAAGGTAAGAACAAAGGCGGACTCTCTCGGGTCCGCCTTTGTTCGTTCGTGTCGAGATGCAGAACCGCTAGATGTACGAGAGCCTTCGCTCTATCTGGGAGTAAACACCAGAAACATAACGAAGGCGGCAGCGATAACGCCAACGATGATGAAGAGCAAGGTCGGGCTGGGGAAGCTGGTTCTCTTCTCCGGTGGTGGAATAGGCGATTCCATCTGCGCTTAGATGCGGATTGTGGTCCAGGCGGTGGTTTTGGCGAGGAGCTGTCGCATGGCGACGGCTATCTCCTCGATCTGGGTTTCCAGGGCGAATTGTCCTGTATTCAGAAACTGGATGGTAGCGTTGGGGTTATCGCGTGGGTAGGCCTTTGCGCCGGGAGAAATGAAGAATGGGTCGTACTTGCCCCAGGGCTGGGATTCCGCTGGGCGCTCCCAATCCGAACACCACGAGCGTGGAGACGCGGAAGAAGGCTGCTCAGGATTCGCGGCGAGGCGAAGAGAATCCGCTTACGAGCGAGGAGGGTTCGACGAAGCGGGGAAAGGCCCGGTTGAAGGCGATGAAGCGCGAGCCGAAGAGCTCGGTTTCGCGTGCGGCGCTTTCGCGGCAGGCAAAGAGCACGGCCCGCAAGCGCGGGCAGACGGTGCATCGTAAGTCGACGTAATCGGCCGCTGACAAGTATCGAACGCGCTGCCGGATTGTTTGCGACCCCATCCTTCGCACTTCGCAAGGACACGAAGGATGGAGTCGGATTAGCAGATAAGAG
>WNFD01003525.1_pt1 | contig 19654 bp, 14 predicted proteins | sample 5400491 | NCBI WGS metagenome assembly WNFD01 (sample SAMN13153343, study PRJNA577476) | soil metagenome | isolation source: 120 cm saprolite under Douglas fir tree site 2 hole 2 replicate 2 | place: USA:California | collected 2015-04-18
CGACCCGAAGGATGCCAGATGATTCCAGGCAATGCTGCTATCGTCAGTGCCAATAACATCCGCAAAGTGAACCCCAGGGGATATTTCTCGGGTAAATCTCGCCAGAGAAATGCGAGCAGTAGGCATCCCATAATGATTTTCGAGATTCCGTCAGCTACGAGCGCCCCTGCTGGCCCCCAGTGCGAAATTAACACTATCCCAAACATTATCGCTGCTATCAAACCTATGAACTGCCCTAACACAACCAATCTAGGCTTGCCTATCACGTAGAGCGTCAATTGATGAATGGGTGTGCCAAGAACGCGCACAATGATATTAAAGAACAGGAAAATTGCCATTAGCGAACCCACCTGGTCGTACTTGCTACCATATAATAAATGCACAACAGCCTGCGCATTGAACAAGCAAAACACCAGGACCGGGGCCGACAGGAGCGTTTCGACCTTGATGAGTGTTTGCCAGGTGCGTGCCAGGCGATGATAGTCCTTTCCCACAAATGCGGCAGCGAGCGCTGATCCACCTACTGCCCCAAAACCCGAGACTAATAGGAGGCTGGCAGCATCCGCCAGTTGGAAGGAGAGATTGAAGTAAGCTATCTGTGCCACCGAGACTGCAAAGTAAACGAGTAGGATAATAGATACTTGCTTTAATAAGGCTCCTGAGATAAGGTTTGTTATCCAGGCCGAGATCCCGACTCTCAATACTGGCTGCATAGATTGTTTATATGTTGCTCCTCTTGTGAGTAATAAAGGAGCCTGCCAGAGCACGAACACTGCTGCAGTCAATAATGAACAGATGGCTTGCAACCAGAGTACACTATCAATACCCCAACCTAGTTGTAGCGCGATGAAGCTAAGTCCCAGTAAAAGTACCTGAGCTACGCTGCCGAAGATAAACACGATACGCATGCGCATCTCAGATGCGTAAATGGCGATAAATAGACTGGTAATGCCGTTCCCCAGTACCCAAAAAGCAATAGGTGTGATATGACCAGGCAGACCAGGACTGCGTAGCCCTGCGGCTATGGCCGCTGAACCCGAAACTGGAATAGCAGCGATGAGCATTGCTAATCCTGGCAACATAAAGAGCATGATACCCACTGTAATGGTCAAGATCACAAGGCGTATAGCGAGTAACCTTCGCACTAGTAGCGCTGCTGCTGCTCTGCCATGTTCTGCAAGGACGCGAGGGACAAAGGTAGTTGTTGCGTCTTCTAATCCAAATGCGATGATATAAGCTATGGTATTGAATGCAGCGGATGCAATTGCGTAAACACCATACTGTTCAACAGACACTTTGCGTGTCATGATCAATGTGAGGATGAATAAGGAGACAAAAACCCATAGTCCATATACTTGATTAAGCAGGTAATTCGAAGGCGTGCGCCTCAGCAGGTACCTGGCGCCCTTCTCTCCTCGAGGGATCTCAGGCTCTGTAATGCTGCCTAACAATGGATGTATTTCGCCAGAAACAACATCTTGCGTTTTGATGGAGCCTTCTGGTTCTTTCACTGCTTTAGTTTCTTCAGTACTTTGCTCAGCCCTTGTAGAATCATTCTCTCTATTTGCTCTGAGATTACTAACCCGCTCGCCACCAAGATGTACTAATCTAAGTGGTCGTAACTGCGGTTTCTGAACGTCTGCATTCATTGTATGTTATTGCAGCTTGAAAATAAACCGTCCGAGCCAGCCAATAGCGCCTAATGCGGCGAACAGTTCCAGTACACTGACATTCGCTGTCACCTGGGTGGGTGAGACCAGGTAGAAAGCGCCAACTTTGAAGGATGCAGCAATCACGAATAATCCTAATCCAATCCAGGCTGGTAAGGTAGCATAAAGAAGCGCTCGTTGCCAGCTACGACATAGGAAGCCTACCGCGGTAGGAACAAGATAAAGCAACGCTGGAATAATCGGTGCAAGGATTGGAGGGAATGGCCCGTACAGCGCCGCACTCGTAGAACCTGGCAACAGTCGTGTCCATAACTGCGCTGGTACCAGGGCCATTGTTACCAGTATCGTTTCTACTATTACCATGCCAATCACCAGTATGGACAGGCGTTTTTCTCGCTCTGTATTTGTTGTGCTTGAATGCAGCATATACCCATCCTTTATAAGGAATTCTCTTCTATTTCTTGCCCTACTCTCAATTTGAATTAGTTTTTTGGAATGGGAAGCAATCCCATCTGGTATTTAAGCATCAAAATGCGGCGTACCGAATCATCGATTCGTTGCTGACTAATCTCTCCTGAATCAATCGCTTGTTTGATTCCCAGGATCATGCTGGCGACATCTGCGGGAGTAATAGGGCCCATTAATACATCTGAACCTGCCTCAACTGCCACTGCTGCGGCCTGTGCCTCTGTATAGTAAGCGGTAATGCCTTCCATAGTCAAGCTATCCGTCATGATTACACCTTGAAAGCCTAGTTCTTTGCGTAAGATGCCCGTCACAACCTTATAGGAGAGAGAAGAAGGTACGTTACTATCTATCGCATGCACAATTTCATGCGTCACCATAATTGCATGCACATTGCCTTGTTGAATGAGTGCCCGGTATGGAGCCCAGTCGATAGCCTCCAGGTCACTCTTTGAGCGATACAGATCAGGTACGCCACTATGTGGATCAACACCTACATCGCCTAAACCTGGGAAATGCTTGAGCGTGCCTGATACTTTGCCACTTTGTTGTAGCCCTTGCAGATAGGCTTGCGCCATCTCCGTGACTAATGCGGCGTTGTTGCCATAAGTACGACCATAAAGTTGAGGGTTATAAACATTCGTAACATCAACTACAGGGGCGAGATTGAGATTAAATCCATAAGATGCGAGATCTTGCGCATCCTGGATTCCCGCAGCCATTGCCTTGCCTGGATCATTCATGGCGCCAATATCAGCGGCGGGGGTCCTTGGTCCATCCAATGCATTCAAGCGGTCTACCGTTCCGCCCTCCTGGTCGATGGCTACTATCAGGGGAAGAGTACTGTTGCTCTTCATTTGCTGGATAAGTCCTTTGAGCTGCACCTTATCGGCAATATTATTATTCACGGTGAACAACAAGACAGCACCAACGTGGTATTGACTGATCATTGTACTGATATCCAGCGAATAAGTGGGACCAACAAACTGGACGATCATCATCTGACCAAGCTTTTGATCGAGCGTCATATTTTGTACAATCAGGTTGATATATTGCTGTGGAGTCAATTGAGGTGTTGCTTGCGCAGTTGCTCCTGGGGTCAGACTATGATGTAGTTCGTTTTTTATAATAGCCAGAGGATTACCATTATCTGTTGTAGCCGGTCCTCCAATTACGAAAGCCCAGCCCTGCGGACCAATAAATTGCGCGTAACCAGCATAGACAGCATTCAGTACAACTATCAAGAGCAAACTGGCGTATAGGATAGCTTTTCCTCGAGTGATTCCTGGTCGCTGTTTCGTCTTTAACGGAGTGGTTGGAGTTTCCTGTGTTACCCCTATCTCTGCTTGTGCGGGAAACTTAAGAGTATCACTTCTCTCTAATTGTGTGTCTTCTGCTTCGGAATAATCTGCTGCCCGTATATTTACTGTATCGAGACTATCTATTGCCTCAAACGAGTCATTCTGGGAGTTGCTTGCAACTTCAGAACTGTCTTTGCTGGATTTATTTGTGGCTGTGTCAGTCGAATCAACAGGCTTTTGTTCCAACTTGCCACTTGTATCGGATGATTGAATAATGAATAATTTTTGGGTCACTTCTTCTCCATCGTCTCCACTTTGTAGCTTCCTATTTGACGTTGGAGGTCTGGTTGACTCCATGAGATACCTCTTTCAATAGATAAAGATAACTGCTCACTATACTAACGTAAAATGCATCAAAATACTATAGACAACTATACAAATTTAGGACTGATGGACTTTTTGAGTTATTTCTTTTCCAAGCACTCTATAGATAACAAACTCAACAATAATAAACGATAAAATTTACCCGGCGAATGCTTGTTCTGGTAGCTGGAGTACGATATAGTTTCCGCTCTACAACGTCCTGTAGATCAGTTCTTATCATTCGTAACGCATTTCGTAACGATTACGGGACGAACGTATGGTAAAATGAGAGCAAGAAAGATATATTACACTCCACGTCGTCTGAGCGTTTCAGAGTGCGATGTATGACTTGCATGGAGCATGAGGAGGAAGAGTCTTGCGACAGAGGCAGACAGTATCAATGGCGAGGCGCGATCTATCACATGACACAGAGAGATCCTTACATGGCAGTATGCTCGTCCTTGCGCGGATCAGTTGGGTCATCGTGGTGGGTCTGGTGCTCGGACTCTCCTTCGCTAGCATCCCGACGTACTTTGCCTCGCTTCATCACCTCCTCAATAGCGCTCATCCCCCCGATCTTGGTGGACAACTGACGTCTAGCACTGGTGTGCAGGACCTTCAGGCCGTGGGCCTCTCTCTTGACTTCTACGCGAGGTTCAGCGTCCTGCTCACTTTGATCTTTCTGTTCGTCTCCCTCGCGGTCAGCACCGTGATCTTCTGGCGCAGGTCGGATGATCGCATGGCACTCCTGGCATCTTTCGCTCTGATCCTGTTCCCCTTCACAGTCAATAACGTGAATCTGGTGACCCTTCCTCCAGCCTGGCAGCTGCCGGTTCAATGTCTGCAATTCCTCGGTCAGGTGTGTGCTGGCCTCTTCTTCTACCTCTTTCCGGGTGGACGCTTTGTTCCTCGTTGGATACGCTGGTTAGCGGTCGCATTGATCGCTTACTGGGCAATCGATATCTTCCTCCCTGCTTCACTTTTTAGCAATTCCCCGCTCAGTTTTGCGCTCTTTTTGGGCCTGGAGGCGAGTCAGGTGGGAGTGCAGGTGTACCGCTATCGGAGGGTGTCCACGCCCCTGGAGCGCCAGCAGACGAAGTGGGTGATCTTCGGGATTACGGTGGGACTTGGAGGCGTCCTCGTCGAGTTCGTGGTGGTCTATCTGCTCCTGACCTATGTTTTCTCCCTCCACCTGGGTGCGCTCGCATGGATGCTCTTCTTCACAATCCAGGCCTTTCTGACGCTCCTCTTTCCGCTTTCCATCGGCATGGCCATGTTGCGCTCACGGCTGTGGGATATCGATAGTCTAATCAACCGCACGCTCGTCTACGGCACACTGACTGCCTCGCTTGCCCTAGTCTACTTGGGCCTCATTTTTGCCTTGCAATACCTGCTTCAGGGAATCATCGACCGGAATAACGATGTTGTCATCGTGGTCTCTACGCTCGCCATTGCGGCACTGTTCCAACCCCTGCGGCGGCGCATTCAAAGTATCATTGACCGCCGCTTCTACCGCCGCAAGTACGATGCAGCTCGCATATTGGCGGCTTTCAGTGACACCATGCGCGATGAGGTGGACTTGAGCAAGTTGAGCGAGCATCTGCTCAACGTCGTCCAGGAGACCATGCAGCCAGCACATATCTCCTTGTGGTTACGCGAGACCAACCAGGAGAGACATCCAAACACCAGAGTGTAAGTTGTTCTCGTCAGTGGAGGCCTTCCTTCTTAGGTTCTCCGATACCCAACTCAACCCCATAATGCTTGTTCTGGTAGCGTGAGTACGATATACTGTTTCTACCGTAGAACTACAAATACGTCGAACGCTATAAGCAGACTGCAATGCAGCTATGCGGCTACCTGGCGCTTCAGCGGTCTGAAAGAAACATATGAAAGAGCGTGGGAAAATGATGGAAGATCAGCAACTTGTAACTCCCACAAACACGGGTAGAAATGTCAATCATCATCGCTCGCATCGGCGTGTCGCCTTGTCTCGTCTTCTCCGTAATATACTGATCGGTGTTGGGATTGTCATTCTACTCACCTGTATTGAGGGTGCGCTCTGGATATTCAACCCATTTCATCTATTCGGAAGCGGCACTTCTCGTAACATATCTACCTTGTTATCCGATCTTGCTCATACTCCTCTTCTGTGGCTCATACTGCTCTTGCAAGTGAGTACAGTTTGCTTACTGGTACAATTCACGGATAAGCCACTTGCTCTTCGAAGATATATTAGAGATGTACAAAAAGCTCAGGAGCGATATCGTGCATTGTACACGCCGCTCACATCCTGGCCTGCTATCTATGAAACATCTCTCACTTGCTATCAGGATACACCCGACCTTTCGACCCCAGGCAAGGTGCAGCATGTCTCAATGCTTGAACTGGCGCAAGACTTGGGACACTCCTCTACTGCTGCCCAATCCCATCAGCTTATACTTGGTGTACCTGGTGCGGGAAAGTCTGTCATTCTCTACTTCTACCGGTTCACAGTATTACGGCGCTTCCGGTCACTTATTTTTGGCAGTGAAAAAATCCCGATTTATATTCCGTTGCGAAACTATAACCTCTACCTGGACACTCATACTATTGGGGCTTCAGACGAAAAGCTTGTTGTAGGAACACAATCTCTGTTAGATTTTCTTTATTCGAGTGACCTTGAAGGTATGAACCACCTGCGGGCTTTTCTGCATAGATTGGTAGCGCAGGGACGCATCTTGTTGCTCTGCGACGGCTTCAATGAGATCGATGAGAAGTATCAGGCAGCCGTGAGTGTGGAATTGGCTGAGATGATGGGGCAAAATCAGAACCAGTTAGTTTTGACTTGCCGGGAAGTTGATTTCCAGCAGCAGCCACAACTCGTACAAGCAGTGGTAGAAAATCTTGTAGACCGTGCATATATCAACCCTTTTGATGATAAGCATGAGCGCAGCTTCGTCGAGCGTTATATTGGAGAACAGGATGCAGGTAAAAAGTGGCGACATACCGCTGGCCAGGTCATGGAAGTAATCAATCTCAGTCGTCTCAGTGATCACTGTACCAATCCACTTATGTTCTTTGCCATGATGGAGGTTATTGATGGCAAAGGAGTCAATCGTGGCAAGAAACTCGACACACGCGGTCAACTCCTACGCGCATTCGTCAAACATCTCATACAACATGAGATATCTCAACCACGATGGAGCAATGCAGCTCTAACTGAGCATGATATAGTGATCTTTCTGAGCGAACTCGCCTGTGCGGCCAGATGGACAAATAGTAGTAATGCTATCCAAATACCGACTGTCGGAAAGAAGAAGGGATTACGACTTGAAGACCTCGCTGGCGGATTGCAGATCTGGCTAAGCGAACATCCCGCACAATGTCCGGTAGTGATTGAGTCTGTATTGAAGCATGCTAAATCGCACTCCGATTCACAGAATGACATCAATCAGCCCTACGCAATTACGTTACATGAGCCCTATAGCCAGGAGGAACTAGTCAAGCTGCTGCAATTTGCGCAAAGCGCATCCCTGATTGAGATCAGTCCAGGTGGCATAGTGAGCTTCCGTCATGAATTGATCTCTGCATACTTTGTAGCAGAGTATTTTGTGGCTCTAGGGGAAGTTGATGTGATGCCAGGTACAAGCAATGCATTGATTCACCCCTACGCAGATCAGTGGGAAGTAGGAGCACAATTTGTTACTCCCATTGCGCTTTGGGCCGGGCTTTTGGATGATCCAGAAGAGTATGCACTAAGATTTGCGACGCTTGGACAACAAAACCCGGCTTTCAATTTGGAAGCTCTGACATTAGGTCTTATTTGTGTAGGTGTGGCGTATTTCCCACCACAGGCCGACGATGCGCACCAGCTTGTTTTGCCTTCTAATCTCGCTGAAGCAGTAGCTATAGTCGTGCAAGATAAACAATCATCTGATATGCTGGCTCGCCATTTTACTCGTTTTACTTTAGAGGGCGCGCAAGAGATCTACCAATCTCTCTTCCCCTTACTGATGGTTGATGGCATTGAAGAAATGGTAACCAGTCTAAATGCCGATGTCGTACTTGAATTACTTTTCAATCAACTTCGCGCTGTCGTAGATAATGCTGAATATGAGGCGATGGTCAAGCGCCTGGTACGTATATCAGGTCACTTTGGGATAGTCGGGATTCCTCGCGCCACAGAATTGAGTCAACCCTCGCCTGGTAGAAGTGGTCGTTTGCGCTCTGCCGCCATCAATATTCTGGGTGGTACAAATGAAGGGGAAGCTGTAGAACCTTTAATTTTCTGCTTGCGCGACTCGAACCAATCCATTGTTGGACGTGCCGCCAACGCATTGATCCGCCTTGGTCCTGAACTTAGCTTTACACGCCTCGTACAAGAATTAGAAGATCTTACACCTACCTCTGCCAGGGAACAGGTTCATTGGACTGTTTTGCATATATTGGAGCGTTTTCAAAATGAACCGGATACTGCACACCAATTGACTCCTTCGCAGCATTTACGCCTTGTTCATGTACTTTTGTACGTACTAACCTCCAATTATGCGCCGGAAGACCAACAGAAAGCACGGGAGATGCTGGTTAGACAGGCACGCGATGCTGGAGTGAGTCAAGCAGGGGAGCGAGCCGTAGAGATTCTGGTACAAAATCTCTCTACTGACAAAGATCTTATGGCTCGTTCTACCCTCAAGACGTTAAAGGAGGTTGGCACTCCCGCGACGCCTTATCTGCTGGAACAATTGAAGCCGCAAATGCCAGAGTTGATGCGTATGCGTATCGTCGAAGTACTTGCTGATGTGCGCGACCCTCGTGCTTTGCCTTATTTACTTCGTTGCCTGGATGATCCAGCACTGGTGGTTCAGCAGCAAATCGCTCTGGCTCTGCATACCTTCGCGCCTGAAAGTATCCCTGGATTGATTGATTGCGTTCTGCATAGCGACAGTGATTTGATGGCTACCAGAGCAGAGCGGATTTTGGGTGATATCGGAGACGAGGCAACTACATCTCTTATTCAGTCGCTCACTCCGGTAGTTCCGGGACGTACTCATTTGTTAGTACGGGTGCTTGAACGCATACGCAATCCTCAAGCGATTCCTGCATTGATAGTCTTGTTGGAAAATCCTAAACAATCGTCCCAGGATGATCAGGCGCTTCAGGTAGCTGTTGTACACGCACTTGGACAATTCCCCGATGAACGTGTAGTTACGCCGTTGCTTGAGATGCTTGCAAATCCAAATCCGCTGATCTATGAAGGTGCGATAAATGCACTAAGTTGTCTCGAAGAAGTTGCTCTGGACGGTCTCATAGCAGCGCTGGAGGGAGAGGTAGAAGTGAAAGGTCAGAAGGAACATCCAGATGGCCTTTCGAGGGAGATGGGAAGATACGAAGACGCACAGAACATCGTGCTCACTTCTCGCATAGAGCGTGCTATCCTCGGCATGGCGCGTTTCCCCGGTGAGCGATTGCTGGAAGTATTAGAACAGGGGAGCGATTTGCAAGCGCAGCATACCATCAATATCTTCCTGGCAAAAGGCGTGGAGGCGGCGCAGGTACTAGTCGGAAATCTATACCATCCAAACAGTCGTCTCCAGAACTATGTACGGTACATTCTGAGTGAGATGAATGGACATGTGATAGTGCCTGCATTGCTCGAGGTACTTGATCATCCCGAGCCTGCCTGGCGTGTGGTAATAACCGAATTGTTACTAAAACATCCTCTCGAAGCGATACCCCCATTAGTCGGTCTTTTGGACGATGATGAACGCGACGATGCTGCTGAGGTCATTTTGTTAGAGTTTGGTCCTGTGGTGTTTCCGTACTTAGTCCCTGGACTGGATGCATTGAACAACCGGGCGCAGGAGCGCTCTCGTCATATCGTCGTGACGTTGGTGCTACAGATGCCTGAATTAGTGCATGAGGTTGTTCAACTCTTCAATCTGGCGCCACCGCAACGTGCGCATGAAGCATTGATAGATTTGCTGACGAACCAACTGGTCGATGTAAGTGTCCCTGCTTTGTTAGAAGGCCTGGAAGATGCTCATCTGATAGGTGCTACATCTGAAGCTCTTGTGCACCTGGTGAACAAAGACAATGCGCGTAGCGATATCGTTATGAACGAGCTGCTAACAGCGTTGCGCATGGAACAGAGAGAGCATGGCGCCGAGATCACATTAGTGGAGATTGGTGAAAAGGCAGTTCCTGGTGTGGGTAATTTGATAACCGATCCCGATTCATCGGTAGCTCAAGCAGCACAAAATATTCTCTGTGAAATGGGTGTGCCAGCCTTCTCCTTTATTTGGGCTGCACATAGCGATACAACTAATCGTGCTCGGCGGACAGCCGCTCGAAGCATTTTTCGCAGAATGCGCACCGTAGTTATTAAGGATGAACTTGTTCAACTGTTGAAAAGCAGCGATCCAGACGATATTTCAATGGCGCTGGCCTTACTCATAGAGCGTATCAATGATGAGATAATTCAGGCTGGTAGCGAGCACGAGATGGTACCTGCATTACTTGAGCATGTCCAAACCCATAGCGACGAGCGAGCCAGCCTTCGTATCATTTCCTTATTGCTCTTGCTCGGTGGAAATGTAGTAATCGATCACATGACAGACGTACTCTATAATTATCCTAACCACCAGAAATTATTAGTCTATGCTTTTTTACTGCTGGGAGACGAGGGAGTAGAAGCACTTTTAGAGATACTATACGATCCTGATATGCCAATTCTGCTGCGTGCAGAAGCTGCCAGTTTGCTAGGCATACTCGCTCCCAATGTGGATATACGTGAAAATGCTAGCATGCTTGGTGAGTATGGTCTCTGGGCCGGTCAATCGGTAGGAGTGTCCGGTGTGTTGCATCCAGATCGACTTGCGATCTCGTTACATGCCTTAGGTGGATTACTGACTGGGGGTCATTGGGATGCTACTGAGCTGCAAAACCTGCGACTTCACAGTCAAGAACACAGCGCTGAGCGTGAATTATACGATATTTTGCTCGGCTGGCGCTACAGCCCGCAGATAACTATGCTCGAGAATGATTTACAACTCGAACGAGAGGAACATAAGCAGAACGTAGTGAAATTCTCACAAGAGATCCTGGATCTACACGTAAAAATCTCGAACCTTGAAGAGCAATTGGAGCAAATTCACCAGGAACATGGTTTTCAGGGTGAAGAATTGGATCAGGCCAACAAGAAGATTGAGGAGCTCCAACATTCTCTAAACCTTGCAATGCGGGAAAAGCAATCTATTCAGGATAATGTACAGCGAGCAACGCAGGAGAGACAAACGTTACGGAATAGTCTCCAGGAAATAACACGCGAGAAAGATGCATTGGAACTACAAGTTGCTCAATGGCGTCATTATGCAGATCAACTGGAACAGGGACTGCAACTGAATCGTCCCCAAAGCCCAAAGAAAAAATAATGCTTGTCTATTCGCAAAAACTAGCGTATGATGCAGAAGGTTCTTTTCTTACAAGCATCGCCATTTCTTCGGAGGACATTATGCAAAACGTTTTAGCGAGGGTGCGTAATCCAGCTTTACGCCAGGGACTCATCTTTGGTATTATGCTTGGAGTCATCCTGTTAGCTCTTAATTTTATTATTACTGGTCTGATTTTCATGGTGGTCCTCACCATATTAGCTGCTCTAATAGCTGGCATGCGCGCTTCGAGGGAGACAGGAAGATTAACTACAGGTATGCTTGCGGGCTTGTGGACCGGTTTAATTGGTACACTCATCCTTTCTATATTTGCACTGGGATTCCTTCTTTTTAATATAGATGCAGTCCGAAAAAACGCACAAATCACCGCGAATCAACAGCACTTGCATATCATCTATACAAATTCACAGGTAATCACCAATTATTTGATTATTTATCTTATCCTCATTGCGCTTGGAGTTCTGTTTGGCGTAATTGGGGGTGCTTTTGGTGGTAGTTTTGGCAGGAGACGTGCACAGCTTCCTCCTGCGGAAGAGTACCAGGAAGCTATGTTTGAACCATCTTCTGAATCTCAAACTGAGGAATCAACTTCAATAACTCCGTCGGAGGAGCCATCTTCATCAACCCAACCAGCAGAGTAGTTCACGCATTTTTTGCAAAACGTTACGAAAATCATTGTACCGGGTATTTCGTTGCGACTTTGGGTTGTGTAGCATATAATCCATATTGAGTGGAGGCGTTACATGACCCAACTTAGTATTTATCTGCTAGGCTCTCCTCGAGTAGAGTGTAATGGTAAGAGCATCGACCTTGACACGCGCAAGGCAAGCGCTCTCATAGCATATCTGGCTATAACGAAGCAACGCCAGAGTCGCGATACTCTTGCAGCATTGCTCTGGCCAGAATTTGACCAGGCTCATGCACGCGCCACCTTGCGTCGCACCCTTTCGACGCTCAATAAAGCTCTCGAGGGGCCCTGGTTAGAAATAAGCAGGGAACATTTAAGCCTGAACTTCAACGCTGGTATCTGGGTAGATGTGCTTGAGTTTCGTAGCCTTCTATCCGAGTGCCGATCACACAATCATCTACCAACAGAGACCTGTTCCGATTGTCTGCAACCTCTAAGCGAGGCAGTAGAACTCTATAGTGAAGATTTCTTAACAGGATTCAGCTTGCGCGATAGTTCGAACTTTGACGACTGGCAGTTTTATCAAGCTGATGCTCTACGACGTGATCTTGCAAACGCGCTCGAACGCCTTGTACAGTGTTATTCTGCCTCTGGTGATTTTGAACCCGCCATTACCTATGCTCAACGCTGGTTGGCGCTTGATCGTTTGAATGAGTCCGCGCACCGTCTACTCATGCAGTTGTATGCCTGGAATGGTCAGCAAAGTGCTGCACTGCATCAATTTCGGGAATGCGTTCAGGTACTGGATCGCGAATTAAGTGTGGGTCCTCTGGAATCTACGACCAGGCTCTACCAGGCGATTAAAGAACATCAGATACCTCCACTCCCTACCACAAAACATAGCTCGCTTGAGGCTGTTGGATCTAAGGCGGCTGGTGTTTCGCCCTTGCAAACGCATACATCTCTAACTTCTACGACCAATTCCCAATCTTTAACCTTTAATGTCAATTATCCCCTGGTAGGTCGCTCAAATGAATTGTCGATGTTGATGCAGGTGTATGGTGCCATCCATACTGTAGGCCATTTGATCCTTCTAGAAGGAGAAGCAGGTATTGGGAAGACACGCCTGGCCGAAGAATTTTTAGCATATGCCCAGTCTAAAGGAGCGAGCGTAATCTCGGCTCGCTGTTACGAAGGAGAAACGCATCTTGCATTTGGCCCTATCGTTGCAGGTTTGCGAGCCACTCTTGCGCGAGAAGGCACTGAACACAGGCTGGAGGATATCCCTTTTTCCTGGTTGATCGAGGCTGCTCGATTACTACCAGAACTCCTTCCGCTTCGGCCTGGTTTATCGTCACCTTTGCCTCTAGATAGCCCTGGCGCTCAAAGTCGTTTCTTTGAAGGTCTCAAGCAAATGCTGTTCGCATTATGTAAGGGTGCGCAGCCGGGTATCCTTTTTTTCGATGATATCCAGTGGGCTGATGGTGCTACTCTTGACCTCTTGAGTTACCTGGTGCGACGACTACGCGAACAACCAGTATGCTTGATTGTCACGTTGCGAAATAGACAGGCCTGGAATGACTATCGCTTGCACCAACTGCAGAACGAGGCACTAAGAGCCGGTAATACAACCATTGTCTCATTATCTCGTTTGAATCTATTGAGTGTTCGTGAATTAGTCCTGTCAGCCTCACCAAACGGCGAGACCCTGGATGGAGAATTAGTTGAACGTCTGTATCAAGAGACCGAGGGATTGCCTTTCTTTCTCATAGAATATATATTGGCGATCACCAATGGGGTACTGTCTGTCGAAAGTGAAAATTGGTCTCCACCTGGCAGCGTGCGCGAGTTGCTCTATTCGCGCCTGAAAACAGTGAGTGAAACCGGAAGACAATTACTTGGCGCTGCTGCTGTAATCGGACGATCATTTGATTTTGAAACGTTACGAGAGGTGAGTGGGCGTGGCGAAGAAGAAACGGTCAGTGCTTTGGAAGAATTGATAGCTCAGGGGCTTGTTGAAGAAGTACATGGCGGTATGAGTGAACAGACTTTGAACTACGATTTCAGCCATGAAAAGCTACGCGCACTTGTCTATGAAGAAACGAGCCTTGCTCGGCGTCGACTCCTTCACCGCCGTGTTGCAGAAGCTCTGGTCGGGCGTACGCGAGAAAATCGTATCCTCGACGTTCTGGCAGGTCAAATTGCCTACCATTATCATAAATCTGGGAATGAAGCATTAGCAGCGGAATACTTCAAACTGGCAGGTGACCATGCACGTTCCCTCTACGCCAATGCTGAAGCGCTAACCCATTATCGAATGGCGCTTGCACTGGGATATAATGATGCCGCAGTCCTGCATGAATGCATTGGTGATCTGTATACGCTGTTGGGGGAATACAGCAACGCGATAAAGAGCTACGAAACGGCCGCTGCCCTTTGTCCTCCATCCGCTCTAGCGAATGTGGAGCACAAATTAGGCAACATCTATGAGCGACTTGGAGAATGGGAACTGGCCCAAAGCCATTACGAGACAGCGCTTGATATCTTTGGGCGAATGGGGTCGGAAGGTGAACGTGCGAAAGTTTATGCCGATTGGAGCCTGGCAGCTCATCATCGAGGTCAGATCGGTCAAGCCTTGAACCTGGCTCAGCAAGCGCTGAACCTTGCCGAATCTGCTCAAGATACTCGCGCTTTGGCCCAGGTGCACAATATATTGGGCATCCTCACTAGCAAACAGCAAAAGCCAGAAGAGGCGCAACATCACCTGGAACAAAGTCTTGCTCTTGCTGAAGAACTCAACGATCTGAGTGTTCGTATTGCAGTTCTTAACAACCTGGCCCTGGTTTGCAAGTCTCATGGTGAGATTGAGCGAGCCATCACATTGACGCAAGACGCATTAACCCTTTGTGAGTCACAGGGAGATCGCCACCGAGAGGCAGCGTTATACAGCAATCTGGCAGATTTATTTCATGCATCCGGCAATTCAGAAGCTGCTATGTCTTATCTCAAACGATCTGTCAGCATTTTTGCCGAAATTGGTGTAGATGTAGGAACGATGAGACCAGAGATTTGGAAATTGGTCGAGTGGTGAATAGAACATCTTGTAAAAGCTACACTCTATCCCCGCTTCTCTCATGTGATATGTGTAAATGCCGTAAAGCTGCTCGTGCTGCGAAATAGCCGCACAGGCCATGTACACCTCCACCTGGTGGTGTGGATGATGAACAAATAAAAATATTCTTTGCTGGAGTCGTGTACGGTACCGGTCGGATTGTTGGTCGCGTGAAGAATTGCCATAGATCCTGGACACCGCCGTTGATATCTCCACCAATATAGTTAGCATTGTAACGCTCAACCTCAAGCGATGTCATTGTGCTCCGAGCGAGTATGCAGTCGCGAAATCCTGGCGCGAAGCGTTCAATTTGCGACTCTATGCGTTCCGTCATGTCGAAGGTCGAGCCATTAGGGACGTGACAATATGCCCAAACGGTTTGCTTACCTTCTGGTGCGCGAGTTGGATCAAACAGGCTCTGCTGTGCAATCAATACGTACGGTTTTTCAGGATGCTCACCTTGCGCTACTGCACGCTCTGAAGCGGCAATCTCCGGAAAAGTTCCACCAATATGCACTGTTCCAGCCCTTAAGCATTCTTCGGCTTTCCATGGGATCGGGCCGTCAAGCGCATAATCGATCTTGAATATTCCAGGGCCATAGCGATATCGTCGGAGTTGCCGTTGATAGCTGGCTGGTAGCAGATCACCTGCAATGCGCAATAGTTGGCGCGGTGTTACATCGCACAAGATGACACCTGCTGGTGGTAGAGCATCAATCGACTTGACCTCCACACCAGTAAAAAGTTCCCCACCGAGGGAAAACCACCACGAGGTATCGGCCAACCGACAGTATGTCCAAGTATCCCCAATAACAGTCCAGCTGCGGCACTTGCTGGCTGTTCGAGGGACGTCATTGAATGTGCGCACATTCCCGCGAAAATAGCTGGGGCTTGTTCTCCCTCGAACAAACTTTCGGAGAGACCGCGAGCAGAGCGAATCGCTTTCAGACCGAAATTGGCACGCGCAAAGGGATGGAGGACAGATTGTGGTCGTAGAGGTGCACGAATGATACCTTCGATTTTATCCCAATTAGCAACGAGGGGAGTCATCAGTTTGCGGTAGGCTTCTGCATCATTACCGAGCCCCGCAGCCGTCGCTTCTATCGAACGTTCAAGCATCACTGCCGTGCCATTATCTAAGGGATGCGCGAGCGGAGCCGGTGGTTGAATCATCTCAAGACCATAGCGCTCAAGCGGTAGAGAACGGAAGAAAGACGAGTCGAGTGCCAACGGGTGAACCGCCGAGCACACATCGTGTATGAAACCCGGCAATGTCAGTTCCATTGAGCGGCTGCCTCCTCCAATTGTCTCTTTGGCCTCGAAGACGGCCACAGCCAGACCTGCCTGCGCTAAAGTGATCGCAGCAGCAAGACCATTAGGTCCTGATCCTACAACAATAGCATCATATTTGGAATGTTGAGACATACATATGCCAATTCTTAATTGTTAGATTCAGGCTTCCTCCGAAAGGATTGACCTACCCAGCGAACAGGTGTACTCACAGTATACAACGTCGTGCGTATAGCTGAGTTGTGCCATATGTTCTTTGCCTGTGACCACTGTAACTTCGGATCCACACAGACCTTTTGGGTTTGCACAGGTGCTTCGACACCGAAATATTCTGCCAGTGATTTCAATGTATCTTGCCAGAATCGATCTTCCTTTGCATGTCCACCGAGACGGAAGCCAATTTCATACATCGGATCATTGGCACGTATCAAAACCTGGGACTGAGCTATGGTGCAGCCGTCATCTTCATAGGAACTGAAGGTGATCCAACCAGCGAATATATGACCTTGCGGAGTCATCAACGTGAAGGATTCGTCATCAGCATATAGTACCATTACACCGGTTGAGAGTCTTATGCCAACTGGCATAGACAGGTTGAGAAACGCAACTTCTCCGGGAGCGATACCGGTCAACGGTGCGTAAAAGCGATTGCCTTTGGGCCAGAACTTCGGAAAGTTTTCCTTCCAGGTCTTGATAACCTCAGATGGTTGAATATTAGTACCTTCGAGGCGTATACGGTACGTTTTTTGCCACATCTGGCCAAAGCCTTGTAAGGGACTAAGAGCCTGTCGACCTTCGACGTTCAGGTTCAGTGCTCCACTTGGTGCATTGGATACTTTGAACGTCTTAGTCTGCTCTGCCCAGTAGGCCGCATCGCGTGGTATTACTGTTTGTTTTTCATCTGATGAATTAGATGAGGTACTCATTGCGTTCTTTCTCCTATTAGCATAGCAACACTAACTTGTGACAGGTTTTATCCACAACATTGATTTACACTACACAGCTTCTATGCTGCGGCCAGGACATCAGCTTCAGTATCATAGATACCGATGGCCTCATTCAGCCGTGTGAGTTCAAAGATGTGCTTATAATGTTCGCTCAACCCGAAGGCAAGCATACGCTGTTTCTGACGATTGATGCGGATAAGTAGCGTAACAAGCAAACCGATCCCGCTACTGTTCATATATTCAAGGCCATTGAAATTCAAAATGATCGTACGAGTGGTTGGTGTGCTGGCTTCCGCGTATGCTTCCATAAGCGTATCTTCTGCGAAAGCAGATACATCTCCCTCGATATCAATGATGCTTACTGTATTGTTGATTTTGCGAACGTTCATTACTACATTGGCTTGTGGCATGGGGCCTCCTCTTACTTATCTCGTTTCATACAATACTTAAGGATGCTATTGAATACGGGTTATTACTGTACATGCCCTCGAACAACAGTGTAATTCAAACTGCGTTTCTAAAGCGTTTCGCCAAACATTTCATCTTCCAACTGACTAAGATCATTTAGACCCGTCAGCAAGCGCGCTCGCTTCATCTGGAAAAACATTCATGAAATCGACCAGGCGTGTGATCTCGAAAATTTCTACATAATGGTCACTCAAGCCGCATGCTAGCAAGCGACGTTTCGATTTTCGCGCTCTCGCCAGCAAACCAACGATTAGAGCGATACCTGTACTATTGATGTAATCCACTTTGCTAAAGTTGAGTAGGATGACGTTTGCGTCTCGACTCTCTGCCTCGGTATAGGCAGCGTTCAGCACATCTTCTGCGAAAGAGTCGATTTCACCCTGCAGGTCAACAATAGCAACCCGTGGCCGGTGGCGTACTTGCGCCTCAAGAGTTTTCGCTGGCATGATCTTCTCCTTCCAGGTACATTATCAATTCGAGGGTATGGTGCGTTTCGTCGTTGCTGATGCGCATCTCGTCTACCATATTTTTGATCAAGAACAGTCCCCATCCACGTGGTGTTTGCAGCTCTGACAGCTTGGCCTCAATATCTGGTACTTCAATTTCAGGGTTTGTGGAGAGTGTTCGTGTGCCTCCATGATCAGTAATACGTACCGAAAGAGCCGCCCTTGAGGCCAAGACTTTGATGGAAACGGGCCTGTCGGGCAGATAATGGTTCCCATGTTCCATTGCATTCATCGTTGCTTCTGCTACGGCAGTCTTGAGTTGATCCAGACGCTTGCTGTGTAAGTTGAGCCCACGAACAGCTTCAGTAACCTGCTCCATAGCGATGCGTTCGTTGCCTGGGTTGCTGGGTACTGTCAATTCAGCAAGCGTTTGCCCTCTGATCTTTGAAGGGTAACCATGGTGATGTCATCTTCTTGTTCCCAACCAGGTCCTGTGAATTCTGCCAGGTCCTCTAGTACCAATTCCTTCAATGGTGTGTCACCCTCGTACTCCCCTACCAGCTTCATTAAACGTGGGAAACCATACATCCCGCGGTCAGGGTTATGGGCCTCCACTATCCCATCGCTATAAAAAAGGATGTTCTCTCCATGAGCCAACCTGGTTTCTTTCTCCTCATACTTCATCCCAGGCATCAAGCCCAGAGGCATGCCAGTAGCCCGAAGTTCAGTGACTTCACCCATTTCATGGCGATGGTAAGGTAAATCATGCCCTGCATTGGCGTACAGTAGCTGTCCGCTTTCGGGATCCAGAACTGCATACAGGCAGGTTACAAACATATTAGGTGGGATGTCTTGATAAATGATCTCGTTAACCACTTCCAGTACCTGTCCTGGGCTCATCACCCTCTGAGCCACGGCACGCAGAACACTGCGTGTGGTAGCCATCAGAAGGGCCGCAGGTACACCTTTATCGGTCACATCTCCAATCACGAGACCTAATCGATCATCATCTAAATAAATGAAGTCATAAAAATCGCCACCAACTTGTCTGGCTGCCTGGTAATATGCATTCACCCTCCAGCCTGGAAGCGCTGGGAGGTCCTTGGGTAGCAGAGTTTTCTGTATCAACTGGGCAACACGAAGTTCATGCTGGATGCGTTCGTTTTCGCGAGCCTGAGTTTGTTGGTCTTGAACTAATTGAGCGACCCTTACTGCTGGTGCAGACTGAGTAGCCAGGGTGTTGAGAAGCCCGCGGTCGTCCGTAGAGTAATCTTGCTCACTTAGTCGGGGACCCAGGTTGAGCAAGCCAACCAGTTCTCCTTGACTAACCAGTGGTATCGCCAACTTTACTCCTGCATTCTTCATTGCTTGTAACGCTGGCGAATCAAGGTGTAATTTATCGACTTCTAGAGTCCCTGGAGCGCTCAAGAAATATGCCACAATCGGATCATTGGGCGCGATATCCATCGGTGGTGGCATCATTTGTCGAAAATGATCTACTTCGCGTATTTGTATCATCTGGGATTCGCGCTTACCC